>JGI11944J13513_1001344_pt1 | contig 19896 bp, 17 predicted proteins | sample TerdegcoTASludge_FD_13513 | JGI IMG/M metagenome (IMG submission 13513) | reverse complement strand
TAAGTCCTTGAATTTGTTTTATTGCTTTCTCTGGATTAGGAAATACCCGCCAGCCATTAACATTAAGCCTGCTATCTATCAACCTTTTATCTGCATATTTCCTACATATTTCTTAACAGTATTTATGTCAACACACGCTTGCTTTGCTATTTATTTAACTGTGGTAATTATTAATATTGCCTCTTAACATATATTATTACATGAAATCCGATAAATATCAAGAAGAAACATAACGGCTGTTATATCAATTAGATATATATTTTATCTATATGTAAAAATATTTAATATGTGTAATACTTTTGTATACATTTGTCATACTTTTCTAGTACATTTTCTTAACATTTGTGTAACGCCTTGAATCTACTGTCAAATAAACTAAGTTATAAGATAATTTCATATTATTATTGTTGACAAGAAATGCCTTGATTTTTCAATATTTCTAATTTTCTTTCTCTAAATGCTCTTTGTCTATTTCTATTTGAGCATTTTTCAGAACAAAATACTTGATCATACCTTATCTTGAAAAAATCCGATTTACACTCTTTGCATACTCCGGTAATATCTTTTAATTTTCCTATAAGTTCAGTAACCAAAGAAATGTTGATATTTTCCTTTGAGATTTCGATCTCTAATGTATCTATTATCTGTTTTGCTTTCATTCCCTCCGATCCCCCTTGAATTCATTTTATCCTGAGTCTATATTTTACTTACATAAATATCAATTCATTTGAAAGAGTTTTGCCGTCGGCAAAAATTGATAGTGTTCTTTTTATGATTTATGGTATGTTTAATTTATTTAAATTATCAAACCAGTATTTCTTGTAATTATAATTAGGCACATTTGCCAAATCTCTAGCTTTGAGTCGGAGAATTACCTTTACATCAAAGACATCATGCTTAAATTCTCTGTTTTCAAATATATTCGAAAAGCCTTCAATTTTTCTCGATGCGTCAGTATATTCTGAGCCTTTTGGATCAATAAATAATATGTTATATTCGTTCCCTTTCTGCATCCAAAAGATAAAATCTGGAAAAAACCTATTAATGTTATTATTTTCTGAATTATAGTAAGGAATATAAATTCCATCTAAAGTCTGGTCTATTTTACTGAACATCCACCAATCATATTTGCTAAAGAAATTATCTGATTGTTTTATATGTTCCTCTAAATCCTTTATAAATTTTACTTCACTTGGCACGTTTATTATATGATTAATATATTTAATCTTTTCCTCGTCAGAAAGAATTAAAGGAATATAATAATGATTTTGAATATGCTTGATTCTTAGTTTATCAATCTTTGATTCTTGTTTATATTCTTCTCTTATCTTAAACATTTCTTCCAGAAGTTTATCCAAATCTCCATGTTCGCTAAAATTTACTTTTGCCTCTTGTTCTTTCTCATCTTTTTCGTCATAATTCCTTACTTTACGTATATGTTCTAATATTTCATTGTATTTTTTAGCATTAGTAACTTTAATTTTTCTGAAATGCACTATTTCGTCTTTAAGTGGCTTAAAATAATCAAATACTTTATCCCTTAAATTGAAATGTTCTGTTATTCTTTTGAATATCAAACTTGGATCATAAAGGCTTTTCTCTATATCGTAGTTGTAAAAATTCTCAGGTTCGTTAAATGCTTCCTGAATTTTTGCTAACACTTTTGGATGACAATCATATTTTACAACTGCAATCTTTTCGCCAATAAGGTTATAGTATCTTTTCACATATTCATAATCTTCTTTGCTTATGACATATTTTTTTGGATATTTTTCTTCTGCAAAGATTTTATCTGTATCTTTATAAACAGGTATCAATAATGTTCGTTGCTCTGCTTCTTTGTTTATAATGAATTCTGGACCCAAATCAAAATCTTGCTTTTCCTCTTTAAGAGTTTTAATTATTTCTTTGAGATTTTCGGCATTTGTTCCAAAGACTAATAAACTTTCCAATGGTAGATTATAGCTTGATACTTTCTTGTAGGTTTCTTCGTCAATATTTTTTGCATTATATAAGTTTAATAATCGTCTTCTTTTATTTTTCAATGGCTCAATTCGAACACCTCTACCAATAGATTGTAAGACAAATTTCTTTGCGTCTGTTCCCACTCCGATATTAACAAATAGAACGATATTTGGTCTATTTGAATCCCAACCTTCATAAAAACTACGAGAACCCATTAAAATATTAATTGATGAATCATCTTGATTTAATCTTTTGAAAACGCTTTCATTATCCCAAGTCTCTATTAACTCATATCCGCTGAGTTTGTTTTTTAGCCAATCTGTAATATCTCCTATTTTTATAAGGGCGAAAGGCAGATCGGATGTTGCTAACTTAAAAACCAATTCTTGTTTATTACTCGGTATTTTAAGGGCTTCTATATTGCCCGGAGTTTCTGAATTGAATACTGAGTGTAATATATCTTCGTATTTAATTTGCTCAAATTCTTGTCTATCAAAGCTTATTTCAATATCTTCAAATATAAATTTTGGTCTTTTATCAAATTCGTCTATAATCTCTTGCTTTGTCTCATCAAGCAAGTTTTGCCTAATTTCATTCTTTGCAATCTTTTCAAGTTCGTTAAAGAATAAGAATAAATCTGAATCTTCCGTATTGACTGAATTGACTAATGTTAATAGCAATGGCTTATGATAAAGATTGTGTTCTTTTATCTTTTCATAATGCTTATTGATATAGGTCAACAAAAATAGAGTTTTTAAGACTATCTTCTGTTTTTCTATGGGCGAGAAATCGTCTTTATCTCTAAAAGCGGTTATTTCTTGTTCTGATATATAAATGTGCTTGCCATAACCTTCCTCAATAAATTTAGAAAGGTTAAAGTTAAATGCACAGGTTGCGTAATCTCTTGGATCGGTAAAGGTAGCAGAGAAGTTAAATAAAAATCCGTTGCGTGAAAGGATAGAATAAAATATCTGTCTTATTGAATCTTCCCTATCGCCTTTATGTGCTTCATCAAGCAGGATATACCACTTGCCATCATTATCGTAATTTTTGAAGTTTATCTTTTTCTCTTTAGTTTCATCATAAAATAGGTCTGAACGATAATAGAAAATCGTTATTTCATTATCTTTGAATAGGTCAATTTCTCTTTTAACTGAGTCGTATTCTCGTAAGCTTTTCAATACTATTCGTCTGCCAAAATGATAGCTGTTGAACTCGTCAATGTGTTTTTTGAACTGATCAAGCAGATCGTCTCTATGTGCTAAAAATAATATATCATTTTGCGGTATTTCTTTTTCATAGATTAGAAATGATAGAAGTTCAATTAGCTTTACGATTACAAGAGTTTTTCCACTACCGGTAGCCATCCAGAAACTCATGCGATTAATAAAATGTTCAAAGCTGATCTTGCCATCAATGACAGGATAATCTTTATCGTATGCCAAAAGATACTTTGCTGATTGTTTGCCTTCTTTTTTCTTTAGATCATAGTCAAAATCTTCATTCAGTCCATTTGCTTTATAGTGATTATATAGATATTTCTTTTTGCCTTTCTTATCAATGAAAAATAAATGCAATGCTTTGTTTGCATTTCTGAGGGCGTTCTCTTGAAAGTCAAAAAGCGTTTTATTTCTCGAGAAAGTTTTGAAGTCAAAGGAAAGCCATTTTGTCTTTAATGTCTCTTGTGGAATATCGCTTATTATTATATTTTGTAATCTGCTCATGTTTACCACCATATTAAGGGTTTTATCTGGTTGTAGTCTAAATCTTTGTAATTTATTTCGCTTCCATCTTCGAATGTGACAGTTTCGTTTGTAATCTTTTTTATCCACTTACCGACAAGGTTTGATAGTGTCTCTGGAACATCTATATTTTCATACAGCCTTGTTAAATTCACTTTAATTTTGTCATTTTCATAATCAATATCAATAGAACTTAAAAGCTTTTCGTCTTTCAAAAATACATATTCTTGATATGGAGTTCTATCTGGGATTGTCAAAAGGTCACCATCTTCATATTTGCATTTTTTCAAAGTGTCTTCGTATTGCTCAAGTTCACAATATTTAAAAAAGCCTCCGCCTTGATATTCTTTTAATTCTTTTGAAATGCCAGATTTATCATAGGCTAAAACTGTTTTCATTCTTGGCAGAATCACGCTATAAAAATGTTCTCCCATCTCTATACCGACCCATTTTCTCCCTAATTTGTGTGCTACTGCTATTGTTGTGCCGGAACCGAGGAAAAAGTCTAAAATTATTTCTCGTTTATTTGTTAAATTTTCAATAATTCTTCTCAACGGATATTCACTATTTTCAGTTTGAAAGCCGGTTGATTGTGCATAACCAGTAATATCCAACCAATTATTATCAATTAGAACATAATCTCTTGGTTCAACCCAATATTGTATTTTTCCGTTTTCATTTCTTCTGACGAATTCCAATTTTCTATCTGTTATTTTCCAATATTCCTCCAAGCTTATATTTGAATAACTTTTTAGGTATTCAATGTAATTATTTACAGCCCTTAATGCTCTCTCTTTACTCCACTTCCATTGTCCTTTATCTATATTAACTCCCAATATTTCATATCTCATTGTTGGTCTATCATAAGCTTCACCTTTATCAAATCCAGTCCATTGTCCTTTTTCTCTTTGTTCTTTTGTTGCTAATTTTAATAATTGATTAAATCTCTCATCTACATTTTTAGAATACCAATAAAAGTTATCGTAAGAAACTGCAACACTTTTCACTTTATCAAATTGTGAAAATAATCCAGCTTTGGAAGCTCCCCTATTCACAATTATCTCATTTCTAAAATTTTCATCTCCAAAAATATTATTCATTATAGGTCTAACAATCCAATTACCATTATAATCACAACGGACAAAAATGCTCCCTTTTTCATTCAACCATTCCCTTGCAATACGCAAGCGATTTTCCAAAAGCGTTGCCCAGTTTGAATTTTTATAATTTGTGCGATAAAGAAATTGGTCAGAAGAATCCAAATTAAACGGCGGATCAATATATATCGTCTGCACCTTTTCCTTGAACTTTGGCAATATCGTATTTAATGCCTGATAATTCTCACTCTTTATCAACCAGCCATCAAGCTGATTATCCAGATCATCAAATAATGAAAGTATCTCTAATTCCAAATCCTTAAAATATTTCGTATCTATCGGCAAATGCTTATATTTTTCCGCTATATGTTTGCTGGTCAGTTCATTCTCAATAACACTTTCTATATTGAACTCGTCATTAAGAATACCTAAATCTTTCCATTCTTTTATTTGTTCTTCAATACCTTCATGGCTTAATATCCGTTCTATCAAATCTATATTAATAATTCTATCCAGAGTGATTACATAATTGCTGTTTAAGACAAACTTAGGCTTATTCCAGATTTTTACTAATTCATCTTCAAATTGGCTTATAAAATCTATAATCTTAAACGCAATGTCTTTGAGTATCTGTAATTGATTAACTCTTTCTTGTGTCCAGTAGCTTGCACCATCCCAAAAATATTGATAACTCCACAACTTAAACTGTTCCTGTAAGAATTGCCTTGCGTTTTTGTTGATAAAGAAATCAACCTCGCTTTGCTTTTCAAATACTCGAAACGCCTTTTCTAATTGCTCTTCGGTTATTGAAATATGTTTTTTCTTTATTTCTTTCAGAATGTCATCTTCTTTAGTCTTTCTGCCTTTTTCGGAATAAAACACAGAAAAAACGATAGTCTTATCTTCTGTAATTTCCTTTAATTCATAAATAAGGCTTCTCTTTTCATTAGCTTTTTTATTTTCAATTGTAGAAGCGTCAAAGTAAAATTTGAGATTATCAAAACTTATCGGCATACTCTTAAAGATACGATCCGTCTTGACATAATAAAGCATTTGTGTTTTCCAGAATAGGATTACATCACGATCATTAGTATAAACTTTCTCGTATATATTGTTATGAAACGGTGTTGAATTGAAATAGATGGAGCCACTTTCCGTAAAATATCTACTAAAAAACGTATAAAGCTTATCAAAAAGTTCCTCTCTAAAACTTGGATATTTCAATAAGGCTTCATTAATATTATTCGTTAAAATCTTCTCAATTTGTGAATAATAGTTTGATTTTATCCGCATTAGATTAATAAACCCGCCTTCGCCTTCAATTTTTGCTCCAATGAAAACATCCTGCAAAGCCTTATAGAACATTTGCTCTTTGTTCATATCAATCTCCATGTATTAGATAATCAAGCGTTATTTTTGGCACAATTCTGATAATTAATCCGTTCTTTTCAATAATTTTGACCACCAAGAACGTTTTGTTTTCTGCTCTTTTGATTCAAGCATAAGTTGTTGATTCCGAGATAACTGCATTATAATTGCTTGCTGTTGATCAATTTGCCTAGTCAATTGATCAATCTGCTTATCCTTTTCTCTTAGCTGTTCTTTCAGGAAATCAGCCTGATCATCAAGCTTAGGCATTTGCGTAGGCTGTGCATAAGCATTAAGGTCTTGCTCTGTGATAGAATATTTCCCTTCAATCATAGTAGCAATGAGCATTCCCGTTTTTATGGCACGCCTGATCGTTGCTTCACTTTTGCCTAGTCTTTGACAAGCCTCTTGAATAGTCATACTATTCCCTTTAAGTCTTTATAGTTTATATTGCGAGATAATATCGGAAAAAACCTTTATGCTTATCTTATTTGCCTGAAAATCTTCCTCTTTGACATATAAAGGAATAAAAATATACTCATTCTGAACGGATTTGACATCTTTACACCATTGTTTGAGCCGTTCAATCTTTCTTATGTCGTCTAAATCTTCCCGTCCTTTTGTCTCAATAATATATATGCGATCTTTTGTCTTTACAAAGAAATCTGGAATATAATCATGTATATTGCCATCGGTTCCTTGATATTCCATCTTGAAATATACGCCATTGTGGTTTTTGGCAAAAGAAATAATATCCTCACAGGTGTCAAGAAATGAGGCAAACTCTAGCTCAAAATGACTGTCTCCTGTTACCTTATTGAAAATTGACCTTTTCGGTATGAAATATTCCTGATTACTTTCTACAACAGGCTTAGTATTACTAAGTTTTATATAATTCCTAATCTCTGCTGATCCTTTGTCGCTTATTGTCAAACTATCAATGGCTTTCTTAAAGGTCTGATAGATAGTATTTTTTGCTTCAATTTCGTTTAAGTTCCTAATTGTTTGCGGATTTGTTAAATCAACGTTCCTGCCAAAAAGCTTTCGTCCTATAAATTCCTCTACTGTTGGATACAGAATATCAAATCCACTAAAAAGCCTTGATTGTGTCAGAATATTCTTTACAAAGAAGGCAATAACATTGCGATAGTCCGGGATAGTATCAGAAAATATAGTCTTATGTGATATATTATTATCAATGTCCTTGAAGACGATCTCCTTCAATTCCTTTTCTGAGAATGTTTTATACTCAATAGGCTTAAATTCAAGAGCATCAACATCAATCAATTCAAGATTCTTATATTCTCTATAAATTCTTGGTGAAAGAACCGGAATGGTTATATCAAGGGCTTCAATGTCTTTTTTCATATTCTCTCTATCAATTTCAATGATAATAGGATTCTTGCCTTGAGTATTCAAACCCATAGGACGATAGCCAAATTCAACGCCTTCAGTTTTCAATTTCTCAACGAAATCAATAAAAGCCTGCGTTCCGACAACAACTAATTCCTCTTTTATGTCAAGGCTGAACATCTTACGGAGTCCACGCCCCAATGTCTGCTCAGGCAATATTTTTGCTTCTGCTTGATATGGACGTAATCCGATTATCGTCATAACGTTCTTAACGTCCCATCCTTCACGTAACATAAGGACAGATACAACAGCTTTATAGGGCGAAAAATCCTTATCAACCTCGTCAGCATCTTTCCTGAGTTTGTCAAGCGCATCTTTGTCTTTTTTGCTCTTTGATGTTTCGTTTATTTCACCACTTTGGTTAGTGTGAATAGTTAAAACCGCACCTTTTAGCTCCGGGTATGTTGCTTGAAGATATTCTGCGGTCTGATCCGCTTCGTTTGTGTTTGTGGTCATAACAAACATAATTGGCACTTTTTGTTTTTCTAGTTCTTTATATTGAGCCTTCCATTCTATATAACCAAGATGAATAAAATCTCTATAACGTTCTACAAAGTCATTGCTTGGCTTTTCTGATAATTTCCCTCTGGAAGCTTCATCAGGTAGAACCGGTGATTTAACAACACCATGACGGATTGCCTCCACTAATGGATAATCACATATTGTCTGGACGAATATTCCGCCGTCAGTGTGTCTTGGTGTTGCTGTGCAGTCAACCTGTAATGCTAGACCATTGCCAAATCTAAGTTTTAGCTTATTGCTTATTTCCTCTATGCACTTGAACCATTGAAGGTCTTTATCGTGTATATGATGTGCTTCGTCATTCATAACTACAAGGTCTTTGAGTTTACCGCTTCTCAATATTTTTCCTAAATCAAGCCCTTTTGATGTATCTGCATCCGCCTTTGGTTTTATGCCCAAAAATTCCTCATCCGTTGATATTTGCTCATCTTGGAGATAGACTCTATGTATATTTGTTAGAAAGAGATTTCCATAATCCGTAATAGGTTTTACGTCATCTTGAATATGGACAGTGATTTGGAAATCGCTTTTCCAGTCATGGTCAGCAAAGCCATCATCCGGGATAAACGGCTCTTCACGAAACATGGATATATTATTATCAAAGTCTTTCTTCAGGCGATTTAGAACGATTATATTCGGTGCAATTATAAGAAAATTCTTTGATAATGGGCTTTTTGGCTCATATAGTTTGTGGAAATAACTCCAAACAAGTGTAAGTCCCATTACCTTTGTCTTGCCTGTTCCGGTTGCCATTTTGATAACGTAACGTGTCCAGTTTTCCTCAAACATGCCCGTGCTGATTTGTCCTGAGCTATCAAAACGCATTAAGTCATATTTATCCCTTGCTTCAGCTATCTCATACAGATATATAATCGATTCTATGGCTTCTCTTTGTGCAAAGTAAAATTGAAAAACGTTGTCTTGGTTCTTATGCTCTGTATTAAACCAGAAATTGAGAAGGGCTTTTGTGGTTAAGCTTGCCCCATCATAATCGTTATCACGCCATTTATAAACAGATTCTCTTATCTTATGCACCAATGGAGGAAGCAGTTGCTCATACTTATTTTGGAATAAGTCCATTTGTTCACGACTGGGGACCCATCTTTCATAAGGCGATAATATTTCAAAAGGATTTTTATTTTCCATAAGCGTTTTTTTACCCTTTATTTACCCATTTTTTGCTTTTACTTACCTTTACATTCACATCAATAACTTGACTATGCAACACCTATTATGATAAAATAGCCTTGAGTATGGATTAGCTACCCATGCTCAGCCAATCATAGTAAAATATATTTGTAGTGCTAATCAAGACAAGCCCCAAAACTTGTTACATTGCATTTGGTTGGCACTACAAACCCTTTAATGCAATGGAGGGAATAAATGAGTAATAAATACCGGGGTTATACTCAATTACCAAATGTTTATGAAGCTCTCTTGCCAATACTAACAGGAAACGAATTTAAGGTCTTATACTATATTGCTAGAAAGACCATAGGTTTTCAAAATAAACCTTCCGATAGAATATCGTTTAGCCAATTTCAAAAAGATGTAGGAATTAGTCGTGACAGCGTTTCAAGGGCTTTATCAGATTTGCAAGAACGAAATCTTATATATTGTGATTCATTCAGATATAGCTTGAACATGGGAACTTTATCTAATATTATGGATTATCTTGAAACAAATGACGATTTATCGTCCTACAGTGGTTTGAAAATCAAACCGAAATCATACACGAAACGGTTTGAAAATCAAACCAAAAAAAGTTTGAAAATCAAACCAGATCGGTTTGAAAATCAAACCAGATCGGTTTGAAAATCAAACCAACAATATAAAGATCAAATAAACAAAAATAAAATTTAAAAAAAAAAAACAACACGCGTTAGTTTACTGTACAGTCTAGAGTTTCAAATTTACAAAAAAAATCACAGAAAAAAGCTAATAGAGAGGGAACAAAAAAAGACTTAATAGGGATAAAACAAAATTTACAAATACTATTAATTTTTTAGCAATTTATAAGTTCATAATATAATATATAATAAAAATTAAACTAACATTAAATTACCTCACATTCACTTCAATAACCTGACTTGTATCTATTCCTAAAATATCAACAACCTTAACCATTATTTTATATCTTCCTGCTTTCTTGTAATCATAAGGGGCGGATGTGAACTCAATTTCCGGGTTCTTCTTTGTCCTGAAGCTTTGCCATTCGTTTTCAAATATATAATTGCCTGTCCATTTCTGTATTATCTCACCGTTTTCGTCATGTATTTTTATCATCTCTTTCTTATCGGAATAATCAAAATCAACAGACCAATAATCTATCCAGTCTGACCATTTATCAGTCAGGACTTCACGCTTCATAATGCCGTCTTTATCTTTGCTCAATTTCACTATTTGCCCGTTTTCAATAACAACCTTTGAGCCTGAACGCATGGACTGTTCTATATCCTCAATATCGTCTTGGGTGTAGTTTGTGATAAAGTCCGTCAATGTCACAGTAACAGACCTTTTATCAACTTTTGCCATTGCGGAGAGATAGGAAACATCATAGAATCTTGCTTGACCTTTTTCTACAACACGCCTGTCAAATATTTCTTTTGGGATAAGCCTATGTCGGACATCAACGCCTTTTGCCTTTAATTCCTGTTGCATATATGGGACAAGACCCATCTCAAATTCAAAGCCTAGCACGTCAACGGATGTGTATAGCTTCTCTTTGCACTCCTCAAATACGCTTTCTACTCTTGTTTTTGTTACCGGGACATCAAGGGGACCGACATGGATCATGCGATTGGCTTTTCTGCCGTGTATTGTCCGATGGTTTTCAACAGGCTGTGCCTTGTATGCTTCTAGGATAAGGGAAATATAGGCTTGTTCACGTTGGCGGGGGTTATCGGTGAACTTTGTCATAAAGAATTGGCGTTCATATTTGCCAAGATTAAGAACCTCAAACGCCCTGAAATCCCTTCCAGACTCTTTTAATTCACGCTGGATACCAATAAGGCGTTTCCTTGTGGTATGGATGGCAAAACGCCCCAAATCACAGGCGATCCATTTGCGATTGTTTTTTTCTGCAACTGCTGGCGTTGTGCCACTGCCACAAAAGAAATCAGCGACAAGATCGCCCTCGTTTGATGATGCCCTGATTATGCGTTCTAAAAGGGCTTCAGGTTTTTGTGTTGGATAATTTAATATTTCAGATGAATTTACAATTGTTTGAAAACTCGCAATATCTGACCACACATCAGATATTGGCACTCCCTTAGAATCATCTAAATATATTCTTCTTTCTTTAGTTATAGACTTATACCTTCTGCCATTTTCATCTACAGAGCTAAACCTTTTTAATTGTTCTTTGCTATATTCAAGATATTGTTTGTTAAAAATAGGATTTGCAGATTTAGAAAAATAAATAATAGTATCATGCCCTCTAACAAAAGTATTTGCTAAACTCTTATAGCCAGAAACCCCACTTAATAACCAGATTATTTCTGTTTGAAAATTACTAAATCCAAAAATATCATTTAAGATTAATTTCAAAAAGCTATTTACGCGCCAATCACAATGGACGTAAATACTCCCATCATCTGCTAGAAGCTGGTGCATAAGTTTCAGGCGTTCATACATCATAACAAGATAGCTTGATATTCCCTTACCCCATGTATCACGATATGCTATTTCCTCAATAACGCTTTGCTTTTTCTCTGCTGTTTCGCCGTTTATCTCAATATTAAAAGAGAAGTCCGCCCCAACAGCAAACGGCGGGTCAATGTATATGAGCTTTAATCCGCCTTCCTTCTCTATATCTTCCCTCATGGGTCCGTTCACAAGGCTGGATAAAACAAGCTTATTATCGCCCCAGATGAGTTTGTTAGTCCATCCCCCTAGTTGTCTGCCCTTTATGTCAAACAAATCGCTTATATGCCCGTCTGGTTCGTTTAATAGCCCTTTGCGTGGTTCATCCACATGCTCTATTGAGTGAAATGGAAGGACAACGTTTGTAACGTCCTCGCTTCTGCCATTCCAGAATAAAAATACATCTTCTTCATCCGCAAATAGCTTGTAAATATATTCCTTTGGTAGTGGCTCATTATTCTTGATAAAGTTTATGATGGTTTCTTTTTCTGTATCGCTAAGGTTCATTATTTGGCTCCGGGAAAAATGCAAAATAGCTATCTAATCCAATAAAAATTAATCGCACCATCTTTATCTATAACGTCAAATTCATGGTGATCGGAAGTTACAAGTTGTGCTTCCCTTACTTTTGCTTCGGCAAGGGCTATTGAATCAGCCAAAGAAATCTTATATTTAGTTTTCAGCCTTCCTGCTTCCTTAAAAACATCATCTTCCAGTCTATCAATTATTATCAATGGCGTATCCATGATTTCAAAAAGGATTTCCTCCGCCCTTTTCACATTGATTCTCTTGCTGATCGTATAATATACCTCGAGTAGATTCAGTTTATTCATATAAACAAGACATTTTTTGTCTTCAGCTTTTTGAAAGATATAATCAACCTTCTGAGAGCCATCTTCATCATTGAGAATTGCAATCAGTGCGCAAGCGTCTAGTATAAATACGTCTCTCACTTTTCTAATTCCTTTTCTTCTTTTTTTATTTGCGAAAATAGTTCAGTTGATACGCCTGTTCCTTTTAGAAGCCCTCTGACTGATTTTTTGGATGTTCTAATTGGTTTTATTAAAATTCCCTCTTGGGTTTCAATAAGTTCAAGATCTTTGCCTTTTAGCTTAATTGCCATTTTTTCAGGTAAATTCAATTCCTCAGATTTTACAATGATTGTTTCCAATTTTATAATCTCCTATTTCTTCAAGCTTAAATGTATAAGGTCTTCGTCAGACCATCCAGCTTCCATTATAATTGAAGATAAAGTTCCTAATGGGATTGTTTCTCCTAAATGATGATAAGCGACAACGATCCTTCTTCCGTCTTTGTATTTATAAACCTTATGGCTACTGGATGTCCGCTTGAGTTCAAATCCATCTCGTTCTAGGGCTTTGACTAGGATTCTTGCTTTAATGTTACTGATCATGCTACCTTAACCGCTTTTTCTTCAACAAGTTTCACGGTTATTGATTTTAATTTGTCCACTATACCAACGCCGGGAATTTCCTCACCATCATCAAAAAGGTCTTGCACATATAGCGTTACAGCGTCTTTGATATAAAAGAAAGCCTCTGCCTCAGTATGTCCCCATGTATGACATCCTTTCAGGGCAGGACACCAAGCATGGAAACGTCCATCATCCTCCGGCTCAATTTCTACCTCAAAAACAAAACTTTCCTTTTCCTTTTCTTCTTCTAACTTTATTATATTGTCCCTAACTTCTTTTATGATATAACCTAAAGCTACACTAAAAACAAACTGTCCAGAACATTTTAATGTATCTAGGGCTGTATTTGGATCATCTGTAAGGATAAAAATACTAACACCATCACTGATAAACATAAAGTTTGTCATGGAGTTTTCAATATCGGGGAAGTTCATTTTCAGATATTCAACACTTTTGCGGATTTTCTGTATAGATAGACCTTCTTTTTTCAACCTTGCGGCTACTTCCAAACCTATCATATCGGCAAATGAGTATATTCTTCTGCTACCGGTGCCACTTGCACCCATTATTGAAGGCTTAATAATACCTATTTTATCCCAATGATGAATCTGAGCATAGGTTATACCTACAATTTTACAAGCTTCCTTTGCAGAGAAACCTATTATTTTCATTTTATTTCTCCTTATTATTATAATTTTATAATATGTATTATAATAATATTAATAAGGAAAGTCAAATCAATTATCATTGATCCGCAAAACACAATGTCTCATAAACGGTTCATAAGAACAATTATGCAGAGCAGTGATAAAAACCCTTTATCCATGCTATTATACAAATGCCCCATTTTACGACTTTTTTATTACGCCAACTTTCAAGCACCTTTTTACCATCAAAATACACATAAAACCTTATGAATACTAGCTTTATGGTATTTTAGCATTTGGCATGAAATAACCCAAATTTGATACCGAAATAGGCAATTTTGGCGTAAGTTTCCAACTGTTTTTATCTCATAAAACAAAACAGCCACTCTAAATAATGTTGTCTTATTTATAGGGCTTCCAATTAGGAAGTTTATGACAATTACGGCGCCTAAAATAATAACCAATAACCCCAAATGGAACATTGATTTACTTTCCTGAAAACATCATCAACATATCTTTTCAATAATTTTGACCACCAAAAACGTTTTGTTTTCTGCTCTTTTGATTCAAGCATAAGTTGTTGATTCCGTGATAACTGCATTATGATCGCTTGCTGTTGGTTTATTTGTTGATCCTTTTCCTCAAGCTGTTTTCTTAATACTGCAATGAGTTCCGATAGTTCCGCATCTGTGCGACTTGTTTAACTGTTAGCCATTCTTGACCCATATCACTACCCCAATCATTATTACTTATTTTTCAAGATAGATGATACATCATATTGTAACATCCCCCCGATACCTCATAAAGCATACCGAGAGTAATGACTAAATACCCATACATTGTTTCATAAAAGCTGTTCACAGCTTACACAAAGACGAGGTTGTAAAAATATACACACCAACTAAAAAAAGGCTTTATATGATGTCCTTATATTGAAATTGTGTTTATTTCTGTGTATTCGCTATTTATATAAAATAGATAATCTACCATATTACCCGATCATAAATCTTTGAGATTATTAAGTCCTTAGCAACCAAAGGCGTATCGGTTTTGATCGCTGTAGCAATTATAGTCCTATCGTGAAGCTCAATTAGCTTAAATTGTTCGGAAATTTCCATAATATCATAGCTTAAAGGCACTATCTCAAAGGCAATATTACGTTTTAGAACGTCTTTTAATGATTTGAAAGATACAGGATACCTTCCCTTCTCGATCAACCATAAGATTTCTAATAAGGCAACTATTGGCACATAGACAGTTCCATATTTTTCGGCTTCATAAATAGCGTTAAAGGCTCTTCCAGAGAGTTTTACATTACTGTCTTTGTGAACATACCAAATCAAAGAATGTGCGTCTATTGTAATTCTCTTACTTTGTTCCACTCTTTCACCGCCTCGTTAATATCTTCTTCTGGTATAGGTCCCCCACCTTTGAAAATACCTTGTATTGAAAAACGTTCCCTTTTCGGCTCTTCCTGAAAGTCCATTGATCTTTTATTGATAAATTCGTTAAATGACTCTTTACTTATCCTTACAATAGAATTTAGCTTAATTGCTTTGATCTTTCCGGCTTTGATCCAGCGATAGACAGTATTATAGTCAACAGCTAATATATTTGCTATTTCGTGCATGGTATAAAATTGTTTCTCTTCGATCATACTTATCACCTCCGATATTAATATACCACAATATACTACAAACAACAATAATATATTTTAATCCACAATAATTTTTATAAAAAACTTGTTTGTGATCAAACGCCACTTTTAAATGGTTCATAATAATAGTAATGCAGAGCGGTTAGCTAAATCCTTATAAATAAAGGATTTGCGAATCCAACACAAATCCTATTTGTCACCACGAAAATTTGACCTAAATTCATTGTAATTTTTGGCATGAGCGCCCCCCTGATATATACCAAAAAGGCAACTTTCTTGCATGGTTTTCCAATTCCACCTGATCCAACATTCCCATAAAATCAGACTCAGAAGGCTTACATTGTTTACATGGTCTCTTACCTGATGCAATAGCTTCTTGATATGTATTAAAATATATCTTATTTTCTGGGAGTATATTTTTCACATAACCACACCCGAGATGATGAAAAACATCCGATTTTTTACTGACAACATATCTTATCGGCGAGTGTCTATCCCAATATATCTTATTCTTGTTCCATTGGTTAGTTCAATCGTATCTCCGTCTATAACACGATCTACAAAAAATACATTTTGTTCTTCGAATATATCAGCCTCTATTACGCATCCAGAGAATACAACTAGAATTAATAAGATTAGAAACCGATATTTTTTCATTGTGAGTCCCTTGCCTTAACTGTTTGTTATATACTGATAAATCCCAAATTACCAAATAGAACTTATGACTTATAATAACATTTACACTCTCATTGCCAGTATATATATTTAGAAAGATATTGTCTATTATGATATTTTTTCTATATTCCTGTTTTCTATGACCTTAAAAATCCTATTATCTCTTTTATTTACTTATCATCAAGCTCTCAAAAACGCCATATTATCATTAACCTTGCTAGTGACCTCAGATTTGCTGATAACGTTCTCAGTTCCGACATATCTCACGAGCATCCGGTTCCCCTTGAGTTCAACTGATTATTCACGATATACGATATTTCTGTTTGTATGTCTCATTCTAATATGGCGTTGGGCGTTTCTTAAAAAACGCCCATACGCCTATCTATAGTTCCTAAAGGTTCCTAAAGGAAATTTGCTCTTGTAAACCCGCATGAATAAATAATCTACAAAATGCCTTTCCACAAGTAATAACGAATTTTCCACAAGTAATAACGAATTTTGGCAATTTTTCCACAAGTAATAACGAATTTTTATTGACTTTTTACCTACAATACTAATTTTTGATTGCCTTTAATTGCCGTTTTCTCGCTTCTTTCTCTAATAGTTGGATGATCTATTGGAAAAAATATTTCAGTTTCATTTTTTCCCCAAGTAATAACGAAATCCTTAATAAGCCCTCTACTTTTTAATTCCTCATGCGCTTCAATAAAAGATTCTCTATCACGTTTTTTATTTTTATAGCTGATAACGATCCCTGTTTCTCTAAGTGTAGTATCTATCGGTCTTTTGACTATATGCTTGTCTTTTCTTTGTTTTGCACCCATAGCTAATTGACTCGCATAATAGACATATAGTAGGATAGCCCTGTTATGCTGTTGCGGATTCAGTTTCAGAAATGCCTTATCATACCAAGCAAACATTTTACGCTTCATCATGGATTTATGCAACTCGTCATGTATTCTTAAAGTGCTTTTCTTTGCTATTCGCTTATTGTCTCTAAAAAGATTTGCTGTCTGATCTGGTTCTATTCTCATAAGCGGACCCTCAAACACTATTTTATCAGCTTTCGTTTTTTGATCATACCCTATGAGTTCAAACCTATATTTTAGACTTGCTAAAATCCTTAGTCGCTTTTCCACTTGTTTGATATTTGTTGTTTGGTGATAACCTTTCTTGTCTCGCTTGTATCCTAGCATATCGCAAAATGTGTTTGTGTCCCAATAGCAATATGCCCCCCAATCTTCATGTTGTTTGTAACATTCAGCCAAAACCGCATGGAAAATTTTTAACGCAAGTGGATCGGTATTATCTGCTATTTCTCTATCTATTTTAGCTAATGAATCTTCTTTTTCCAGTCCGGGAAGTTCAAGCTGGATTTCTGTTGTTTCTTTGAATACATCTTTATAGATATGATGAATTTCAAATCCTATATATCGCTTTTTATACTCCATTATAGGTTTTATTTCACCAAAAACATGCTGGATTCTTTCTATTTCCGTTGGTCCCGGGTAGAATTCGTTATTGATTTCTAGTGATTTGTTTCTATCGTATTTTTTTAGTTCTGTGACTATTTTTGTAATTATTGGATAAATCCAAATTTTATATTCTTCTTGTTGATAACTTGGTAGTTGCTTTACTATTTCGGTTAATAAAAGCATATTCAAAGAAATATCTTTAATATTTTTGTCTGTAAGTTCTGATTCTATTATTTTTATTATACTCATTTTCAATGATACAATTGCTTCAATCTTCTGTAAGTCAGATAAATTCTCTGTCCTTTTTCTTATGTATTCTATATAACTTACAAGTTCATTGTTTATGTTTTCTTTGTTTGGTCTAGCGATATATTCAATTAATTCTTTTATATTCATATCCGATCCCGCCTTTACTGATCCCTTTTAACATTCTGGATAATCCGCCAAAAAAGGAAGCCGGATTGGATAGCTTCCCTTAGCTGTTGCAACAGCCGGCGGATGTTCTTCTCTATAGCTCTTCAAAGCATGAATTTGCTGGATAAAACTTTATTTGGATGTCTGCTCTGGTCCCAAATCTATTTTTGGCTATTTTCAAATGGAGTTTCCTATCACCATCAGGAAGCATTTTATCTCTTTGATCTTCCCCTTCTTCATATAATAGCATTGCCAAGTCAACGCCATATTCAATTCCTGCGCTTCCCATAAAAGCTGATAAATCCTCTTTTGCATAACTTTGCCTGTTTTTTTCGCTTATTAGTAAAATAGTTGCGTTGAGTTGTTCGCTTATTGCTTTGAATTCGGCAACGAGATAGTCCAGCCTAGATTTCATGTCATCAAGTCCCGGTTTATCACAAGGGAATATCTGTAAATGATCAATTACAACAAATACTTTATCTGTGTTAAACTCTCGTTTTGCCTGCTGTATGTGTAATCTTACAAATGCCAAAGATATATCTTTACAAACGGAGCGGTCAATTATCTTTATTTTATCTGCATATTCCATAAATTCGGCTGTTGCTTTGTTCAGTTCAGTTAAATCTTCTTTACTTAATCCTTGCCCACGCTTGCCATTAATTTCGCTTCCAATCATAAGTGTAGTGTAATCAAGTTTTGATAGTCTTGAAATTGCTTTAACGTATAAGTCCCATTTTGACATTTCAAGGGCATAAAATATCATTGGAACGTTATTAAGTTTCGTAATTTCATTTCCTATTTGATAAGCTAAACTAGATTTTCCTTGACCCGGAATACCACCAAGCACCGATAAGCCTCTGAGTCCCAAAGTTGCTTTATCTAGCCCTTGAAATCCAGTTCGTAATCCTAGATATTCTGATTTTTGACCTTGACATAACATATTAAACATTGTTGACCAATCATCATAAATGCTTGGAATTTTACCTCCAACTGATGTTATAGATTCGTTCTCATTTAATAATTGCTGAAGTTCTACAATCAATTCTGATGATTCTATACCCGTCTTATAAGCATTAAAAGCCTTTTCCTTGACGTTATGAGATACCTGTATTATTTCTCTTAATATAGCTGTTTCCTTGATTTTGTTTGCATAATGTTCTGCGTTGGATGGCGATCCTGATGGTGCGCTTTCTATAAGGTCAGAGATATATCCCGGTGATAATATTTCAGAATTAGGCTTTTTCTCATAAAGCCTTTGGTATGGTATTCCTGTTAGATCATCAACTGGAAATCCAGAATCCGCCATTTCCAGTATAGCTTTAAACAAATCTTGGTGATCGGAATGATAAAAATTTGTTGGCTTTAAGATAGCCCTAACTGTTGTTATAGCCTCCGCTCCGTCTCGCTGTAACATAGCACCTAAAACGGATTTCTCAGCTTCTATATCATGTGGCGGAGTTCTAAAATCATTGTTTTCTGCTTCCATCAAAATTCAAAATCTCCTCTTTACACATCCTAAAATAAGATGTATAATTTAAAATAGACAAGCCACCTTGTTCTACATTAGAACAGCTTGCTTGTTCACAATAGGTTGATAGCCTGTTGTTTTGGGATTGAAATACATAATCCGATCCCGCCATTGTAGCATGTCTGACACCTTGCTACAGGTTATTGAGTATAAAAATTTTAGCCAATGCCTAACCGCCAAGTTCCGCATTGGCTTCTTTTTTATCTAAAATTATGATTGCTTTTCTAACTGTATATCACCGCTCATAAGTCCTTGAATTTGTTTTATTGCTTTCTCTGGATTAGGAAATACCCGCCAGCCATTAACATTAAGC
>JGI11944J13513_1001334_pt1 | contig 20034 bp, 22 predicted proteins | sample TerdegcoTASludge_FD_13513 | JGI IMG/M metagenome (IMG submission 13513) | reverse complement strand
AAAACCCTGTCCGAATACAATATCCCGGACAGGGTTTATGAGCAATACTGATGGCCATAGAATGTGATCAATTTGCGGTCAAATAGTGCGAGTAGCGACAGTTAAGCTTAAAGTGCCAAAACTCAAAGGGTTAACCTTTGAGACTGCTATTATCGAACGCTACCGGCGCCGGGAGAGCTCGGTAGAGGAAGCCCTGATTGAGATGTACCTGGCCGGAGTGTCAGTACGACGGGTAGAGGATATCACTGAAGCATTATGGGGTACCAAAGTATCAGCGGGTACGGTCAGCAACCTGAATAAAAAAGTCTATGAACATATCGATACCTGGTGAAACCGTCCTCTAAAGGGTAATTACCCCTATGTTTATGTTGACGGGATCTACCTGAAGCGTAACTGGGGCGGTGAGTATGAGAACGTGGCCATTCTGATCGCGATGGCAGTCAATGAGGACGGTTACCGCGAGGTGATTGGTGCAGCGGAAGGCATGAAGGAGGACCATGCCAGTTGGTTAGAGTTTCTAAAAACTCTTAAGCAGCGTGGCCTGGAAGGACCCCAGCTATTCATCGGCGATAAGTGCTTGGGGCTATTGGAATCGGTTAATGAGGTATTCCCAAATTCAAAGTACCAACGTTGCACGGTACACTTCTACCGCAATGTTTTCTCGGTAACTCCACGCTCCAGAATGAAAGAAATCGCAGCGATGCTCAAAGCCATTCATGCCCAGGAAAATAAAGAGGCGGCTAAAGAAAAGGCTGCCGCTGTTGTAGCCAAGCTTCGGGAAATGAAACTGAAGGAAGCTGCCAAAAAGATTGAGGAAGGTATTACAGAAACCCTTACATATATGGACTTTCCCTATGCGCATTGGTCTAAACTGCGCAGCAACAATGTAATTGAGCGGCTAAACCGGGAGATCCGGCGTCGGACTCGGGTCGTTGGCACCTTCCCGGATGGCAACTCAGCCTTGATGCTGGTCTGTGCCAGGTTGCGGCATGTGGCCAGCAAATCCTGGGGAACTAAGCGCTATATGAACATGAAACATCTTGAAGAGATGCAAAAAGAAGCAACCAACCTAGTTGCCGGTTAACTGCCAGTTACCAAGTGGCAAAATCAAATTTGCGAAAAACTATTGACGGTACCGCAGGTACCGCAGCAAGCACTGAATTTGGCTAGCCAAATTCGCTTGTTAGGGGCTCTCGGCCCCTAATACCCCCTTCATACTACACTCCTATTAATCAAGAAAAGAGGTGCTATGAATGAACGAACTGCAACAAAAGTGGTGGGAGGAATTTCGCGCCCTCATTGAGTGCAAGGACATCCATCCTCCGCGAAAGGAGCCGGAACGATGAGAAAACGGAATATCCAAATCATTGTACGGCTAAACGCCAAAGAGCAACAAAATCTTGCCAAGCAGGTAAAGAAATCAGGGCTTTCACAGGAAGCATTTATTCGTTCCCTTATCAATGGCTATGTGCCCAAGGAACTGCCCCCTCCCGACTATTTTTCCATGACGCGGGAACTGCACGCCATCGGCGGCAACCTGAACCAGATTGCAGCCAAGGCCAATGCCACCGGGCATATTGACAAGACGGTGTTTCAATACGAAGCCAACCGGCTCAGAAAGGCGGTACAGGATATTATGGAGGCGGTCACAGCGCCGGAAAGGAGAACCTGATGGATAAGAAAACACAACTAATAAACCGCATCAACCGAAACCTTATGGACTACAGGGCAAATATGCTTAAACTGGACGGTCAGAAAATCTTTGAAAAAGCGGAGGAAATCGCCGCCTATACCCAGGCCCACTGGTATTTGACAGTAGACCATCACTATGAACCGGAGGAACTGGATTACCTCCTGCTGTTTCAAAATCCCCTGGAGGTTGTGACGGACCGATACCAAAATGAAGTACGGTGCGTGAACGACATGCTTGAACTTGTCGTGATGAATACCTGCGACAAGCAGGAGGCTATTGCGGATTACCCTTTGATGAAAAAGCACGGGAAGCCGGATCGATGAACGATGGCAACCACAGCCATATGGGACGTGACCGACCGCCTTGACCGGGTGCTCGACTACGCCGCCAACCCCGAAAAAACCGAAAACCCCGATTTTACCAGTCCCGACTTTCAGGGTTTGCGGAATGTATTGGACTATACTCAGCAGGACGCCAAGACCGAGCAGCAGTTTTACGTCACCGGCATCAACTGCGACCCGGCCACCGCCTGCGAGCAGATGGGCCGCACAAAGCGGCAATATCAGAAGCAGGACGGCATCCTGGCCTTTCACGGCTACCAAGCCTTCGCGCCGGGGGAGGCCACCCCCGAAACCGCCCACGCCATCGGCGTGAAGCTGGCCAAAGAGCTTTGGGGCGACCGCTTTGAGGTGGTGGTATCCACCCACCTTGACAAGCAGCATCTTCATAACCATTTCGTCCTGAATTCCGTGTCCTTTAAGGACGGTAAGCGGTACTACGACAACAACGCCACCTACGCCCTGATGCGCAAAACCTCCGACCGGCTGTGCCGGGAACATGCCCTTTCCGTCATTGAAAACCCGCAGCGCGGCAAGTCCAGGCACTATGCCGAATGGAAGGCCGAGCGGGAAGGCAAACCCACTTGGCGGGGCCTGATCCGGGAGGACGTGGACAAGGCCATTACCACCGCCATGACCTTCACCCAGTTTATCGCCGCCCTGCGCAAACAGGGCTATGAAGTCAAAACCGGCGTGAAACACATGGCGGTGCGTCCTCCAGGCAAGGAGCGGTTTGTCCGGCTGAAAACCATGGGCGACGATTACGCCGAGGAAGCCATCAAGTGGCGCATCCTGCAAAACCGCACACCCCAACGGCCACCCCCCTTGCCGGAGCCGAAGCGAAAACGCTGTACCTTCAAAGGGTCTCTCAAGACGGCGAAAAAGCTCACCGGCCTGCAAGCGTTGTACTTCCACTACCTCTATAAAATGGGCATCCTGCCCAAGCCCCGCGCGTCCCCCCAAAGGACGCATTTTTTATTGCGCGAGGACCTCCGGCATCTGGAGGAAATCACCGCTCAAACCAAGCTGCTCTGCAAAAACCGTATTTCCAGCAAGGAGCAGCTTTTCGCCTACCGCTCAACCGTGGAGCAGGAAATGGTTTCCTTGTCCGCCGAACGCAAGTCCCTTTACAACCGCATCCGTCGGTGCGGGGACGAGGAGCAGGCGACAGCCTATAAGGAGCAAATTGCCGGATTGACCAGGCAAATCAGCCAGCTTCGCAAGGAGGTGAAGCTCTGCACGGGCATCCTGTCCCGTTCCGGGGAGATGCAGGAAAAGCTGTCCCGGATCAAGCAGGAAGAAATCCAGCAGCGAAAGGAGGCAAAAGCCTATGAGCAGCGAAGCCGCCGCCGCGGACCAAGTCGTCAACATGACTCTTAAAGGGATCGAGGTCATGGCCAAAATCTCCGGCGAGGGGGCCAAAAACCTCGCCACCTATTTGTATGCCGTTCTCACCGGCCAAAAGAAAACCAGGGGGAAAATCCGGCTGGAGGGGCTGTTGCGCAGCGGCAAGGAGCTAAAAGTCTTTGCAGTCCGAAACGAGGACTTGCAGAAATTCACCCAGGAGGCCAAACGCTACGGCGTCCTTTATTGCGCCCTCCGCGACAAAAAGGACACGGACGGCATGTGCGACATCATGGTGCGGGCCGAGGACGCCGCCAAAATCAACCGCATCGTGGAACGCTTCAAGCTGGCCACCGTGGACACCGCCAGTATCAAGAGCGAAATCCAAAAATCCAGGGCCGCCAAACAAGAGGAAAAAGCACCCGCTGAAAAGGAAACGCCCGCCGAAAAAAGCGCGGACGATTTTCTGGACGAACTCCTGTCAAAGCCCGGCCAGCCGGAGCCGGACCAGGAGCGGACCGACAACCCAAACCCCACCACGGACCCTACGGCGGCGAAGGCGGAGAAATCCCCTCCGTCCGAGCCTACTTACGAGCGCAGCGGGAAAGCCGCCGGGGGTACGAGTGAGCCGGAGCGAAAATCAGTCCGGCAGGAACTGAAGGAAATCCGGGAAGCCCATCGGGAGCAGGCGGAACCCAAGCGGGAGGCGGCCAAAGAACAAGCCAAATCCGCCAAGCCGCTTGCCAAATCAGGCCAGCAGAAATCCCAAGCCAAAAAGTCAAAACCGAAAGAGAGGTAAAGTGAGATGAGCAATTTTGACGATCTTTTCCGGCAGGAGCAAGACCAAACCGCGCCCATAAGCGGCCAGCCTTTCGACAAGGAGGCCTGGGCGCAGAAAAAGCAGGAGCAGCGGGAAGCGGTGTACGCCCTAATCGACGAAGCGGCGACAGCCGTGGCGCGGGACGGAGACACCTTCCAGAAGTATCTGGACGTGCAGAGCCGCTTTGACCGTTACAGCGTTTCCAACGCCCTGCTAATCCTGGCGCAGAAGCCGGAGGCCACCCGCATCGCGGACTTTGACACCTGGAAGGAGCAGGGCGCGTACATCCGCAAAAAGGAATCCGGCTTTTACATCATCGAGCCGGGCGAGGAATACCGGCGCGCGGACGGTTCCACCGGCATCAGCTACAACCCCAAAAAGATGTTCGACATTTCCCAAACCGGAAACAGCCGCAAACGGGAAACCCCCGCCTATCCCGACGAGCGCACCCGCATCAAGGCGTTGCTGGCCCACGCCCCCGTGCCCGTCCGCATCAGCGACGCGCTGCCGAGCGGCGTGAACGCCCTGTACCAGCCGGACACGCGGGAAATCCAAATCCGGCGCGGCCTGGACGCCAATCATATTTTCCGCGCTCTCGCCCAGGAGCTGGCCCAGGCGGAAATGGACAAGGGGGACGGGATCTACAACCGTTCCGAGCAGGGCTTCCGCGCCTATTGCGTGTCGTATATGCTCTGCAAGCAGTACGGCGTGGAAACGGACGGCTTCTACCACTTCGAGGGGGTTCCCCAAATGCTGGAGACTTTGGAGCCGCAGGAGATCCGCGCCGAGTTGTCCGTTATACGCGAGGCCGCCAATGAAATTTCCGGCCGGATGAACCGGATGCTCAACCAGCAGCGGCAGCAAAAGCGGCAGGAACCGGAACGTTAAGGAGGGATGACCCGTGAAGGAAGAAGAAAGGGTGCTGACCCTGGACGACTACGAATACGGCGTGGTGGTGAACGCCTTAAACGAACTGCGAAACGACCTGATTAAAGAGGAACGGCCCACCGACGCCGTGGACGAACTGCTTTTGAAAACCATCGACGCCCCGACCAAAAAGCAGAAGTGCAGGAACCACGATGAAGCGCGCTGAAACCGCCAAGAGCAATCTCATCCTCTTGGCGGTTTTTTTAATTCCGGTGGTGTGGGCGGCCTTGTTGGTCGCCCCCTCCCTTTCCGGCGGCCTGCCCGAAATCCTGGAAAACCTCACGGCGGCGATGAACGATCCGTTTCATATCCAATGGGTGGACAATTCGCCCAAGTGCGTTTTGCTCTTTGTCGCCGCCTACGGTATGGGCATCGGGATTTACCTGTCCACCAAGCGTAATTACCGGCCCAGGGAGGAACACGGCAGCGCCCGCTGGGGCGGCGCGGCGGCTGTCGATAAGAAATACCGGGACAAGAATCCGCAGAAGAACAAAATCCTGACCCAGAACGTCCGCATCGGGCTGGACGGCAGGAAGCACCGGCGCAACCTGAATGTCCTGGTGGTGGGCGGCTCCGGCTCCGGCAAGACCAGGTTTTACGCCAAGCCGAATGTGATGCAGGCCAACACCTCTTTTGTGATCCTCGACCCCAAGGGAGGTACGACACGTTCCTAACTGAAAAGGTTAGGCGCGAGGTTGTATAAGACAATACAATTTCGTAGAACTTGCAATCCAACAGGTGGAATGATGGGGTAACGTCCTGAAACGCCTGCTCTGATACTCCGAATGGCGCAGATACGATGAAGCGTGGAAGCGTCATAAGCTCGGTGAAGTCGGCTGAGAGCATGCCCTAAAGACATTCTCAAAAGAATGGTACAGGAACAGCGAACCAGAGGTGGTCGAGCATGTGATAGGCCGGGAGTCCATGAATGCCTATGGTTAGAATCCTGCTCGGTACAACGTGCAGGAGGCGAACTCTCGATTGTACGGGTCTAAATCGGGTATTGGTCGAATGGGCCAATCTCACCATTGTGTGAGGTCTGTGGGGATGAGTAAAACTCTCCCTTTATGAAAGTCCCTGTGCCGTTAAAGGCGGCAATGTGCAGACAGGCTTATAGAGAGGACCTAAGGGCATCCAAAACGGATAGGATTGCCGGAACGTGGTAAGCCGGCGACGCTGAGGGCTTCATTCCAATGAAGCGGCGGCTGGGAAAATGCTTTGGCATATAACCTGCCCTTGCGCCGGTGAATGTGGTGGCACAGTACCAATGAAACGGTGATAACAAGCCGCGGAGGGATAGCCACTAGTCAATATTTACAATAAGGTACTTTTCACAACAGAATATTATCATTCTGCATAAGGTTCGAGTATGACTAAGAGAGGCAATTCCCGTTCAGGGAGGAACGCCGACTTATGGCAACAAGCGAACGCACGCTGAAAAAGCAGAAAATCCGTAACAATGAATATTACGGAACCCAGGAACTGTTTGATGACCTATACGCCAAAAGCCAATCGGGGCATATGTTTCATCACTTGATGGAGCTGATTGAAAGTGAAAGCAATATTTTGCTTGCCTATCGCAACATCAAGAAAAACAAAGGCAGCAACACAAGGGGAACCAATTCCACAAATATTGTGGATATTGGAGCCAAGGAGCCTGCCGCCCTCGTAGCATATGTGCGCAAAAGGCTTGCCGATTTCAAACCACATTCTGTACGCAGGGTAGAAATACCCAAACCGGATGGAAGGATGCGTCCTTTAGGCATACCCACCATTGAGGATAGGCTGATACAGCAATGTATCAAGCAAGTACTGGAACCTATTTGCGAAGCAAAATTCCATAAACATAGCTATGGTTTCAGGCAAAACCGTGGTACTCACCATGCTATCGCCAGAGCCATGTTCCTGTCCAATATATCAGGATACAGCTTTGTCGTGGACATTGATATCAAAAGCTTCTTTGATAACGTCAGCCACGGCAAACTGCTGAAGCAGCTTTGGACGATGGGTATTCGGGATAAGCGGTTGCTGTCGGTGCTATCCAAGATGCTAAAGGCTGAAATCCAAGGCATTGGTATACCGGAAAAGGGCGTTCCGCAGGGCGGAATTCTCAGTCCGCTGCTTTCCAATATTGTGCTAAATGAATTGGATTGGTGGATTTCCAGCCAATGGGAAACATATCCTCATTTGCAGAGGTATAGAAGCCGTCCAAATTATAAAGGCAAAGGAACTTTAAAATCGGTCTATATCGTAAGATACGCTGATGACTTTAAGCTCTTTTGCAAGAAGCGTTCGGATGCGGATAATCTCTTTATCGCTACGTGCATGTGGCTACAGGAGCGATTGGGTTTAGAAATCAGCAAAGAGAAATCACACGTTGTCAATCTCAAGAAGCAATACTCGGAATTCTTGGGTTTTAAGATGAAGCTACGCCGGAAATGCAACAAATGGGTTATCAACTCACACATGACGGACAAGGCATTTAATAAATGCAAAGATTCCATCCGAACCCAGATACACATGATGGGCAGGGAACCTAATCAATGGAGCGTGATGAATTTCAACGCTGCCATACTGGGATATCACAACTATTACAAATGCGCCACGAATGTGTATCTGGATTTTGACCGTATCGCCTTTGACGTCAGAAAGACCCTTCTATGCAGAACAAAAAGCCACCGAAGCAAAACTGGATTAAAAAGCAAAGCATTTGAGCAGTATTATGGCAAGTTTACGGGAAAAATTTTTAATCTATGTGATATTGCACTTTTCCCAATTAACGGCATTAAAACAGTACCGCCTATGTGTTTCCCATCGGCTATCTGCAATTACACGGAAACCGGGAGGGCAAAAATCCATTCCCTGCAAAAAGCTATTGATCCGTCGATATTGCAACAGCTCATGCAAAGCCCTATTAAAGGAAAAAGCGCCGAACTGAACGACAACCGGATTTCACTCTATGTCGCCCAGCGCGGCAAGTGTGCAATAACCGGAGAAATACTTGAATTGGGAAATATGGATGTGCATCATATCATTCCCACTCATATGCAGGGGGATGACCGATATACAAATTTGGTCATTCTTACTTCCGATGCGCACAAATTGGTACATGCCACACAAGAAGAAACTATTCAAAAATATCTGCTCAAATTGCAAAACTGCGCAATCCATTTTCAGCGGTTAAATAAGATGCGTAAGCACGTTGGTTTAAGTGAAATCAGTACAAATAGGTAAATATTGATGGAACGCCGTGTGAACTGAAAGGTTCGCGCACGGTGTGAAGCGGGGGAAAAGCCGGAGATAACTTCTAAGGCTTACCTATCGCTAAAAATTTTACGGGATACCGGAAACCTGCTCAAAGCCAAGGGCTATGACATCAAGGTGCTGGACCTTATCAATATGCACCTGTCCCACTGCTATAACCCCTTTACTTATTTGCAGGACGACAAGGATGTCTTAAAGCTGGTCACCAACCTGATCCGCAACACCACCCCCAAGGGCAGCAATACCAACGACCCCTTTTGGGAACGCTCCGAAACCGCCCTTCTGGAGGCGCTTATTCTCTACCTGCTCTACGAAGCGCCGGAGGATGAGCGAAACTTCCCGATGGTCATGGAGCTGATCGCCGCCGCCGAGGTGCGGGAGGAGGACGAAACCTACCAAAGTCCCCTGGACGAGCTGTTTGAGCGGCTGGAAATGCGGGAGCCGGAGCATCTGGCGGTCAAGCAGTACAACATCTTCAAGCTGGCGGCGGGAAAGACGGCGAAAAGCATTCTCATTAGCCTGGGCGTCCGGCTGGAAAAGTTCAACCTGTCCACCATCGCGGGCATTACCACGGTGGATGAAATGGCGCTACCCGCCATCGGGGAGAAAAAGACAGCCCTCTTTGCCGTGATCCCCGACAACGATTCGTCTTTTAATTTTATTGTCGGAATGCTCTACACCCAGCTTTTCCAGCAGCTTTACTACCTGGCCGACCATGTTTACGGCGGCAGGCTGCCCCTGCACGTCCATTTCGTGATGGACGAATTCAGCAACGTCGCCCTGCCGGATGAATTCGACAAGCTTCTTTCCACCATGCGCAGCCGGGAGGTCAGCGTCTCCATCATCCTGCAAAACCTGGCCCAGCTCAAGGCATTGTTTAAAGACACCTGGGAGTCCATTGTCGGCAACTGTGATGAATTTTTGTATCTGGGCGGCAACGAGCAAAGCACCCACAAGTATGTGTCCGAGCTTTTGGGTAAGGAAACCATCGACCTGAACACCTACGGGCAAAGCAGGGGTGCTCACGGCAGCTATTCCACCAATTTTCAGTTGTCGGGCCGGGAGCTTCTCACCCCCGATGAGGTGCGGATGCTGGACAACCGCTACGCCCTGCTGTTCATCCGGGGCGAACACGCCGTCATGGACGACAAGTACGATATTCTCAAGCACCCGAATTTAAAGCTGACGGTTGATGGCGGCGGCCAACCCTACCGGCACGGCACCACGGAACACGCTCTGGACTGGAAAGCCGTGGCTTTAAAGGAAGACGGCGATTACGAGCTGCTCTCCGAGGAAGAACTCGCAAACCTGTCCCCATCATAAAAAGGAGGAATGATCCTGATGAAAATGTTTGGAAAAACCAAAAGGGTTTTTGCCGTTTGCTGCGTACTGGCGCTGATGCTGGTCCTTTTCGCCGTTCCCGCATACGCGGCCAACGACCCGCTTCAGGTGGTCAACAACCTGTCCGAGTTTATCTTCGGGCTGATCCGCGCCATCGGGCTGATCCTGCTGGGCTTCGGCATCGTGCAGATCGGCCTGTCGCTGAAATCCCACGACCCGAGCCAACGGGCCAACGGCTTTCTGACCTTGGCGGGCGGCGTCATCATCACCTTTGCCAAGGAAATCCTTAATCTCATCACAGGAGGTTGATGGCGTGTTGATTAAAAAATAAGTTATTCAAATTAAAAATAACTTGTACAATAATAAAAAAGTTGTACAATGAGAAAGGAGTGAAATCAGAAAGGCAGGTTGCCGATGGCGAAACATTCACGATGTTGGAATCAAAGCGTATTAGAGAAATATTTGCGTGAAGGCCGGGGTCGCGGTGACGGCCCCGGTTATACGCCTTGGATACGGATACAAGACTTTGCTTCCAAAGGTGTTGTTTCGCGGGTAAAAGGCAGAAAGACAGGACGGATTCATCATCTGATGTCAAACAATGAGCTTGCCTACTTTTATCTTTTGGATTGGTCGGACTATGTTCTCGATATTAGGGAGCAATATCCTCTCTTGGATTTGGACTGTGCGATAAATGTAGCCGCGCAAGCTGGAATCAATTACCCTACGGACAGAGTAAGCGGTTATCCATATGTTATGACCTGCGATTTTCTGATTACAACGGTGCAAGGATTCAGGGCGCGGACTGTCAAACTTTCATCGGAGCTTACCAATCCGCGAACCATAGAAAAACTCGAAATCGAGCGGCGTTATTGGAACTGTCAGGGTGTAGAGTGGAAACTTATCACAGAGAACGAGATAGACTACCGCAAGGCAAAAAATATCGAATGACTTTATGCAGGGCAAAACTTAAACGAGTTTGGCTCGCTTAACGGCAATTTTGATTTGGCCCTTGATTTTGTGAAACGTATGTACACCACCACTTGTCTGTCCGTCTTGGAAATCGCCCGGATGGTCGAAGATGAGTTTTCATATCCGATGGGAGTCGGTATTGCTATATTCAAAAACCTTGTTTTGCAAAAAGAGATTAAGGTAGAAATGAATAGCGCTATCCATCTTGAAAAGACCAGAGTGGGGGTGGCATAAGTTAATGAGCCTGTTTAATATCAATGATGTCTATGTATCCAATGACAATGGCCATTCGTACAGAGTTCTTTGGGTATCCAATGAGCTTGCTTATGTGTTTGACCTTACTGATATGAATATGCCGGAGTTGATTGGCATCCCAGATTTGCAGAACAAAATCGACGATGCCCTTTGGCTGCTGTCAGATAAGGATTTTGGCGCGAGAATACTTTCTGAGGACGCAATTACGGAAAAAGACAAAGAGTTCAGAGATAGTATTTGGCATGTCATGGAATCGGTAGTAACGGATGAGCCGAATATTTATGACAGAAAAGCGCGATTGGCAATCCTGAATGAGAAATCATCCGAAAGCGGAAAAAGCGTGAAAACGCTTTACAAATATTTAAAATGGTACTGGGCAAGAGGAAAAAATCGAAATGCCTTTCTTCCTGAATTTAAAAACTGCGGCGGCAAAGGAAAAGAGCATAGCGCCAAAGGAAACGGAAAAATTGGCCGCCCCCGCAAATATGGTGAAGGCTCCGGCAGGAATGTAGATGATGAAACTAAGCAGATATTTGAAAAAACCATCAAAAAATATTATCACAACCGAAATGAGTATACGCTGAAAGACACATATGACCTGATGATAAAGGAGCATTACACGAAATTTGTACCCCAGCCGGACGGCACAGTGAAAGCTGAACTGCTGCCGGAAAATGAAATCCCCACAATCGGTCAGTTCCGTTACTGGTATAGCAAAAAGCACAATGTGCAGGAGAAAATTTTGGGGCGCAAAGGCGAAGCCAAATATGCTCTTGACCACAGGGCGATTCTCGGCAAGTCCGATTACGGAATCATGGGGCCAGGCGCAAAATATCAGATTGACGCAACCGTTGGTGATATTTATCTGGTTTCACGTTTCAACCGTGCCGAAATTATCGGCCGCCCTGTCATCTACTTTGTCATTGATACGTTCAGTCGCATGGTTGCCGGGATGTATGTTGGCTTAGAAGGCCCATCGTGGGCGGGAGCTATGATGGCGATTGCCAATGCCGCTGCCGACAAGGTGAAATACTGTGCGGAATACGGTGTTGAAATTACTGATGATGAATGGCCGTGCCGCCATATTCCAAACGCCATACTGGGCGACCGCGGTGAGATGGAGAGCAAGTCAGTGGAAACGCTCATCAATGCTCTGAATGTGCGGGTGGAAAACGCGCCACCTTACCGCGCCGATATGAAAGGTATTGTCGAACAGTATTTCCGAACCATCAACACCAAAGCGGTGGCATTTCTGCCCGGTCACGTCAAGCCGGATATGTCGGAGCGCGGCGGCAAGGATTACCGGCTGGATGCAAAACTGGATATTCGTCAGCTTACAAAAATTCTGATACAGTGTGCGCTTCAGCACAATAACCATCACTTCTTGGAAGGCTATGAGCGAACTGCGGACATGATTGCGGACAGCGTAGAGCCAATCCCAATCAAGCTGTGGAATTGGGGTATCGCACACTGCTCCGGTGCGTTGCGTTCTTTCCCGGAAGAAACCGTCAAATTGTGTTTGATGCCGACAGGGACAGCCTCCGTAACGGCAAAGGGCATTCGATTCAAGGGCTTGTACTACCTGTGTGAACGTGCCGCCGCAGAGCATTGGTTTGAAACAGCGCGGGCAAAGGGCAGCTACAAGGTCGATGTTTCCTACGACCCAAGGAATATGAGCGCTATTTATGTGCGGGAGCCGGACGGAACCTTTGACAGTTGCTTTTTGGCTGAATGGCAGGACAAATATGTGGATATGTGTTTGGATGAAATTAATTATCTACAGGAATCGGAGAAGATGCTTCATCGTCAGAACACTGCAAAAGAAATGGCTTCTAAAGCAGATTTGTCTGCGGCAATTGACAGTGTCATCTCGGAAGCGGAAACAATGGCACGGCAGACCGCCGTCCCAAAATCCAAACTCGCCAGAACCAGAAACATCCGTGAAAACAGGCGCATTGAAAAAGAGCGCAACCGCAGAGATGAAGCATTTTCGCTTGGCGATGACAGTTTAGCGCAGACCGCTAAGCCTGAACAGCAGGAGAAACCGGCGGCAATTTCACCCACGCTTGCCATGATTCAAAAGCAGTTGGAGGAACGGCTGAATGAAAAATGAGTCAACCGAAGCCAATTATCTGCCGCAAATTATTGAGGAATACATGGATAATCCGTTGATAGAGGCGCTACCGCCGATTTATTCAAGCTATGAAGCTGCGAAGCTGCTCACGGTTGACCCTGGATACAACGAGGGCGAACGGGAATTTGACGCGCAATATCGCTTTCACTGTATCGGCAGATTGTTTCGGTATTTTCAGCCTCTGGATACCCATATCGACATTGAACAGAGAGTTTCGCGGGCGATACGGCAGGGATATATCTCAAAAAGTCCCGTCACACCCCAATATGCGGCAAGATTAGTACAGGGCAGCGAAGCAATCCGTGAAAAGAATATTGCCGCCGCTTATGGTATGAACTCGACAGCTTCCGGGTTTACCATCATCGGGATGTCCGGCGTGGGGAAAACAACGGCGATGGAAAAGGTTTTGTCCCTGTATCCGCAGAAAATTCTGCACACGCAATACAAAGGGGAACCGCTGTTTTTAACCCAGTTGGTGTGGGCAAAAATCGACTGCCCGTTTGATGGCTCGTTAAAAGGGCTGTGCCTCAGCTTCTTCGCTTATGTTGACCGCATTTTGGGTACGGGCTATTCCAAGAAGTTTTCCGCAGACCGCATGACGGTGGATGCCGCACTACCCCGCATGGCACAAATCGCCACGACGCATTGCCTCGGATTGTTGGTAATTGATGAAATCCAGCACCTTAGCCAAGCGAAAAGCGGCGGTTCTGACAAGATGTTGAATTTCTTTGTTACGCTGGTCAACACCATCGGTGTTCCTGTTGTGCTGATTGGAACGACAAAAGCCATGTCGGTTTTACAGAGCGAGTTCAGGCAGGCCCGGCGCGGCAGCGGTCAGGGAGATTTGCTGTGGGACAGGATGCAAAACGACCTCTCATGGGAGATTATGCTGCGGGCAATGTGGAAAAATCAGTGGACGCGAAATCAAATCCCCTTAACCGCCGAACTGAAAAATGTCCTCTATGATGAAAGTCAGGGTATTATCGACATTGCGGTGAAGCTCTACGCAATGTCGCAGATGAAAGCGATTGCCGATGGAACAGAAACGATTACCGCCCAAACTATCAAAGAGGTAGCGGCGGAAAAATTACGGTTGGTTAAACCCATGCTGGATGCGCTCCGTTCCGGCGACATGAAAAAGCTTCTGATGTATGAGGACATTAAACCAATCAGTGTGGAGGATTATCTCGCAGCCCAGTCCGGGAGAATCGCCGGTGTAGCCCCTTTGGAGCAAACTGAAATGCTGTCATTGGAAGAACAGGCCGTACTGAAGCTGCTTGAAATGGATATACCCCCAAAGGTCGCCCATGCCGCCGTGAAAAAAGCTATTGGGAAAGCTGTTTCAGGCCAGCCCCTCGCAAGCGTTGTTAAAAAGGCTTTCAAAATCGCTTTGAATATGGAATCGGAAAAGAATCCGCCCTGTATTGATGAGCAGGAAGATGACTTGAGAAAGGTTGCTGGAGAATCGCCGTATGAGAATCTGAAAAAATCGGGAGTCATCACAGAATCTGCGGATGAGTTCTGATGATTTCTCACTGGGATTTTTTCCGACACCCTACCCAGACGAAATATTTTACAGCGTCTTGTGCCGATACCATATCCGAAGCGGCAATCCGGCGTTTGTCAGCACTGCCAAAACAATATGGGGCAAAAAGATTAGCGCAAATTTGTATCTGCCGCAATCACTTGGCACTGTGGCAAATCGTATTCCTCACGGGACAGGCTTAACGGCAAAATATTTTGCGGAGAACAACACGATTTACCCATTTTTGAAATCATTTCTTCCTGAAGCGCGTGGGCTTCAAGTGTTGGAACTATTGGAAAGCGAATCGCAAAATGAGATTATGGCTTACCAGCTTTGCGGGTTGCCACGCTCCAAAAGCCCGAAATGGCAGTATCTTCGCTATTGCGAGGATTGTTGGAAAGAAGATATTCTGCTTTATGGTGAGCCGTATTGGCACCGGATCCACCTGCTCCCCGGTATTCTTGTCTGTCCCATTCATGGTAAGCCGATTCTGAACTCTACTGTGTATTTAAAAGATATTCAGAGTAAATTTCACATTGCTTCCTTTGCGGCAGCGGCCAAAGAATCCGCACCGTATTTTAGCGACAGCATTACAGAAAAGCTGATGGCTGTTGCAAAAGACGCTTTTTGGATTATGCAAAATGGGAATGCCCTGCCATTTTCAGAGGCGATGATTGAAATTTACGACCAACTGCTTCGGGCAAAAGGATATCGCAGTTTAAGTGGCCGCAGAACGAAAAGCCAAGTGCTTGACAAAGAAATTTATGCGTTTTATGGAAAAGGGCTTTTAGATGTTTTAAGTGTTCATTCTCAAGGTGTAGTTCCGTGGTCTGAACGTATTATGAACAAACGCGACTCCCTGCTTTATCCGATTTATTATCTCTTGCTTATGCGATTTCTGGCAGGTTCTGCTGAGGACTTTTTTACAAAGGAACACAGCACAGCACATCCTTACGGAGCAGGCCCGTGGCCATGCAGAAACCCGATTTGCCCATGCTATTTGAAGGATGTCATCACTGAGTTATCTGTAATCTCACACGATTCTCGGCATGAGGCAATTTTTGTCTGTCCCCATTGTGGATTTTCCTATAGAAGAAGCAGAGCTAAACCGAAAAGCGAGCAATATTCTGGCTATCTCAGCATTGTCGATTATGGTTGGCTGTGGATGAATACTTTTAAGGAGATGCTGGAATCCGGTGTTCCCCTCATGCACATCACCGAAAAGCTGCACTGTGGTTTTCTCACGGTAAAACGGTTGGGTGTTGAACTGGGTTTCTTTTCAGCAGACCAATTGCCGAAGAAGCTAAACAACTATTACAAACGGAAAATCGTGTCCGAAATCGCTCCGAAACCGACATCGAAAAGCTACTACCGAGAACAGTGGTTACAGGCCGTGAAAGATAACCTGGAGGCAACCCGCAGTTTTCTGATTAAGCGTTACCCTGAAATTTACAAATGGCTGCGGGAAAATGATGTGGATTGGTACGAGGCTCATGCGCCAAAATCTAAGCGGTATGCAATTCGTGAATGGGCTGACAACGATGAGAATAGCTTGAAAAAAGCTCAATATGCGGTTGCTTATTTGAAAAGTTTGCCGGGACGACCTCTTTGGATTAACCGACATTCCGTGGAAAAGTACGGTGGACTGAACAATTTTTACAAAAATCTTGCTAAAGGGTATCTTCCTAAAACACAAGCCTATTTGGATGAAGCGTTGGAAACAGATGAAGAATGGCGCAAAAGGAAAATCCAATGGGCAGTAAAAGAACTGTATGAGGCCGGGAAAAATCTGCTGTTGCCTCAGATTCAGATTAAAGCAGCCATTTCACACAAGATGTTTGTTCCTTTGGAGGGCTTTACCCGCAACTGCATTGAGCAGTTGCAAAAATGAATATGTTGTAAAGAGCAATCGGTAAATATGCCGGTTGTTTTTTTTATATTCGAAAGGTGGTGGATGACGTGATTTATTGAATAACTTTTTTTGAAATCTTATGTGCAAAGGTAGAAACTCAAAAAATTAAGAAAGGACAAAGAAAATGGAAAAAACAATTTTGAACAACTTATTTTTCAAAACAGAGCCGAAATACAGGCTCTATTGAACAACTTTTTTTGGAGGTAACACCATGTTTAACAAATTCCCGATCACTGAAAACATGCACATTCATTCCCTGGACGGCGAACTGCGGGAAGCAACCATCCTGGGGCGGCTGGGCGACAACGATTATCTTGCCGAATATAACGGCGTCAGGTGCCATGCCATCTACAACCCCTTTGTCAATCATTTCTATGTGGACGACAAGTATGGCGTCATCAAGGACAAAAAGCCCGGCAGGGACGAACCATGCCGGTAACGATCACGGAAGCAGAGCCCGCGCTTCACGCGCGGGTTTTGCCTTTGGAAACGAGGTGAGTTTATTTGGAAAGCGGCAACTGGGTGATTGAGAACCTGAACAACGCCCTGGGAACCTGGAACGAAAAGCTGGCGGAAATCTGGCAGCTTGTCACCCAGTCCCCCACGGAATTCCGCGGCGGCGGCATCTGGCACGTCATTGCCGATATCCACGGCGCGTTGCAGGCCATCGGCCTGGCCCTGCTGGTATTGTTTTTTGTGATCGGCGTGGTCAAGACCTGCGGCAGCTTTGCGGAGGTAAAAAAGCCGGAACACGCCCTGAAGCTGTTCATCCGCTTCGCTTTGGCGAAAGGCGTTGTGACCTATGGATTGGAGCTGATGATGGCGCTGTTTAACATTGCCCAGGGGATCATCTCCACCATCATGGGCAGCGCGGGCTTCGGCACCACGAGCCAAGCCGTTTTGCCGCAGGCCATCGTGCAGGCCGTCGAGGAGTGCAGCTTCTTGGCCAGCATCCCCCTGTGGGCGGTGACGATCATCGGCAGCCTGTTCATCACGGTGCTGTCCTTCATCATGATCCTGTCGGTGTACGGTCGTTTTTTCAAATTGTTCTTATATACCGCCATTGCCCCCGTGCCGCTGGCCTCCTTTGCCGGGGAGCCCAGCCAGAGCATCGGCAAAGCCTTTCTCAAAAGCTATGCCGCCGTCTGCCTGGAGGGGGCCATCATCGTCCTGGCCTGCGTTATCTTTTCCGTCTTCGCGGCCGCCCCGCCGGTGGTGGACGCCAGCGCCAGCGCCGTGACGATGGTGTGGAGCTATATCGGGGAGCTGGTTTTCAACATGCTGATCCTGGTCGGCGCGGTGAAGATGGCCGACCGGGTGGTGCGAGAGATGATGGGACTATAATTTTTGGATGGGAGGAAAACAAAATGAGTACTAAAGCGATTTCCAGCAGCGATCCCAACGCTCTGGAAAAGCTGAACGCCAAGCTCGAAGCCTGCGAAAAACGGCAGGCGCATATGAAAGAGGTCAACGCCTATTACCGAAAGTTCGGCACCTGCAAGGGCTGCCCCGGTGTGCCGGACGAGATGGCCGCGGAAATAGACGCGAAAATCGAAAGCTCGTCTTATTCCTGGGATAAGCAGCCGTTTTCCAGCTATGATCTGACCAACAACAATTCCGAGATACGACGGCTCAAGCAGCGCATCAATGAGCTTGAAAGACATCGGGAGGTCGGTTTTGTCGGATGGAAGTTTGCGGGCGGCGAGGCGGTAGTCAACAATGACCTCAATCGCCTGCAACTGTTTTTCGACGAGAGGCCGGACAAAGAAAGATGTTCCGTTTTAAAGCGCAAGGGCTTCCACTGGTCGCCGCGAGAGGGCGCGTGGCAGCGGCAGCTTAACGACAATGCCATCTATGCCGTGAACTATGTCGATTTTGTCAAGCCCCTTGACGGCAGGAGACCGACGGAATTGCAGCCGAAAGCTCCGCAGCGGGATACCGGGGCACGGTGACAGATGATGTGGTGCGTTAAGTGATGGGGATTAGAAAAAGGATACCGGACACTGAAAATCCGGTATCCTCATATATCCTTGAACGGAACGCCATCCCCGTAAACAACAGGTTTTCCTGTTCTGGGGTCAAGCAAATCCCCCCGCTCGTTAAACTGAACTTTGTCAAGGGGTACACCCATCTCCCTGGCCCGGCGGATCTGCCACGCGATGTCATCTTCCATGTATTTCTCGTCCCGTTTGCGCCGTATCGCCTTTATCAGCGGCACAATCCAGCTTAATACGGTCAGTCCGAGCAACGAGAACAGGATGATGTACGCCAAAGTCTCATGTTCCACCGCCCACTTGTTCAGCACGGTGCCGAAAAGCAGGAAGCAAAGGACGGGAATCGTCAGCCGGAGCTTTCCTGCTACTTTGAATATGAAAGAAAGAATGAGCAATCCCACCGTAAGGCAAAGAGAAATAAGGGCCGCGGCTGGCATAATGGGCACTCCTTTCCACATAATCCGTATATTTCCATTATATCACGCGGCGCAAATATAGAAATAAGAGCGGAAAATCGAGGCGATCTTGAACATGGAAGTTTAGCGGGAGCATCACCAGGAAGATGAATATGGATGCGTACAGCACGAATAAACCTTCCTTTTTTTACGCTTATTATCGCGCATCAAGGAAGGAAATGGGAGGATGCAAACGGATTATTTTGGCCTATACTGCGCTTTCAATTATTCCGCTTTTTCCCTAACAATTCTTCAACAGAAATATCCAATGCTTTCGCAATCGCAACGATCTCATAATCCTGTACCAGACGGTACTGTCCTTCAAGGCGAGAAAGACTCGTAGGGCTGATGTCCAAGCCCACGGTTTGCAGTTTCGCCAGAAAATCTTTCTGCTTTATTTTCCTTGCCTTCCGAAGGGCAACAACCTTGGCTCCGATCATGTTTTTGTTGCCAGGCGGGTTCTTTCGTGGTTTCATAACCTTCGCACCTCACTGTTCTTCCCATCAATTTTATGTGAGGGCGCAATAGTTTTAATGCGAAGATCGCAGTAAAATAAAAAATAAGTCGATATTCGCAGTAAAATTGAAAGGAGTCTGACATAAAGATGAGGCAGAAATTGGTTGTTTCACGGGACACAAGCGCATCGAGCAGCATTATGGGTGACGAAGGACACTCCATTTTTATCCGGCTTAGAATCAGGCAAAGGAGATTTCAGCTATGAAAAAGGCGTCTCTTAATGACAAGCTGGAAAAGGAGCAAGAAAAACTGCGCAAACTTGGGGAGGAAGCCTTGAAGAACGACATTCCCCTCACCCAGGATGAGGCATTTATGGCGCAAAACCGCAAGGTTGATGCTTTGGTAGTCAAGGTAATTAAGGAGAAAGAACGAAACAGGAAAAAACAGCGGGAACGATAAGGCAACCGTTGTGCTGACGCTTCGTGAAAGAGGCACTATTTTTTTGTGGACGTCCTATGTCAATGTGAAAGACGAACAGGGGGTTAAAGTTTAAATATTCAGTAAATATAAGTGGGCTTAACTGAAAGATCAGTCCATTATCTAGAAA
>JGI11944J13513_1001326_pt1 | contig 20099 bp, 15 predicted proteins | sample TerdegcoTASludge_FD_13513 | JGI IMG/M metagenome (IMG submission 13513) | reverse complement strand
GCCGGTCCGTGAATATCGGCGCCGGGACCTATTCGCTGACCGTCTCAGGAGCCAATCCCTGGTATGATCATGTGCTTGCGGAACTCGAAGCGCCGCTCAGCGCTGGCAGTCTGCGGTACGATTTTCTCGCCATCAGCACCCAGCGGAGATCAGGCAATGATGGCAAATCCCTCTTTCTGCATCAGATAGGATTCGATTTTCCCGTTTGGTCGGCAAGCCTTGCCGAGTTCAACACGGTTGCGGGAGTTCCGCTCGATCTGCAGGATATTGGCCCTTTCCTCATTTATCATCATCTTTTCGCGGGCGGTTCCAATGTCATGTTCAAGCTGGACGGCCAGCTGAAACCCTCCGATCGCCTCAGAGCCTGGGGCTGCATTCTCATGGATGATTTCCAGCTTAGTTCTGAAAGCACAGCCTCCAACCCCAACGCTTTCGGATTTGAAGCGGGGCTTGAAGCGGTGCTGATTCCCGGACGCAGTTCGGAACGTGCCAGGTTTTTTCGGAAGGATTATGCGGTCAGTCTGGGGCCTGAACAGCTGGACGGCAGGCTGAAGGCCAGCCTGCAATGGTATTGGGCATCGACCTATCTGTACCGCCGGGTTGCCTCAGCCCCGAACGAAGCTTTTTACACCCGGTATTTTTTACAGAACCAGAATTTTGGCTGGGCTGTTGTTGAGCCCTGGTTTTCCTATCCTTTGGGGCCTGACCGGATGCTTTTCCGCGCGGATCTGCGGTATTCAAAAGAGCGCCTCAGCCTGAAAGCGGCAGGAACTTTCGCAATTCTCGGCTCAGAGTCGGACGAATATACCTACAACAGCCCCTATGCCTCCAACTGGCTCGGACCGCAGCCGCCGCTCAGCTATTCGCTCAAGGCGGAACTCGCCACGGAGATGACGCTCGGCAGGCAATCCCTGGTGTCAGGAAGCTTGTATATGATCTGGAATACCGGCGAAGCGACTGAAGTAGGCCTGCAATTGGGCTTTATTCACCGATTCAGCCTCCCGAGATGAGATGGTAGAGTTCGACATCATCACCATCTTGGGCATAGGTCGAATCGCGCTGCCCGCGCTCGACCAGTTTCCCATTCAGCCTGGTGATGATGTGCGGAAACGAATAATTCTTTTTTTTCAGAATCTCGGCAATTGAAAGCCGTTCTTCCGGAAATTCTTCTTCCTGCAGATTGATGGTGATTTTCACAAATTTAACCTTAGCCAAAATGCACGGCATAATCAAGAGAACCAGATGCGGCGGTTTCCAATTCTCTGATGTATCCATTTTTCGTTGCGATTTTTGCGGTTTTCTGGTATACTACAAGTCCTCATCACGTCAATAAAGGGAGGCTTCGGCGACTGTGATAAAATATCTCAAGCATACCGATGAAAAGTGCGTTGGGTGCAATACCTGCGTATCGGTCTGTTCTCGGCTGTATTTCAAGGAAGAGAATCCCGCAAAATCCTCGATCGTCATTCAGAATACCGGCAAAAACCAATTTCAGATCACCGTCTGCGATCAGGAATGCCGCCTCTGTGTCGATGAATGCCCGGTGCAGGCAATTTCAATCAGCAAGGCTGGTGTTGTCCTCGTCGACAAGAAAAAGTGCGTCGGCTGTCTTGCCTGTGTTGCCATTTGCCCGATCGGTGCCATGCGGTATTATCCCGGGCAAAGTACGGTATTCAAATGCATTGCTTGCGGCGCCTGCGCCAAAGAATGCCCGACCGGCGCCCTCGAAATCGCAACCAAGGAAGAAAAACCGAAAACACCGGAGGCACAGGCATGAGTATCCAGAAAGTCGAATTCAAACTTGTCACCGAATATTCCTATGAGAAAAAGCCCGTCCTCCGCGGCTACAATATGCGGACTCTCGCCATCGATGTGGGCAAACTGAGCGGCGGGAAACCAGGCGCAATTCTGCCTCCGGAATCACCAGCAATCGCTGAAAAACCTGTTTCCGAAGAGATGAAAAAACGCTTTGTCGGAGGCAAGGGCTTCGGCATGCGCCTGCTCTGGGACGCGATCAAACCGGAAACCAAATGGGACGATCCGGAAAACGACATAGTCATCGCCATGGGTCCCCTGTGCGGCAACACCAACTATCCCGGGTCCGGCAAGAGCCTGGTTGTCACCTTTTCACCGCTGACCGGCATTCCCATCGATTCCAACGTCGGCGGATATTTCGGCCCCTATCTCAAATTTTCAGGTTTCGATGCGCTCGAGCTGAGCGGTAAATCGGACAGGGATTTGATTATCTACATCGATGGCGATGAAGGAAAAATTCAGGTTTTTGAAGCGCCGGCAGAACTCGAGTCCGATACCCATCTTCTCGCCGAACAGCTGACCCACGCCTTTGCCGCAAACGAAGAAGACCGCCAGCATGTTGCCGTCGTTTCCACGGGCCGAGCAGCCGAGCACACCTGGCTTGGACTGCTCAATTTTTCACTCTACGACAAGCGCAGAAAGGGAATCCGGGTCAAGCAGGCAGGCCGCGGCGGCATTGGAACAGTTTTCAGGGACAAGAAAATTAAAGCGCTTGTCTGCAAATACTCTCATGTGACCCAAAACGAAAATCACGCGGCGGATCCCGCAGCCTTACAGAGAATCGGCCTCAAACTGCACCGCGAAATCATGAAGCATGACGATGAACAGAGCAAGATGCGAAAAGTCGGTACTGCCCACCTGATGGAAATCATGAACGACTACGATCTGCTCCCCGTGAAAAATCATCGCTACGGCCAGGACAAGGACGCGATCAGTCTTGCCTCCTGGGTGTGGCAGAAGTATTTTACCCAAGGCATGCCCGACGGCTGCTGGTATGGCTGTACGCTCGCCTGCGCTCATGCAGTGGATCATTTCGAACTGAAGACCGGGCCCTACAAAGGCAAGAAAGTAGTCGTTGACGGACCGGAGTATGAGACCGCCGCCGGTGTTGGCTCCAACCTCGCGATCTGGGATCCGGAAGGCGTCATCGAGATCAACTTCTATTGTGATACCTATGGCATCGATACGATCAGCTTTGGAACCATTGTCGGCTTCCTGATGGAATGCTGGGAATACGGAATTCTCAACGAAGCGCGGACCGGCGGACTCAAGCTGGAGTGGGGCGACTGGAAAGCTGCCTGCGAGCTTTTACACCAGATGGCTGAAGGCAAAGGCTTCGGGGTGCTGGCTGGACGAGGCACCCGCTATCTTGCCCAGTATTTTGCCGCCAATTTTGGCGCCGATCCCCAGCTCATGAAAGACATTGCGCTGAACGGCAAGGGCCTTGAGCAGAGCCAGTACCTGTCCAAGGAATCCCTCGCCCAGCAGGGCGGCTATTATCTGACCAACAAAGGCCCCCAGCATGACGAAGCCTGGCTCATTTTCATGGACATGGTGAACAATCAGCTGCCGACGTTTGAAAAAAAGGCAGAAGCCCTTCATTACTTCCCCATGTTCCGGACCTGGTTCGGTCTGCAGGGGCTGTGCAAACTGCCCTGGAACGACATCGAACCGGCTGACAATGCCAAGTGGCCCGAGCCGAACAAGGTTCCCGAGCATGTCGACAACTACCGCCAGCTCTACCAGGCTGTCACTGGTGAGCCGCTGACCTGGGACGAACTGATCCGGCAATCAGAACGAATCTACAATTTCCAGCGCATTTTCAATCTCCGCATGGGGTATGGAAAACGCAATGAAGACTATCCGCCGTACCGCGCAGTCGGCCCGGTAACCGAAGCCGAATATCTTTCACGCCAGGAACGCTACGATAAACAGCTCAGAGAAAAGATGGGACTCAATCCCGAATCCATGACACTGCAGGAAAAAATGGCCGCAACCCGCAAATGGCGCGAGCAGCAGTACGAATCCCTCCTGGATGCTGTATACAAGCGCCGTGGATGGAACAACAACGGCATTCCGACGCCTGAACATCTGAAGGCGATCGGCATGGATTTGCCCGAACTGCTGGAAGTTGTTCAAAAACACCTCTGATTTTTTCTTGATGGTGGAAGGGCGGCCTGCAACGGCCGCCTTTTTTTATTCGCTGCAGGGAGCCGCTTTTCATAATCCTTCAGGATTTCGCCTTGCGTCATCCTGCTGAGGAAAGTAAGATAAACGCATGTACCGGAAACTTACTGAGGCTGAATGCCGCGATGCCATGAAAAATGGCGAATTTTCGCAAGCTATTGTTTCGAGTAAACCATCAGTCGCGATAGTCCTGACACAGAGCTGGTGTCCTCAATGGGGCTGGATGCGGTCCTATCTCCCAGCCCTTGCCGAAGCTCCCGAAATGGATATTTACTGGCTCGAATATGACCATGAGCCGTTTTATGATGAGTTTCTTGAATTCAAGGAAGACCGCTTCGGCAATCGCGAAATTCCTTATGTCCGATATTACCGTAATGGAAAGCTTGTCAAGGAAAGCAACTATATCGACAAGGCCGGATTCCTGCGGATGCTGAAAAACTGATACTTTTTTCGCCGGAGGCGATATCATGAAACATGGTCTGAAGAGGCTGCTTTTTTCGCTTGGCGGCAGAGCCTTGACGGTCATCCCGCAGAAAGTACCCGTGCTTTTTTCCGGCCTTGGCGCTGTACGAAAAATCCCTGGCGAGCTGGCGACACTCAAAGTGGGAAAGCCGCTGATTATAACCGACGCTGGGGTTGAAAGAGCGGGAATCCTGGCAAAGCTCACGGAGATTCTGAAAAGCGCCTCCATTCCGTATGCTGTATTTTCGGGTATTACGCCTGACCCCACCTTTGAAGTCTGTGAAAAGGCGCTGGAAGCGCTCCGCGTGAACTCCTGCGATTCGGTCATCGCGCTGGGAGGAGGCTCGGTGATGGACGCCGGCAAGCTGGTCCGGATGGGCGCGACGCACAAAAAACCGCTTGCCCGATTTGCAGGCCTGCTGAGATGCAGAAACCGCGGTCTGCCGTTTATCTGCATACCGACGACCGCTGGCACCGGCAGCGAGGCAACAGCTGCTGCAGTCATTACCGATTCCGTAAAACATCGAAAAGTCACGGTTCTCGACCCGCGGCTTCCGCCTGATTCAACGATTCTAGACCCGGCGCTGACAGCAGGTTTGCCGCCTGCGCTGACCGCGGCTACCGGCATCGACGCACTGACGCACGCCATTGAGGCGTATTGCAACACTCTGCATTATCGCGATGTTGATGTTCAGGCGCTCGAAGCAGCCAGGCTCATCTTCGCTAATCTTCCCAGAGCCTATGCTGACGGCAGCGATCTGGAAGCCCGGGAGAATATGCTGAAGGCGTCGCATATCGCGGGGAGGGCCTTTACCCGCGGTTTTGTGGGTTATGTTCACGCGGTTGCGCATCGGTTCGGCGAAAAATACCATGTGCCGCACGGGCTGGCCAACGCCATTGCACTGCCCTGGTTCCTCGATTTTTATGTCGATGTCTGCCCGGAGCGCCTGGCGGATTTGGCGGACATGGTTCTTCGCGAGGATACGCGGCGTGAGTATACGCGGCGCGAAGCGTATTCTGGTGAGGCGGAAGTGGCCGCAGCACCCGAAACACACCAGAATTCGGAACCGCGAAATCCGGAATTCAATCTCCGTTCCATGAACAAAGCCGAGCGCAGAGCCTGGTATCAGAAAAAGGCTCGCGCTTTCTGCGATGCGGTTAAAGCGCTTGAACTTGAGATAGGCATTCCCGGCAAAGGGGATTTTATCCGCGCGGAAGATATCGACAGCATTGCTGAAGGAGCCATCAAAGAGGCGCACGGAACGCCCTATCCCGTTCCGGCGGTTCTCGATGCCGATGATTTGAAAACGCTCATACGGAAAATGATGAAATAGGGGGTCGAACGATGAGAAAAAAGAGTTGTACAAGAAAAGCCGTATGCTTTGCACTTCTTGCGTTTTTATTGTTGCCGCTCCAAATCCTGTCAGCGCAATCCGCGCAAAACCATGTTGGGCACATGGTGCTTCCAAACGGACTCGAAGTTTTCGTTGTGGAAAATCATTCCGTGCCGCTGGTGACCGTCTGTGTCGCGTTCCGAGGAGGAGCGAGCGCGCAGACACCTGAAACCGCGGGGCTGTTTCATCTGTATGAACACATGATGTTCGCCGGCAACTCGAAATTCCCGACCAAGGAATCGTTCAACGCGGCTCTCAATAGCATGGGGACGACAGCGTGGAATGGTGCGACAGGCACTGAATATATCAATTATTACATTACCGTGCCATCGGAAAAAACGGATGAAGCCGTGGAATTTTGGGCTCAGGCTGTCCGCAATCCTTTGTTTGAACCAGCGGTTCTGGAAAACGAAAAAAATGTTGTCTTGAATGAGATCAAAGGATATCACGCAGATCCGGCCCGAATAGCAGCTAACGCGCTTGAGTCCAGAATGTTCAAGGATTATCCGTGGCGGAAAAATATCGACGGCCCCGAATACAATGTGCAGTCTACAACGGTTCAGGTGCTGAAGCAAATGCAAAGCCGCTATTATGTGCCAGGAAACATGGCGCTCATGGTTGGCGGCGATTGCACCATGGAAGAAATCAAAGCGCTTGCGGAACAGTATTTTGGGGATTGGAAAGGACAGGGTGCGCCGTCCTTCGATGTACCGCCCCATGGAAAAATCCCGGCTGGTATCAATCTTGTTTCGGTAGAGGATCAATTCTATCGCGGTATCGGAAATATCCAATTCCGCTGGAGAGGCCCCGATGTCCTCGCGCAGGCACAGGATACCTATACATCAGATGTCTTGCTCTTTTTGCTTTCATCGCCCATCGGCCGGTTCAAGGATTCGATCATGAAAAAGGTTGAAGGACTCTACGACGCTGAATATATCGATTTTACCTATCCGACAGCGCGCGACGGCGGCAACTATATTTTTTCGACCTATATGCTCATACAAAAGCCGGCTTCCGAGGGAGCGGTCCTCGATCGGGTGATGAATTTGAAGAATGCGGTTCTTGATGAGTTTAAAGAAATCGCGAGAGACCCTTCCGGATATTTCGGATCGAATGAATTGCAGAAAGCGAAAACCAAACTCATCGATCAGAATATTTTCGCCATGGAATCCGCTGAATCCTTTGTCACTGATACGCTCACATTTTGGTGGTCAACGGCGACCGCGGATTATTTTTTCGGTTACGAAGAAAATTGCAGCAAGGTCAGCTGGGATGATATCCGCGCGCTGATTCAGCACTATATCACCGGTTCGGAAGCATCGCCGGCGCCTGAAATCGCAACCATGCTCAGAATCAGAACCAGCACCTTCGGTTCCGATTCCAGGATGGCGGCAAAAATGCAGGAATATGGTTTCGAAAAAGTGAATGCCGATAATGCCTTCTGGTGGCAGCGGTAAAGGGGGCAGCCATGAAAAACATGCTGTGGAAAAAATGCGCGGTTCTTGCGGTTGCGATGATGATGCTTTTTACGATCGGATCTGGCGTCAGTGCCCAGGCGGCGCAAAAAGTGAAAGTGGATTTTGTCGAGATGAATCGCACAACGTTCAGGCAATTCACGCTTTCCAATGGAATTCCCGTTTATATTAAGGAGAATAAGGCAAATAAAGTTCGGAATATTTCATTCGTTCTGCGAGGCGGATCGCTCACGATACCGCAGGAAAAAGCTGGTTGGCCGCTGCTGGCATTCAAGACAGCAGCTCGAGCATCGGTCAATTATCCATACGCGGTTGTGACGGATTTGCTTGACGAAACATCGAGTTCGATATCGGCTTCAGCGACGTTTGAATATACCGCTCTGAGCCTCAATGTGCTTGACAAATACTTTGCAAAGCTCCTGCCAGTCTGGGCTGACATGGTGACACAGCCTGCTTTCGCAAAATCCGATTTTGATCAGGCTAAAAGCGAAGTTGAATTGAATGTCCAATCCAAGGACCAGAATCCCTGGGCGAAGACCAATTTGCTGACCAATCAAAAATTCTTTGAAGGTCATCCCTACGCCGCCAATCCAGATGGCACTGAAGGATCTATCGGCAAGGCCAGGTTGGATTCCATAAGAGCCTGGTATACGGAAAATCTTTCGGCAGATCGGGCATTCATTGTCGCCGTCGGTGATTTTTCTAATGAGGCGCTTGAAACCGAGCTTGAAAAAACCTTTGCATCCATTCCGAATTTGCGGCTCGGACCAGTTCCTAAAGCGACGGCTTTTGCCAAGACCGCTCAGGGGCGGCTGTATACAGAAGAAGACGAGCAATCGCGCGGAGTTGTCTATATGCGCGGCGATTTTACTGCTCCGAGTCCGGACAGCGCCGACTATTTTCCAACCAGTCTTGCCATGAAGCTTTTCTCCGATCTTCTCTTTACCATTGTCAGAGACCAGTATGGCGCGGTCTATACACCTGGTTCATATATCCGCTCTTTTGGCGCGAATTATGGCTCTATCACCATCTACAAAACATCGGCGACTGAAAAAATAAAATCCTATATCGATGAAGCGGCAGAAGTCATGGCGGAAGGCCGCTGTGTATCGGTCGATCCAAGCCGGCCGGGAGAGGAGTCCAAATTCATGATAATCTCCGACGCGCTTGAAGCGTACAAGCAGATGTTCAAGAACGAGTATTTCAATGCCGTGCGCACAAATTCCGCGATGGCCGGCATGATGATCCGATCGGTTGTCAACCGCGGCGATCCAGCGGACTGGATCATGGATGTCCAGCGCATTCAGGCAGTAACGCCTGGCCAAATTTCGGAAGCATTTTCGCGGTATGTTCTCGATGGCGGTTTTATTTGGGTCGCGTTAGGCGATCCAGGGTTGCTCAGGAAATTGAATCCCGCTGACTTCACCAGGCTTGGAAAATAAGGGCACTGGAATAGAGTCATGAAAAACGCCGCAAGATTGTTCGCAATACTTTTCGGCCTTGTGCTGATAGCCGCGACTGTCATCAATGCCGACCTCATTGTTAAAAGCCAGAAAGCGCTTGCGGACGGCATTTTCCGCAGTTCATCTTCAGCTAAACCTGCGCGATACCACCTGGTGGCTGTTTTCCCGGACACCGATGACTCGTATTTCCGCGGGCTCATCAACGGTCTCAATGAAGAAGCATCCAAAATTGAAGCGGTTGTGCAGATATTCCGCTATCCCGCCGAATCGAATACCGAGGCTGAACGATATTTCAATCTGGCAATGGCGGCGCGGGTTGACGGGCTCATCATGTTTTCAAAGCGCGGTGATCCGCTTGCCGAAAGAAAGGCCTTGGCTGACAGGAGCAATGTGCGATTCATTCCGGTTTTTATGGATTCGCCTTTGGATGAAGATACTTTTTTTGTCGGTTCCGACCTGAAAAAACAAGGTTTCGCGAGCGCCTCGGCAATTTTGCCTAGGCTGGGGAATTCGGCACGCATCGGAGTGATACTTCCGCAGACCGGTTCCGAAAATATTCTAAATGAAGCTTTTTATCAGGGTGTTCTTGAAGCCATGAAAAATTTCCCGGGAGCCCGTGTTGTCGCGGCCATTCGCTCACGGCCGGGTGCCATGTCCGGCGAGGAATCGGCTGCCAGCATGCTGGATTCCCGCGAGCCGGTCAATGCGCTCATCTGCTCAAGCGCTCGTGATACCATCGGTGCGGTGCAGGTCGTTGTTGACCGGAATGCCGTTGGGAAAGTGCTCATCGTGGGTACCGACGAAACGCCCGAAATAAGCCGCTACATACAGAATGGCGTTGTTGCCGCAAGCATTGTCCGTGATTCCTCAGCCATCGGTCGATCCGCCTTGCGCGCGTTTTCCGACATGCTCTCCGGAATAAAGAACCCCGCCCGATATGAAAGCGGTTTTCTTGTGCTGGATCAACAAAGCCTGAAGGCAGCGTTACGATGAGGGCTGTACGATGATGAAAAACATGAAAAGCAAGCGGAAACCAGATACGGTGCGAAGCCGGATGATCCGGCATTCGGCCCTCATTCTGCTTATCATGATGTCGGCAACCCTGTATACCGGACTCGCATCATTCCAGCTTGCTGATTCAGTCAGCGTGCTCTTCAGAAACAACCTCCTCATGAAAGACCTTCGCGAGTCGCTCGCCCGGACAGAAACCAGTCTTACCAATTATCTAACCTCGAAAAATTCCGATGCCTTGAAAGAGTATATCAAGAATTCGACGCATCTGTCGGATACGGCAAGAAAACTCAATCAGGAAATCAGAAATGACGAATCGCTGCTTCTCCAGCGTGATCTGGCTCGCTCAATAGAACAGTACATCATCAAGACGGAAACCAGCGTTTCCGGAAAACGAGGCCGCGATGTCCAAACCTATTCAACCGCCTATTATGAATCCGAAAAAATCGCTGACGTCATACGATTTCTGATTGAGAAAAATGAAAAGGTGTTTATTGCCGATTCGATCGCTGCATTCAGCAATTACAAGTCTGTTATTTCTCCCGCGGTGACCACGAACGCGATTCTGGTTGTCGCGGCAACGCTTCTCGGACTCATGCTGCTCATTTCCTATTCATATACCTTGACCGAGCCTCTCGCGGTCCTGGCTGAAGCAGCTAACGCGCTCGGCACAGGCAACTATGAGGCTGAACTTCCGAAGCCTGAGAGAATGGATGAAATAAGCGTTATGGCAACAGCTTTTTCGACCATGCGCGATAATATCAAACAGTCCTTCAACAGCATGCAGGAAAAGGCTGAAATGGAAAAAAGCCTGATGCAGGAACGCATGCATGTGCTCGATATGGAGCATAAATTGAAAGACGCTGAACTGCTCGCTCTTCAAAGCCAGATAAATCCGCATTTTCTCTATAATACGCTTTCTGCCGGCATGGGAATTGCATGGGAAGAAAATGCGGACAGAACCAGCAACTTCCTGGAGGACCTCGCAGGTTTTATTCGATATGCGCTCAAACCGACATTCCGCACGGTGCTTGTGTCCGAAGAACTCGAGTGTGCCCAGCGGTATATCAGACTTTTGCAAGCACGATTCGGCGCTCGTTATCAATTCGAAATTCATGCTGAAGAATCAGCGCTTAGCGCGAAAACGCCCGCATTGCTTCTTCAGCCGCTGATTGAAAATGCCATTACACACGGACTGGCGAAAAAAGAAGAGGGCGGTACGATAAAAGTTGCAATAGCGCTCGACGGATCCGATGTCGTGATGCAGGTCGAGGACGACGGCGAAGGGATGAGCGAACATGAAATCGCAAGACTCTATCAGGAGCTCGACACTAATCATGAACCTGCGCGAAAAGATGGTTCAGGCATAGGACTGCGCAACGTCATGCGTCGCATAACGCTTTCCACCAATGGGGCCGGTGTTGTCGAGATACATTCCAGATTGGGCGGTGGTACGGTTGTCACCATTCGAATCCCCCGGAAAGGAGACTGATGTGTATCGCATTCTCGTTGTCGATGATGAATTGCCAGTGGCTTCCGGGATAGCGCATATCATAAAGCGGGATTTTTCCGGAGTCTATGAACTGGCTGGCATCGCAAATTCGGGCAGAGAAGCGGTGGAAAAAGCTACCCGGACCGCGCCGGACATAATTCTGATGGATGTCAAGATGCCAGGATTTTCCGGTCTTGAAGCGATACGCGAAATCAAGGTCAAAGGTGTCAATCCATCGTTTATCATGATCACGGCCTATGAGCGCTTTGAAATTGCCCGCGAAGCGCTGGAACTTGGGGTGGTCGACTATCTTCTCAAGCCAGTTGCCGCGGAGGCGCTCGCCCTTTCGCTCAAGCGGGCTGAAAAATATCTGGAAAATCGTGACAAGCTTGAAAAAACAAGCCTGATTCTTCATGAATTAAAAGAAGAATGCAAAACCCTCGCTGCGCAGAACCTCATTTACTCAATGGTTTTAGGCACGTTGAGCGAACAAAAAGCGCGACTGCTGCAATCAATGCTCGACATGAATACCGAAGCCGGTATTGCTTGCGCAATCTACGCGGCGCCTGCAGATCTCGATGAAATTCTCAATGATATTCAATATAAGACCAGCATTCTGGCTGAAAAGATATCTCCCGCAATTCTAGCGGCATTCATTCCCATAAAAAACACGGAAGCAGCTGAAGCTTCAAAAGAAGCGTTCGGCGAACTTGATGAAATCCTGAAGAGAATGCAAGGAGCTTTACGTGGTTTTGGTTCGCTGTGTCAGACAGCGGAAAGTCCCGCATCCTGGGAAGCTGCCATCGGCAATCTTAACAATACCGCACAAAAGAAAAGCGGCAATTCCTGGAAGCCGCTTCTTGCCGCGCTGGAAAATGAACTTGCGGACAGCCTCCAGACTGGAAAGACAGAGCCTGTGCTTCCGCTGCTTGAAGAAATCCGCATTTGCGCCCGCGCTTCAGGGCTTCCTTCGGAAAGCGAGATTGGTACTTTTATTGCGTTAGTCGGCAGAGTCGCTCGAGAATTGCGGGAGAGGTCCTGCCTTTCAGAGGAAGAGGCTGAGGATATAATGCGAGTTAAATCCCTTTGCCTGGGCAGCTCAGCTGATATGTTCGCTGCAGAAGCTGAAAGAAAAATCGGCCTTTTACTGAAGCACCTTGAAAAAGCGCCGGGGAAATATTCACGCATTGTTGCCGATGCAATGTCCATCGTTCACAATAATTATGCAAAACCACTCAGCCTGGAGTCAGTTGCCGACGCGATCGGAATATCCCCTGGAAGGTTGTCACGCTTGTTCGCGGAAGAAACCGGACAGGGATTTTCGCGCTATCTGGTCATGTTCAGAATCGACCAGGCGAAAAAGATGCTGGAGCGGCCAGGTGCAAGCGTTAAGGAAGTGAGCGCCGCCTGCGGCTATCCAGACCAGAATTATTTTGCCAGGCTTTTTAAAAAATTGATCGGAACGACACCGACTGCGTACATGTCCGAATTTGCGAGGAAAACAGGAGGCGCTCATGAAAATAAAGATTAAAAAACCATTGCTTATTCTGTGCGCCATACTAGCGGCGGGCACTTTTATTGTATCATGCGGAGGAAGCGCTAAAAAAAGCCAGGATAAAAAACTGGTCATCGGCTTTTCTCTTGATTCGCTTGTTGTGGAACGCTGGAAACGGGATCTTGAAATTTTCGAAAAATCAGTCAGAGAGATGGGAGCAGATTTTATCTACGAGGTTGCCGATCAGGATGCGGACCGCCAAGCCGAGCAGGTCAGGTCGATGGTCGGCCGCGGTATTGATGTGCTTGTCATCATCCCCAACGATGCCGACAAGCTGACCGCCTCCGTCAAGTACGCGAAATCCAAAAGAATCCCGGTGCTGAGCTATGACCGGCTGGTCAGAAACGCTGGTGTTGATCTCTACGTTTCCTTCGATAATGAAAAAGTGGGCAGTCTGATGGCCGAATCGCTGGTTCAGGTGGTTCCGCGAGGCAACTATGTCATCATCAATGGGGCAAGAACGGATAACAACGCAATTATGCTCAACACCGGCATGCATAAAGTTCTGGATCCTTTTATCGAACGGGGCGATATCCACATCCTCGAAGAAATCTGGCCTGAAACCTGGGACAACGAAGCCGCGAGGAAAGGCCTCGAGCAGGTGCTCTCAAGAACGCGCGCCATCGATGCGGTCATAGCGGGAAATGACATGCTCGCTGAAGCGGCCATCAATGTCTTGTCAGAAAACCGCCTCCTTTCGACAACCCGGGTCGTGGGGCAGGACGCGGAACTGGCTGCCTGCCAGCGAATCGCCGAAGGCTCGCAATATGCGACTATTTACAAGCCCATCGACCGGCTGGCGCTTCGTGCGGCTGGTTTTGCGGTCATGCTGGCAAAAAAGGAAAAAATCACCACCGACGCGACCATCAACGACGGACTCAAAAAGGGCGGGGTGCCGTATGTCCGACTGGAACCAATCCTGGTTACAAAACCTCTGCTCGATGAGACTGTCATCAAGGATGGTTTCCATTCCAGAGCTGATGTATACCGAAATATTCGGTCTTCGTATTAGCACTTTTTGGGACAGTCTTGCACAAAAAGTGCTAATACACTGCCAATTCATAAAAAACTCACACAAGTCCACAAACACGTTCAATCATTCCTAATGACGGATTTTCAAAACAGCCTCAGACTGGTTACAGCGCAGACCGCGCAAAAGACATTTTGTCTTTTTAGTTCAAGGAGGGCACAGATGAAACGTGCTGCTATGTTGATCGCATCGCTTCTTTTCCTGGTAGTATTGGGAAATGCAGCGTTTGCACAGGTAAAAGTCGGTATTGTTCTTCCTACCAAGGATGAACCCCGCTGGATTCAGGACCAGACTAGATTCCTCGACGCACTGAAGACTGCCGGCATCAGCGCCGAAGTTCTTTTCAGCCAGGGCGATTCCGCCAAGGAACGCGCCAACGTTGAATCGCTGGTTTCAAAGGGCATCAAAGTCCTCATCATCTGCCCGCATGACGGAACAGCCGCCGCGGCCGCAGCCGATGTCGCCAACAAAGCCGGTGTAAAAGTCATTTCCTATGACCGCCTTATCCGCGGAACCGCTTCTGTTGACTACTATGTCACCTTCGACTCGGTCCAGGTCGGTATGGCATGGGGCGATTACCTCGTTTCCAAAGCAAGCGGAAAGGGCAACAACCTCTATCTGTATGCTGGCGCCGCTTCGGACAACAACGCGTTCCTCTTCTTTGAAGGTGCATGGAAAGTTCTCCAGCCCAAGATCGCTGACGGAACATTCATTGTCCGCAACTCCGACAAAGCTGTCGCGCTCTCCAAGAAAGCCACACTCACCCGCGATGAAATGGCGAGCATCATCGGCCAGGTAACCACAAACTGGAACTTCGCCGACGCAAAGTCCAAGGCTGAAGCCAACCTCACCGCCGCCAAGAAAGAAATGAAAGGTACGGTCTACATTGCAGCCCCGAACGACGGAACCGCCCGTGCAATCGCTGATGCTTTCGCCGCCGACAAGGACGTCACCAAGTACTACATCACCGGACAGGATGCCGAAATCGCTTCAATCCAGTACATCATCGATGGCAAGCAGTCCATGACTGTTCTGAAAGATGTCCGTATCCTGGTCAAGGACGCCATCGCTGCTGCCGTTGATTTCCTGAATGGCAAGGTTCCTCCCAAGACAACAACCTATAACAATGGAAAGGTTGATGTCCCGGCCAAGCCGACCATGATTACCACGGTCACTAAAGAAAACGTGAAAGCCGCGATCATTGATTCCGGTTACTGGCCTGCCAGCAACTTCAAGGGTCTGTGATTTATAATGTTTGAATGAACGGAAAAGGGCGGGCTTGCATGAGCCCGTCCTTTCTTGTTGTCCGAAACAATGTATGCGGCGCACGCAACAATGAGGCAGGAATGGAAACAGCAATTCTGGAAATGAAGAATATTTCCAAGTCATTCCCCGGTGTCAAAGCGCTCAGCAATGTCAATTTTTCCGTTCAGCGCGGTGAAATTCATTGTCTGGTCGGTGAAAACGGGGCTGGCAAGTCGACGCTGATGAAAGTGCTGAGCGGTGTCTATCCCTATGGCGAATATGAGGGGCAGATCCTGTTCAATGGAACCGAGCAGAAATTCAAAGCCATTCATGACAGCGAAGAAGCGGGAATCGCGATCATCTATCAGGAGCTCGCGCTTGTTCCTGAAATGACAGTCTATGAAAATATTCTCCTCGGGAATGAAATCAGGAAGGGCATCGCGATTGACTGGAATAAAACCATCCAGCGCGCGACTGAACTTCTGGAAAAGGTTCGGCTCAAAGTCAATCCCGCGACCAAAATCAAAGACCTCGGTGTCGGCAAGCAACAGCTTGTGGAAATTGCAAAAGCGCTGAGCCACAATGTTAAATTGCTCATTCTGGATGAACCGACCGCGGCTTTGAACGAGAATGACTGCGACAACCTCCTGGATTTGATTGTCGGGCTGAAGGAACAGGGTGTCACCTGCATCATGATAACCCATAAATTGAAAGAGGTTATCAGGATCGCGGACAAGGTGACGGTTTTGCGGGATGGGCAGACAATCTGTACCCTTGACGCCCATAAAGGCGAAGTGAACGAGAATGTCCTCATCAAGCACATGGTCGGGCGGGAGATACAGAATATCTATCCAGCGCAGGAAACACGAGAACTTGGCAGTATCATTCTGCAGACCAAGCAGTGGACTGCCTTTCATCCGGTCACTGGCAGAAAAGTTCTGGACAATGTCGATTTTTATATCAGAAAAGGCGAAATTGTCGGGTTGGCCGGCCTTATCGGCTCAGGAAGGACCGAATTCGCCCGCAGCCTGTTCGGCAATCCGGATAACTACCAGCTTTCGGGCGATCTCATTCTGAAAGGCAAAAAAGCAGCATTTAATCATCCTGAGAAAGCGATCAAGGCTGGACTTGCCTATGTTTCCGAAGACCGGAAAGGCAATGGCTTGATTCTTATCCAAGATATAAAAAACAACATTACGCTCGCGAATCTCAAGGACATTATGAAGAGCTGGAATGTTGTCAATAAAAATCTCGAAGTGAAGGTTGCTGAGGAGTATCGGGCAAAACTCAACATCAAGACACCGAATGTCGAACAGAAAGTTGTCAATCTTTCTGGCGGCAACCAGCAGAAAGTCTCGGTAGCCAAGTGGCTTTTCTCGAAGCCCGATGTTCTGATTTTTGACGAACCGACGCGGGGCATCGATGTCGGCGCAAAATACGAAATTTATTGCATAATGCGGGACCTGGCGGCGCAGGGCATGAGCATCATCATGATTTCCTCGGAACTGCCTGAAGTCCTTGGCATGAGTGACAGAATATATGTGGTTTCTACAGGTCGAATTACCGGTGAGCTTCCGGCTGCCGAGGCGACTCAGGAAAAAATCATGCACATGGCGACCAATTAAGGAGGGGGAGTTGTGACAACCAACGATATCAAAAAAATGGTGAGGAGCAATTTGCGGGATTACGGAATGTATATTGCGCTGGCGCTCATCATGATTATTTTCACGGTTCTGACCAAGGGACTTTTCATTTCTTCGAGAAATATCGCCAACCTTCTGAATCAATCTGGCTATATTGTCGTGCTCGCGGTCGGGATGACCCTGGTCATTGTCATTCGTCATATCGATCTATCAGTTGGTTTCCTCGCTGGGTTTATTGGAGCGGTAACAGCCATCGCACTGGTTTCGTGGAAACTGCCCCTGATTCTTGTACTGCCTGGAGTGCTGATTCTTGGTGTTCTCGCAGGCTTGCTGACTGCCTATCCCGTCGCAAAACTCGGTATTCCTTCCTTTGTCACATCGCTTGCCGGCTGGCTGATTTATCGAGGCGCGCTTTTGCTGGTAACCGGACAGACGGGGACCATCATTATCGATAATCCTACGTTCAACGCGCTGGGCAATGGCTATATCCCGGACATCATAAAAAGTGAGACGTTTCTGCCGGGTGTGCACAAGCTGACCCTCATTCTCGGCGCACTCGCCATTGTTTGGTTTATTGCGGGGCAAATCCGGAACAGAAAGAGCAAGATGGAATATGGCTTTGATGTCCTGCCGACTGACATGTTCGTCATGAAATTGATTTTCATGGCCGCGATTCTTGGTTTTATTACCTGGATTCTGGCTGGCTACAATGGCATGTCATGGACGGTCGTGATCATGCTGATTGTTGTCTTTGCCTATGATTTCATAACTCAGCAGACGGTCCTTGGCCGGCATATATACGCGGTCGGCGGAAACCCGGAAGCAGCTTCCCTGTCGGGCATCAATGTTCAGAAAATCACCATGATGGTGTTTGGTTCCATGGGCTTTCTGACCGCGCTCTCCGGTATTCTCTTCACTTCGCGCCTGCAGTCAGCCACGCCCCAGGCGGGAACCCTGTTTGAGCTGGACGCGATCGCTGCGGCCTATATTGGCGGTGTGTCGGCGGCTGGCGGTGTTGGAAAGGTGACCGGCTCCTTGATTGGAGCGCTCGTGTATATGTCGCTCATGAATGGCATGAACCTGCTGGGTACTGATATTTCTCTGCAGTATATTATCAGGGGAATCGTTCTGGTCACAGCAGTTGTATTCGATGTGAGCACCCGGAAAACAAAGGTCTGAGCGAACCTCAAACTGAAAAAAAGCCGCCGGTGCGCAATGCCCGGCGGCTTTATTATTTCTTTTCCTGATTGCGAAGTTTCGCATAGGCGAGAATCATCCCCAGCGCAACAGAGAGATAAGCTGCTGCCAAAACCCGGTATTCCGCGGGAAGCAGGAAGGTGATTGTGTGGGCGGGAATCCAGAACAAAGGGATGGTCTTGCCGATGACAAAGCTGAAAAATGCGGGCCAGTCGACAGCTTTGAGAGTCATCTGGAAATTGGGCTTTTCCCGGTCGGTGCGCAGATCGATATAGGTGTCGCTGATTTTGTGCGACAGCATCAGCAAGATGCCAAAAGTGCCGTTCATGATGGCGCTGGTGAACAAGGCGGTGAGAAACGCTGCAATCTTCCCTTGACCTGCATACAACAGCCCCCGTCTGAGCAGCCCCGCGACTCCATCGGAGTAAAGCGCGAACATTGCCACAATGACCATGCCTATGATGCCCCAGACAATGGCTTTTGCGGCAAATCCTGCGGGCTTTTTCCAGTGTTTCTGGAGCATGCGCACGGTCAGAAGTTCGCCCATGGATGCCATGATGGCGAATTTTATAAAGCCCATGATATAGGGATGCGACCGTGTGGCGGCCTCAAAAAGATGCCGGGTTTCCGGAATGACGAGAAAAGCGGTTATTGCCGCGAATACACCGCCCCAGATAAAATCACCGCGCTTCATGCTTGCTCCTCGAGTTTGATCCTGAATGCCCTCATCGATATCAGAAAAGCGGAGAAATTTCCAGCTGCGCTTTCTGGTCTGAATCCAGCGTGTCGAGCGTGGACTTGGATGTCAGCATCGCTTCGAGGGCTTGGGGTAAGGCGCTGCGTAAAGCATCGGCCAGCTTCACAAAATCATGAGTGCCTGTTGCAAGAATTTCATCCCGTGTTTTCTGCTTGATATCCTGGGAATAGCCGGTCAGATAGTGCATCATCGAGGTAAAGCCCTTGGCGTCCGGGAGCAGATAGCTGTCTACATCGCCGATCGTACCGATGATGGACTTTGTCAGTTCTTCCTGGGAAATTTCCAAACTGGACAAGAATTCAGCTGCCTGGTCGTAAATGGCGAGCGTATCAACAAGGTTCGGATCACGATAGGAAAGGAACAGCATGATACCGGCATTCATGTCCAGAATGGAAAATCCGCCGTAAGCCCCGCCCTGAACCCGGACCTTTTCCCAGAGGAAGGTTGTGTCCAGATATTTTTTGACAACCTGGAAGGAAGCGGGCAGCCGTGCGCCTGCGGTGCCGAGCGGGAAGGCCTTGCCGACAAAATTGACCTGGGTCGGGGCGGTCAGAGCTTCGGCTCTGCCGGGTTGGCGTGCTGAAACTTCGAGCTCGGCCTGGGCAGCGACGGATGCAATGCCCTCCGTGTTCTGCGCCCCTCGCTGAGGCAGATGACTGATTAAACCCTCAATCGAAGTTCTGAGGGAGCTGTAATTTTCATGGTGGACGGTCACGTTTACGATGAGACCGTTCCGGGTGATAATATTATCGCGCAAAGCCCGCAAATCTTGCTCAACCGCTTCCCATTCATGTTCAGCCCGCTCCGCCAGCTTGCGCAGGAAGAAAATATTTTCAAGCCCGTTGATTCGCTCGGAGATCCAGTCTGCCCGGGTCAGCTTCGATTTCAGCCTGAGACCGATGAGCCGGTGACCGGATGGAATGACTGAGGCTTCAGCTTGTGCCTTTTCTTCCAGCACAATCTGTCTGAACCGTTCGCGGTTGGAAAAATTGGACTTGAGCAGAATTTTTTCGAGGAGGCTGAAGAATTTTTCCGAGTTTTCAAGGAGCGTCTTGCCGCGTACCGTCAAGGCGGAAATTGCTTCAGCGCTTCCGTACCGAGTCGCGGCAAAAGCTGATGCCCCGATGCCGCCGGTATGCTTGCCAATTTCCTGGCTCAGGGTGACATAATCTTCCGTGTCAGTGCCCATTTCCAGCAGAGCCCGTCCGAATATGCTCAAGTAGGGCAGGAGTCTGGATTCGATATGAGTGAAGGGGAAGGCGAGATCGAGGTAGAGAATGCCGCTGGTCGGCAAATCGTGGAAGAGGGTTGTCTGCCCGCCGTTTTCGAAAATTTCCAGCGGAATGCGCGGCGCCTGCGTTGGGATGTCGCTC
>JGI11944J13513_1001316_pt1 | contig 20243 bp, 13 predicted proteins | sample TerdegcoTASludge_FD_13513 | JGI IMG/M metagenome (IMG submission 13513) | reverse complement strand
GCTGCTTGAGTTAATGCCGTGAGTTAAAGGCGCAGAGAAGGGGCTGGGCGGCAGGGCCTCCTGCCATACCGCCCAGCCCGCCGCCCCCCGAGCTTCCACCTCCGGCCCCCCTTCAGTCTCCGCCGTGCGGCTTCGAACCGCAGCCCACCGCAACTGACGACACATTGTACAACGTCAGTGGCGGCGACTGCAACCGCTCCCGAAAAATTCCCGCCTCCCAAGCGCCAACCGCAACGCATGGAGTCGGTAATAATGGATGCGATGTCGAACCGCGTTCATGGGACGGACGGACGTTGGGGCGTGCGTCAGCGGATCGCGACCGTCGCTATCGCGGCGGTGGCGGGTCTGGCGACGGGGTGTCAGCACAACCAGTTTGCCGAACGACAAGCGGCGATCCGAGTCGAAAAGCTCGGGCGCACTGCCGAAACTTGGGCCGCCGCGGAGCAGTCCCGCCCCGCCCGACTCGACCGCATGGTCCGGCACGCGGCCTGGTACTTCGATAATCAGGCGGTCGAGTTCAACCGGAACCTGCGCGGGGCGGGCTGGTACCTCAAGCGGGACTTGGATCGGGCGGGCTGCCGACTGCCTGCGTATGGCGAAGAGGCACTCCGGATCCTGTACGGCAAGCCGGAGCGAATCGAGCGTAACGCCATCATTCTCTTCTATTAGGGTTGTTCGAGGACCAGCGTCGCAGGCTCGTTGTCGGCGCGAATCGGCCGTAAGTCGACAGTTCCAGAGTGACTGGCACTTGGAACGACCTCGTCGGCCGACGGCACGGTCTGGTTGATAGGTCGCGGTGTGGACAGCTCACGCGCCCCATACTGTCCGGCACGCAGGAGGCCGGAAGGGTAGAACGAAAGGATCAGCAGCAAGAAGCCGCACAACAGCACGCCGGTGCTTTGGGCTTCCCGGTCCGCCACGCACGCGGGCTCGTCGCGTTCATAAACCAGCGCAGCGGCGACCACACGCAAGTAGTAGGCCGCGGACAGTGCTGAGTTCAGCAGCGCCACGATCACAAGCACAATGAGCCAGGTGTCGCCTGTGAGCCGCGAGGCCGTCAGAGCGCTGCCGAACAGCGCAAACTTGCCCCAGAATCCGGGCGTGGGCGGAAGGCCCAGGAGCGACACCATAGCCAGGGACAGGACCAGTGCAGGAATGGGCGCGCGGCGAACGAGGCCGGCCACGTCCCGCAGCGTTTCGCACGGGCCGGTGGAAGTCTGGAGCAGAGCCAGGATCGCGAAGGCCGCCAGGTTGGCCAGACCGTAGACCACCATGTAGTAGAGCACGCCGGCTGGTCCGTCCCCCAAGACGCTGACACCGTCGGTGCTGATGGCTTTTCCGGCGTAGGGGCCGGTGAGGACGCCGACCAGCATGTAACCGGCGTGTGCAATGCCCGAGTAGGCCAGCAGGCGCTTGATGTTCGTTTGGCGCAAGGCCAGCACGTTGCCGACCGTCATGCTGGCTGCCGCGACGAGCCATAGCAGCCAGTAGACCGCCGATTGGTCGCCGGTCCACAGGCCGGTGAGCCCGACGATTTTGAGGATAGCGATGAAACCGGCCAGTTTCGGGACGAAGCCCAGGAAACCGGCAACCGGGCTGGAGGCACCCTGATACACATCCGCGATGTAAAAGTGCATGGGCACAGCGGCGATCTTGAACAGCAGACCGCCCAGTGTCAGCACGACGCCCAGAGCGGCCACGCCGCCGGCCAGCGAGGCGGGTTCGCGCAGGGCGTGCGTCACCGCCTCCGCGGTCGCGCCGAGCGCCGGCGTGCCGGATACGCCGTAGAGGAAGCTCAGTCCGTAGCCCGTGACGGCCGTGGAAACGGCACCGAGGTAGAAATACTTGCTGCCGGCTTCCAGCCCGGGCAGTCCCCACCGGCCGAGCACGATCAGCACGTAGCTGGGGATGCTGACCAGCTCGACCGCCAGGAACAGCACGAACAGGTTGTCAGCCGGTGCTACCAGGAGCAGGCCGACCAGGGCGAACAGCAGGGTCGCGAGGAACTCGCCGCGCTCGTCGCGGCGGGCTTCGTACCAGTTGACGAGCGTCAGCAGGGCGCCGAGCTCCAGAGCGGCGATCCGCACGAAGACGGTCAGCGGGCCGTAGAACAGGCCATTCCCCGCGGGCGGCGGCGTGGCGTGTGCACGAAGGATGTTGTCCACCAAACTGATGCCTAGCGCCACCAGCAGGCCCGCCAGTGTGAACCACGGCCCGAGCCGCCGATACTCATGACGGTCGGCCAGCCCCAGCAGCAGTACGGCGCAGCCGGCGACGACCAGGATCAGCTCGGGCAGCAGGGTGAGCAGCGGGAGCGGCGCGGCCATCGTCAGCGTCCTCCCGCGGCCGAGGCCGTTTCCCACAGCGGTTCGGCGGCTTCGTGGAAGCGGGCGAGTATCTGGCTATGTAGGAGCGGATCCAGCGGGTCCGTAATCAGCCGCGGAGCCACGCCCAGCAGGACCACGAGAATCGCCAAGGGCGTCAGAATCGCGATCTCGCGGGGGGTCAGGTCGCGGGTCAGCCCGGCGGACAGGTCCGGCGTGTGGGGGGGCTGGCGGAGGGGGCCGAAAAGGACTTTTCCGGCTGCGTAAAGCATGTATACGGCGCCGAGCAGAATCCCCGTGGCGCCGAGCGCTCCGTAGGTTCGGCCCAGGACGTCGGACTGGAAGGCGGCCAGCAGTACGGTGAACTCGCTGACAAAGCCGTTGAGGCCGGGCAGGCCGATGCTGGACAGGACGAAGAGCATGAAGAAAAAGGCCAAGGCGGGCATTTGGCGGGCCAGGCCGCCGAGCTGGTCGAGGTCGCGGGTGTGATAGCGTTCGTACAGCATGCCTACGACGAGGAACAGCGCCCCGGTGCTCAGCCCGTGATTGACCATGTACAGCACGGATCCGGACAGTCCGACAGGCAGCAGGCTGAACATTCCGAGCATGCAGAAGCCCAGGTGGGAGACGGAGGAGTACGCGACCAGTTTCTTGACGTCGCGCTGCACCCAGCAGCACAGGGCCCCGTAGATGATGCCCGCGACAGCCAGCGCCCCGACCACGCCCGCCCAGTACAGGGTGCCTTCCGGGACCATCGGCAGCGCCAGACGAAGGAACCCGTAGGTTCCCAGCTTGAGCAGCACGCCGGCCAGCAGGACGCTGCCGGCGGTCGGAGCTTCCGTGTGCGCCAGCGGCAGCCAGGTGTGGAGGGGGAAGAGCGGGACCTTGATCGCGAAGCCGCAGAACAGGGCGGCAAACAGCCAGATCTGCTCGCGGGGCTCCAGCGCTCCGGGTGACAACAGACGCTGGAAGTCGAAGGAAACGACCGAGTCGAAGTGCAGCGCTGCGGCGCGGATGCCCACGTAAACAAGACCGGCGAAGGTGATCACGCTGCCGGTAAACGTGTAGAGGAAGAACTTGCTGGCGGCGTAGCGTCGCTCGGGTCCTCCCCAGATGCCGATCAGGAAGTACAGCGGGATGAGCGTGAACTCGAAGAAAATGTAGAACAGAAGCACGTCGCGGGCGGCGAAGACCCCGAACATGCCGGTGGTGAGGGCCAGCAGCCACGCGTAGTATTCGCGCGTCCGGGTGCGAATGGCCTGGAAGCTGCACGCGACGGACAGCGGCACGAGGAGGGCGGTCAGGAGGATCAGCGGCAGGCTCAGGGCATCCAGACCGACGTGGTAGCGCAGCTCGACGCCGTTGCTCAGATTCCGCCCGCCGGCCGTGGAGCTGTCCGCCGGGCGATCTCCCAGGACGATCCAGTGGCAGTCGCGTTCGCCGACCAGTGCTGCGGGGCCGCGGCTACGGAGCGCGCCGGGCAGCCGGGCTGCCAGTCCGACGGCCAGCAGCAGTGTGATCAGGCTGGCAAGCAGTGCGAGGCGCGGCGCGTGCCGGGTGTGGGCAGCGGGCAGGGCCGCAACGACGATGGCGGCCGCCAGCGGCAGGAAGATCAGCAGGTCGAGCGCCAGAGCTTCCACGGGGTTGCGTTACCTCATGCGGCCGTCCAGTTCCACAGCAGCAGCAGAACCACCAGACCGATCAGCATGCCCAGGGCATAGGTTTGCAGCGCGCCGCGTTGCAAGAAATGCAGCCCGAATGCCAGGCCGCGCGGCACCGCGGCAACGGCCCACAGCAAACCATCCAGAGCGTAGTTGTCGGTGGCAAAGAAAAGCCGCCCCAGCCCGCGCAGCGGGCGGACGAACGCGTAGTCGTACAGCTCATCAAAGTAGTAGCGGGCGTGCCACAATCGCCACAGCGGCCCCAGCGTACGCGCGTCCGGATCGGTGACCGGCGCCTGGCCATAACGGACCCACGCCAAACCGATCCCCACCAGCGCGACGAGGGTCGAGGCGTACATGATCCACAAGCCCCCGGGCGCATGGTCAGGCGTGCCGAGCGTGCTGGCGTGCAGGTAGTGGTGGACGAAGCCGTGCGGGCGGAACACGCCCAGGAAGGCTCCTGCCCCCGGCAAGACGCTCACGCCGAGATAGCCGGCGAACACCGCCCCGATGGCCAGCAGCCACAACGGCACCGTCATCACCGAGGGGGACTCGTGCGGATGCGGGCCGGCCTCATCCGGTACCCGCAACGGGCCGTGGAAGCACAGGAAGAACATGCGAAACGTGTAGTACGCGGTCAAGCCGGCTGTCGCGAGCATCAGTACGCCGACAGCCGGGTGGCGGGCAAACGCCGCGTGTACCAGTTCGTCCTTGCTCCAGAAGCCCGACAGGAGGGGGAAGCCGGCCAGTGCCAGACAGCCGATGGCCATCGTTCGGGCCGTGTGGGGCAGGAGATGGCGCAGGCCGCTGAACTGCCGCAGGTCGATGACGCCGCCCATGGCGTGCATCACGCTTCCGGCGCCGAGAAACAGCAGGGCTTTGAACCAGGCATGCGTGAACACGTGGAAAATGGCCGAATCGGGCACGCGACAGCCGAGTCCGACGAACATGAAAGCGAGCTGGCTGATCGTCGAGTACGCCAGGATGCGTTTCATGTCGTACTGCGCCATGGCCATGGTCGCGGCCAGAATGGCCCCGATCAGACCGAGTGTCAGTACGACGTCCAGCGCCACCGGCGACAGGGCGAAGATCGGCGTGCAACGCGCGATCATGTACACACCGGCGGTCACCATGGTCGCCGCGTGAATCAGGGCGGAGACCGGCGTCGGGCCTTCCATGGCGTCCGGTAGCCATACGTGCAAGGGGAACTGCGCGCTCTTGCCCACAGCTCCGCAGGTCAGCAGCAGCGCGACCACCGTGACCTGCCAGGGTTCCAGGTGGCCGACATACTTGAACACCGTGGCGAAATCCAGCGGGTTTTCGCCGGGCCCCACGAGCGGGTCGGCGCCGGCCGTCAGAAACCAGTACAAGCTGAACAGGCCCAGCGCGAAGCCCAGATCGCCGACCCGGTTGACGATGAAGGCCTTCTTGGCGGCGGCGGCCGCGGCGGGGCGCGGGTAGTAGAACCCGATGAGCAGGTAGCTGCACAACCCCACCAGTTCCCAGCCCAGATACAGCAGGACGAAGTTGCCCGCGAGCACGAGCGTGGCCATGCTGAAGACGAACAGCCCAAGGAACGCGAAGAAGCGCTCGTAGCCGCGCTCGGGCTGGCCATGGTGGTCGCGCATGTAGCCGATGGAGTAGACGACAATGATGGTCGAAACCACCGTGACGAACAGCAGCATGACGCCGGTCAGGGCGTCGAAGAAGAAATTCACCGGCAGCCACTGGCCGCGCAGCGCCGCTTCGTGGCCGAGGCTGATCCAGCGATAGACTGTCCAGGTTGCCCCGGGGCCTGCGGGAGTCGAACTGCCGGCCACCGCTGTAAAAGCCCCCAGAGAGCGCAGGTCGAAGAACAGGATGACGGACAGGACTGCCGCCAACGCCACCCCCACAAGCACCGGCCCATGCGCGTAGCCCGGACGGCGGCGGGCCAGGATCAGCAAGCCCGTCAACACCGCACCCAGCAGCGGCCACAGCGGGATCGTCGCGTAGACGTTCAGCGGCACCGTCGTGGTCAGGCCGAGCAGCATGCGTTGTGTGGTGCTCCCGTTTTCAGCCGCCGCGCGGACCGCCCGCGCAGCGCGTCATTCGTCCTTCAGCAGTCGATACGCCTGCGCGTCCAGCGTGTCGCGGTACCGGTACAGCAGTACGACCAGCGCGAGGGCGACGGCGGCCTCGGCGGCGGCGACCGCGATCAGAAAGAGGGCAAACACCTGCCCGTCCAGCGCCGGCTGTCCGGCCAGCGGCTGCCGCCCGAAGGCCACGACGTTGAGAATGATTCCCTGAAACATCAGCTCCGTGCACAGGAACATGATGATCAGATTCCGGCGCGTGACGAAGCCGATGAGCCCGAGGATGAAAAGCGCGGCTCCGAGCAGGACGCAGGGCAGCAGCATCACGCCTCCCCCCGGTTGTCGCCGGCGATGGCCGGCCGTCGCCGGGCGATGGCGATTGCGCCGGCCAAGGCCGCCAGCAGCAGCAACCCTACGATCTGAACCGCCAGCAAATACTCAGTAAACAGCGGTACCGCAATCTGTTCCACGGTGCCTGCCGGCGCCGGGTTGGCAACCGCCGGCAGTTGTAGCGGGCCAGTCTGAAACAGGTTGAGCTGCCCGGACACCAGCAACAGCAACAAGAAGCCGGCCAGACAGCCCCAGAAGGGGTCGCGGGCCCGCGTATCGTAGGACGTCGGCCGCGCCTGCCGGGCCAGCATGATCACGAACACGTAGGTCACCAGAATGGCCCCCGCGTATACGATCACCAGCGCGACGGACAGGAACGGGGATTCCAGCAGCACCAGCAACGCCGTCACAGTCAGAACCAGCAGAACGAAGTAAAGCGCGCTGTATACGGGCCGCCGATGCGTGATGACGCGCACGGCCGAAAAGAGGGCGATGAGCGCCAGGCCGGCGAACCACCCCGGGGCCGGCCCCGGCGTGAGCTGAAGCAGGCTCCCGAGCAGCACGGCGCCGGCCCCCGCCAGCACGATCCAGCCGACCCGGTCGGTGCGGGTTGGCCCGGCCGGCAGCGCCAGAAACAGGCCGACGGCCCCGAGGGTCAGCACCAGAATCAGCAGAACGGGCAGCATCTCAGACTTCCACTCGCCAGCCTATTTCACTCCCTGCGGCCGGTCCCGGCCAGGGGCGCCGGTTACAGCTTCGATTCCACGTTCGGCTGCGCCACGTCGGGGCTCTGCCCGCCGGTCAGGCCGTAGTCCGTGATCGGCGGGTTCTTGCGCGGCTTGATGTGTTTGGTCTCCTCGTACACCTGCAACAGCTTCTCCTTGTCGAAGATCATCTCCTCACGGGAGCACCCGACCAGTTCATAATGCGGCGTCAGCTCGATGGCGTCCACCGGGCAGGCCTCTTCGCACATGCCGCAGTAGATGCAGCGCAGCTCGTCGATGTCAAAGCGGATCGGGTACTTCTCGCGGTCGGGCCAGGGCGACTCGCCGGCCTCGATGTGGATGCAATGGGCGGGACACGCGCTACTGCACATGAAGCACGCCACGCAGGCGATCCGCCCGTCCGGGTCCTTGTTAAGCCGGTGGACGCCACGGTAGTTCGCGATCCGCATCTGCCCGGTCAGCTCTCGCCGTTGCTCCGGATACTGACACACCGTGGACTGCCGGCGTCCGACGCTGAACATGTGGCGCAGTGTCGTCCGCATTCCATCCAAGATTTGCGGCAGGTACAGCCGCTCCGCGGGGGTGAGCTCTGGCTCCTTCAGAATCAGAACGTCTTCGTCACGCATGGCGTCGTCCTTGCTGGTCGGGCCCGAATCGCGAACTCCGACCCGGCCCGACAGAATTCGCGGTAAGGTGCGCTCGGCTCGCAGGCGTCATGAGTTTTGTCCCAGAATTGGCGGTGCCACGTCAATGGGCGGAAGGTCCTCCTGCCGAGCGGTGACCGGGCGTCGAGACCGGGCTGCTACCCGCAGGCAGACCAGCAGGATCAGCAGGTTCGCGACGAGCGTGGCCGCCGTGTTGCGGTGCCAGCCCGCGTAAGCCAGCAAGGCGGTTACGGTCAGCAGGCCGATACCCGCGGGCACCAGGCCCTGCCACGCGATGCGCAGGAGCTGGTCAAAGCGGAAGCGCGGAATTGTCCAGCGGACCAGCATGTACAAGCCGATGAACAGCGCGACCTTGGTCAGGTAAATTGCCAGCTTCAGCAGCATCGCGCCCCAACTCACGTTCCACCAAGTCGGGTCGATGATGCCGTCCGTTTCGGAATACCACGAAACAAAAGGCAGCGGCGCCCAGCCGCCGAAAAACAGCGCGACGATCAACGCGCTGTTGGTGATCATATGCGCGTATTCCGCCAGGAAGAACATGGCGAACTTCATCGCGCTGTACTCGGTGTGATACCCGCCGACCAGCTCCTGTTCCGCCTCGGGCAAGTCGAAGGGGGCGCGGTTGGTTTCCGCAAACGCCGTCACCAGTACGAGGAAAAAGGCCAGCGGGTGAGCGAAAACGTACCACGTGCCGCTTGCAGCCTGCTGGCGGACGATCTCGTCCAGCCGCAGCGTCCCGGTGGTCAGCAGCAGGACGAGCAGCGCCAGGCCCAGCGGCAGCTCGTAGCTCATCATCTGGGCCGCGGCCCGCATGCCACCGTAAAAGGCATACTTATTGTTACTCGCGTAGCCGGCCAGCACGACGCCATACACCGCGACGGCACCCACGGCTAGCAGGTACAGAAACCCGACGCTTAGATTGGCCACCTGGGTCGTTAGTGGGGGCGCGTCGGCGGGCAGCCACGGCCACCGCACATATCCGGCCCATGGAATGATCGCGAAGCCGAGCAGGGCGACGGTGAAGCTCAAGGCCGGGGCCAGCAGAAACAGCGGCCGATCTACCCGCGCCGGGATGATGTCTTCTTTCAGCAGGAACTTGAGGCCGTCGGCAATCGGTTGCAGCAAGCCCCAGAATCCCACGCGGTTGGGCCCGAAGCGGTCCTGCGTGAAGGCTGCTACCTTCCGTTCCGCCAGAATGCATAACGCCGTGCTGTTGAGGATGATGAAGAGCATCACCCCCATCACCAGCATGGAAAAGGAAAACTGCGACTCCAGCACCCACCGATACAGCGGAAACGTGACGACCAGTACCGCCAGCAGGATGGCCATCAGCACCGCGCCGGCGGACAACAGCACCCAAGGATTTCGCAGGGCGGATTCGATGCGGCGGATCGTCGGGTCGAGCATGCCGCAGCCTCTCCTCAACAGCCGGCGCCGGACCGGCAGGCGATGCTATGATCCGCCGGCGACCGCAATTCGTCGAGCAACGAGAACCTCCGGGGGCGCAGAAACCGCCTGACGAGGCCCGGTTCAGTGCGCATGGGGTGGTACCTCCCGCGGCACGAAGACCTCCGCGAACGACGGCACGACCGCTGCCATTTCCTGCCGCACCTGCGCGGCGTGGAACAGGCCGCGTCGTCCGCACAGTTCTGCGAAGAACTGCCCGTCCGCTTTGACGCCCTCCAGCGGCGGAATGGCGCGCTCAAAAGGCTGAACCAGCCCGTCGCAATTCATAAAGGTCCCCTCCCGTTCGGCCCACGTGGTGCCGGGGATCTGCACGCTGACGCTGTTATCCAGTGCGGAGGGAAACAGATCGTGGACGACGAGAAACGGGATTTTGGCCAGCGCCTGGGCGACCGGCGGCGTCACCCACGTCTCCGGATAGCCGCCGACGACGTAGGCGGCGTCGAATGCACCCTCCGCGGCCTGTCCCAGGAAGGCCTGGAACTCCGTGGTCGGCGGGCCGACCGATTGCAGGATCGTTTCGATGCCGCGCCGGTTCGGGCATTTTTCGGCCTTGATTAGGAAGCCGCGTGGGAAAACCTGGTCTTCGCCCACGACCGGAACGTACCCGCATACGAGCAGCGCCTGCGGTGCGACCTGCCGGATGAACGCGGCCAGCAACCACGCCTCCTCGCAGCTCATCATCGGGCTCAGCACGGCTGCCACGCGCGTGTCCGGCACGCCGGCGAACCGGGCGCGCAGCAAGGCGGGCAGCTCTTCCCAGCGCGCGGGCTTCAACGCCACGCCATCGCGCACCAGCGGCGTCCGGAGCCGGTCCGGCCGGTATACGTATTTCCACCCGAAGCGCGCTTCGTCGCTGATCCACCACTCATTGACGCGTTCGTTGTAACGCGGACGGATGCGATGGATGCCCTCTTCGTTGTAGTCGATCCAGATTGTCTGTCCGCGGCTGTCGGCGGGGCTGACGGAGCGGGCCGAACGCAGCAGCCATGCGCGCTGCCGGAACAGGAAGCCCTTGTCCAGCAACGCGCCGACCGGACACAAATCCACCACATTGCCCTGTAGCGGATTGTCCAGCGGCTGACCGGGGAACACGTCGATTTCTGCGTGGCTGCCGCGGTTGACGACCCGCAGCTCTCCGGTGCCGGCAATCTCGTCGCAGAAGCGCACGCAGCGCGTGCACAGGACGCAGCGGTCCTGATAAAGCAACGTGTGCGGACCGATGTCCTTCTTGGGGTTCTTGGTCTTCTCCTCGACCATCCGCGAAGTCGCCGGCCCGTACGCTTCCACGTAGTCTTGGAGGTAGCACTCGCCCGCCTTGTCGCACACCGGGCAGTCGAGCGGGTGGTTCAGCAGGTAATACTCCAGGACACGCTGTTGATTGGATCGCACCGCCTCAGACTGGAAGCGGACTTCCATTCCGTCCCGGACCGGTGTCTGACAGCTCGGAAACAGCTTCGGCGCCCAAACCGGCTCGCCGGTCTTCGGATCCGGCACCTTCATTTCCATCAGGCACAGCCGGCAGCTCGCCACCACGCTCAGCCCGGGATGATAGCAGTAGTGCGGCACGTCCAGACCCGCTTCCAGGGCCGCCTGGAGCACCGGAATTCCGTCGCGGCACTCGATCGGTTTTCCGTCTATGACGATCCGCGGCATTGCCTTCACTCGCTCCTTGCATCGGACCGCGCACCAAACGCCTCCACGATGCCCGACGACGGCCCGTGCTCAGCCTCCAGGTCGATCGGCGTCGCGAACGTTCCTCCGGTCGGATGAACCGCGCGTCCCTCGTAGATCGGTAGCGCATACGTCGCACGATTGACGCTCCGGAGATAGGTGCTGACCGCGTCGGGCGCTTGGGCGGCGATGTGCGCCTCGAATTCCCGCCGGAATTTCTGGACCAGCGTGCGGATCGGCCAAGCCGCGCCGTCCGGCAGGCCGCAGATGCTTAGTCCGGGGATCATTCCCATGCTGCGGGTGGTTTCGACGAGGATGTCCAGGTCGACAAGCCGACCGGCACCTTGTCGAATCCTACGGGCGATCTTGTACATCCACGCCGTTCCTTCGCGGCACTGCGTGCACTGCCCACAGGATTCGTGGGCGTAAAACCGCGCGACGTTAAGTAAGACGTCGCGGATATCGGCGTCCTCCGGAATGACGACCGCTGCGGCGGTTCCCAGCCCCAGCAGGTCGTATCGCCGCACGTCATCGAAGTCCAGGATGCAGTCCAGTTCGTCGAAGTCCTGCTGCGGATCGACGACGCCGGGCGGCGGTTTGGGAAAGATGTCTCCGCGCAGCACGCCCATGGACAGGCCGCCCGGGAAGACGGCTTTGACCTTGCGCCCGCCGCGCATGCCCCCGCCGAATTCCGGGCTGTAGATCAGCTCGCGACAGGTGATTCCCAGCGGAGCCTCATAGCATCCCGGGCGGTTCACGGGCCCGCTGATGCAGTAGAGTTTGGTACCTTTCGAGTTTGCTGTCCCCAGCGACAGCCACCAGTCCAGACCGCGCGTGAGAATGTGCGGCAGGCAGGCCAGCGTCTCGACATTGTTCACCACCGTCGGCTGGCGGAAAAGGCCTTCGACGGCCGGGAAGGGGGGCTTGATGCGCGGCCAGCCGCGCTTGCCTTCGAGACTCTCGATCAGCCCGGTTTCCTCTCCACAGATGTACGCGCCGGCCCCCCGGTGAATGTAACACTCCAGGTCGTAGCCACTGCCCAAGATGTTCCGCCCGAAGTAGCCGGCGGCGTACGCCTCGTCCAAGGCGCGCTGGAGGATGTGGAACTGCTCCATGAACTCGCCGCGGATGTAGATGTAGGCGACGGTGGCCCGGGTGGCGTAGCCGGCGATGAGGATGCCCTCCAGCAACATGTGCGGGTCATTCTCAATCAGGACCCGGTTGCAGAAGGTAGGCGGTTCCGACTCGTCCGCGTTGACGCACAGATACGTAACCTTCCGGTCCTTCGGAAGAAAGCTCCATTTGAGGCCCGCCGGAAAGCCGGCCCCGCCACGTCCGCGCAAATTGGCCCGCTTGACCAGCTCCACAATCTCTTCCGGAGACATCCGGAGCGCCTGGGCGGCACCCTGATAGCCTCCGGATCGCAAGTAGGTACGCAGCGCCGTGCTGTTCGGCACGCCGACATTCTTAAGAAGTACGCGTTCGTGCCGCATGTTATGCACCACCTGTTCGGCACACGCAGACTATGTCCGAGCCCGATGCCTGCCATGCGGCGACGCCTGGCTCCAGCCCGCACGGCTTCTACGACGGGCGTGTACGCGAATTGTAGCGCGGTTCCGCCCCAGGTGGCGAGGGCGGGGCCTCGACGGCCGGTCAGACGCGGCGCACTACAACGTCCGCCCGGCGAACGTGCCGATTTTTTTTCTTCCCTGCGCCGCCTGGCGCGCGGTACCATAGCGAGTGGCCATGTCAGGCAATCGGCAGGGGCGGCCGCCCAGCGGGCGCAGGTTGTGGCCGGTCCCTGCGAAATGTGGCGACCGTGCTCGCCACGCCGGCGCACAGTACAGGAGGAGAATGCATGTACGCACAAAGTAGAGGACGACAGCCGTTGTGGATGGTCGGGGCAGCGCTCTTGGCGCTCGCGGCGGCTGCCGTCGGAGCCACGATCGAGGTGATCTATAGTGAGATTACGTCGAGCCCGACCTCCATCGTGCCGGGAGCGCGGGATGCCAATGGCAATCCGGTTCTGGCCTATTTTATAACCTTGGATGAACTGGCGATGCGTCCGGACGGCGGGGAGTGGATCATCAAAGCGCGCAGCAATCTTCCGACCACGCTGGACGCGATTCTGATCCTTGGTTCCGGCACCGTCGGGAATGCTTTCTGCCAGGACGGTCAGCCGGTGCAGGGCGGCTTGCCCGGTGAGCTTTACGACTTCTTTGATTCGCCCGTGCCCGCCGCCTGGAACGATGCCGGCCGCATCGCGTTCAGCTTCCGAGCCCGCGGGGGCAGCACTGCTATTTACGAGAAGGTCGTCATTTACGATCCGGCTACGCAGGTCCACACTATCGTCGTGCAGTCCAGCGACCCGGCCCTCGGCCTGATCGACGTGCCGGCCAACCCCACCGGAGACGAACGCATCGGCAACTCGATCAATTCCGTACATCTCCTCAACGACGGCCGCGTCGGGTTCGTGAATACACCCATCCAGAACTGCCACAGCACCCGCTACCCGGCGTTCTTCTACGACCACACGGCCTTTCGTCAGTGCGGCGTGAGCTTGATCGAAGGCGAAGTGTGGGATGATATGGACTACGACGATTGCGGCGGCAGCCCGGATGGGCACTGGTTCATCAAGGGCGACACGGAGCGACCCGACACGACGACCGACAACATCCTCGCCGTGGATGACCAGGTCGTGTTGCGCGAGAACAACCCCGTGGCGGGTTCCTCCGTGATCATGCGCAACATCATTTTCACGCGCATGCTGCCCGGGGGAATCTGGTTCTGCCGCGGCGATGACCCGCAAGGCAACGATTGGGCGGTGCGCAACGGCGTCCTGCTGGCCAAGACCGGCGATGCCATCACCGAAGAGCTGCACTGGGGCAACGCGTTCTCCGCCTTTACCGGTAATTCGCGCGGCGACTGGCTGTTGGCGGGCAACACCGACGCGACCGACCCGCAGCGCGATTATGTCCTCGTACTCAACGGGACGGAGGTCATCGCGACCGAGGGCGACCCGGTGGATCTGAACGGCAACGGCGAGCAGGACGACGACGCGTATATCGCCAGCTTCCAGCCGAACGACCTGTTCATTACCGATACCCGCACCGTCTGGTTCCTGGCCACGCTGCGCGACGGCGCGGGGACCGCGCTGGGCGATGCGTTTCTGCGGCTGCAATTGCCGCCGCCCTACCAGCCGGGCGACATGAACTGCGACGGAATGGTCACCTTCGCCGACATCGACTGGTTTGTCGAGGCGCTCCAGGGCCAGTCGGCCTGGACCCATGATCCGTGCCCGTGGCTCAACGCCGACTGCAACGGCGACGGCGACGTCACATTCGGCGATATCGATCCGTTCGTCGCGCTGATCGGCACGACGTACTGACCATCGACGGACGGCACGTTGTAGGGCCCTCTCGTGCGGTCGATGGCCGACCGCGCGGGAGGGCTCCTCATTTTCACCACCACACGGTTCTTCACGGGCGACAGCCGCGCGTCATTCTAACGGCGTGTATTCTTCGGTTTCCATCATTGACCCGCAGACGCGCTGGTCCATAATGCACGCCGGTACCGAACCCCGTTCAGGATCTGTTGGTGCGGTCGATGCAGTCCCTGCCGGTGTGCCCGCGTGTGCGGAACTGTGTACGCGCTGTCGGCCGATGGCCGGCGCTCTGGCTGGCCGTGGTGGCTGCTGTGGCCGTCGCGCTGCCCGCGCGGGGTCAATACGATCTGAGCGACGAGCCGCTGCTGGCTTCCACGATCAGCGAGGCGAACGTGGAGCTGCGGGGGCGGTACGTCCGGCAATGGACTCAGGAAGACGGCACGCTCGTGCTGATGTTCAACGGGGGTTTCCGCCTGGACATGGGCCAACGGCGAATGGCGGCCACGAATGCGGTCGTGTGGATTGCCCCGCAGCGCGCCGAACCGGAAGGCCGCAAATACTACGAGCTGACCGTGTATCTTTCCGAGAACGCGGAGGTGGCCGAGCCGGGGGGCACCGCCACCCTGGACACCGTGTTGCTGGTGCGGGGCATTCGTACGTCCGGGCAGATCATCAAGTGCAATGACGCGCACTTGACCGAGGACTTCTCCGCGGCGCCGCTGTATCAGCAGGCCCTCAACGATCGTCTTCTCATCGAGGCGGCCGAAGAACAGGCGCCCGGGGTGGCGCGGCCGCAGGAGATTCGTACACCGCAGGCCGAGCGTGCGCCGCGCCTGATCCGGTATCGGTTGCCGAAGATCGAGCCGGCGCGGACGGCCGGCGGGGAAGCCGTATTCGTTTCGACCGGGGGGGTTTACTTTTCGCAGGACGGTGGGCCCGACGCGCCCATGCTGGAGATCCGCGCGGACAACGCGGTGGTGTTTCCTGGCGAGGGGGCCGCCGGCGCGTTCGTCGGGGAGGAGGTGGAGGGGGGCGCGGTGTCGCCGGCCGAACCGGCTCGTCGGGAAGAAACGGAGCCCCCGCCCGCGCCGCTGAAGCCGGTTCCTGCGCCGTCTGCCGAGACGCAGCCGGCCACGCGTCCGGCCCCCGGGCCGCTGGGAATGGAGGCGACGCTGGCCGGTGGTCAGGTGCGCGGCGTGTATCTGGAAGGGGACGTCGTGCTCTCGGCCGGGACCCGCTTCGTGCGGGCGAACCGGCTGTACTACGATTTCGAGCACGACCGAGCGGTGATTTTGGACGCCGTCTTCCGGGCGGATATCCCTTCGCGCGGCATTCCTTTGTATGTGCGCGCCGCGGAGATCCGGCAGCTTTCCGCGCGCGAGTTCGCCGCCCAGCACGCGATCGTTACGACCAGCGAGTTCTATACGCCGAGCTATCACGTGGGGGCCGACCGCGTGGTTCTCCGCGACGTGACGGTTCGTGACGCGGAGGGGCGGGCGACGGGCCCGGTCCGCGGAAATTACGAGCTGCGGAACGCGACGCTGAACGTGGAGGGCTGGCCCATCGCATGGTGGCCATACAGCCGCGGGACCTTCGAACAGAGCGAAACGCTGTTGCGGAGCTTCGCGGCCGGGTACCGCAAGAACTTCGGGGCCGAGGTGCGCACGAAGTGGTATCTGTTCAATTTGCTCGGCGTGCCGGCTCCGGAGGGCTATGACGCGACGCTGCGGCTGGACTACTTCTCCGCGCGCGGGCCGGGCGTCGGCATCAATGCCGACTACGAACGCGAAAGCCACTACGGGCTGTTCCGCGGCTACTACCTCCATGACGAGGGCGAGGACAACCTGGGGCCGCTGCGCAAGATGGACGAGCAGCCCAGTACCAAGGAACGGGGGCGAATCCTCTGGCGACACCGCCACTACCTGCCGGACAACTGGGAAATCACGCTCGAATTCGCGTATCACAGCGACCCCTATTTCCTCGAAACCTTCGAGAAATCCGAGTACAACGAAGGCAAGGAGCAGGAAACCGCCGTCTATCTCAAACGCGCCCGCGGCAACGAAGCCATCACCCTGCTGGCCAACTGGCGCATCTTGGATTTCCTCACCCAGACCGAGCACCTGCCCGACTTTGCCTATCGCCGGATCGGCGACACGTTCCTCGACCCGCTGGTCAGCTACGGCGAAGCGCGCTTCGGTACCGTGCGCTACCTGCCGGACGATCGACGCTATTACGACACGCGCCGCTTCAACAACGACGGGCGCACGGATCTGACTGTGCGCGGGGATGCGCGGCAGGAGTTCGAGCTGCCCCTCAAGCTCGGGCCCGTCAACGTGGTGCCCTTCGCGTCCTTCCGCGGCAGCTACTGGGACGGCCAGCCCCTGGACGACGGGGCCCTGTGGCGCGGCTTGGGCATGTATGGCGTGCGCGGCGGAACGAGTTTCAGCCGCGTGTTCCCCGAACTGCGTTCGCCGCTGCTGGACGTCGACGGCATCCGTCACATCGTCCGACCGGACTTCGCCTTCTGGTGGGGGCACAGCAACACGCGCAGTGAGCTCATCACGCCCTTCGACTACGGAATCGAGACGATCGACGCGTTTCACGGCGGGACCCTCGGCCTGCGCCAGACGTGGCAGACCAAACGCGGCCCGGAGGGCAGGCGACGTACCGTGGACCTCCTCACCTTCAACCTCGAAGCCGGCGTGTTCGGCGACACCGAGGGCCGGCGCGAAACGTCCAACGGTTACGCCAACCCGCTGCGGCCCGAAAACAGCCGGACGCGGAATTACCTGGCCGGGGATCTCGTTTACCGGCTCAGCGACAGCACGAGTCTGCTGTATGACTTCAACTTCGACCTGAACGACCAGGCGTTCGACCGGCACAACGTGTCGATCGCCGTCGAACGTTCGCCGCGGCTGGCGTACGTGTTCGGCCTGCGGTATGCGGGGGACATCGACCTGTGCATGGTGGGTGGCGGTTGGAACTACAAGCTGAGCGAGAAGCACATCACCGCGCTGCGCGCGTGGTGGGACGCGGACACCGGGCGGGTGGGGGAAGTGGCGTTCGCCTACATTCGCAAGCTGCCGCGCTGGTACGCGGGGTTCACGTTCGAATACGACAACGTGGACGACGACTTCACCATTTCGATGTCGGTCTGGCCGGAGGGCATCCCGGAATGGACGCTCGGGTCGCGGCGCTTCACCGGCTTGGGGACCACTACAGGGATCCGACCCTAGCGCGCCGGCCGCCGCCGGACGCCTACGGCGGACCGTAGGCTCGCGCCGCCCAGCGACCCGCTTTCCAATGCGCTAAGGACAATCGGTACCGATCAGGCTGACGAAGGCGTCGATGTCCGCGTAGGTCACGTTCCCGTCGCCGTTGCAGTCTGCGTTCAGCCACGGGCACGGCCAGTGCGTCCAGGCGGGCGCGCCGCCGAGCGCTTCTACAAACGTGTCGATGTCGGCGTACGTGACCTGGCCGTCGCAGTTCGTGTCTCCGGGGCAGAGCTGCGGCCCCTGGCATTCATCTGGAATGCCGTCGCCGTTCGCATCGGTGCTGTGCGGCACCGTCGGGTAACGCAGCGCAACGCGGATGTACGTGGTCTGCCCACTGCATTGACCGGGATCGACGTCGGGGGACGGCGTCATGGTCACGGTGACGTTGCCACCACCCGCGGTCTTCAACGTGTTGTATGTCGTGTATGCGACGGTCAGCGTCGCCCGCTGGTCCGGCACGCACTGGTAATACCCCTCTGTGTTGTAGATCGTGCCGATGACCTGCCCGTTAAGGCGGACCGTAACATACTCGCTGGTCGCGTTCAGGTCCCCGTACGCGTCAAACAGAAGCTGCACGTCGCCCAGCGCATCCGGCACGGTGGAAAACGTGTAACTGCGCAACGTGCCGCCCAGAGGCGACAGCGCCGGTGAGCTGGCTTCGTAGCGGCCGAACAGGTCGCATGCGTCGATGATCCCGTTGCCGTTGCAGTCCGCGCACCACGGGCTGCCGTCGCACGCCGCCCGATCGCACTCGTCCAGGATGCCATTCTCGTTGCAGTCGTGGCTCAGGCCGCTGCTCAGATCGCATTCGTCCAGTACGCCGTTGGCGTTGCAGTCCGTGCTCGTGCCCGCGGCCAGATCGCAGCTGTCGGGGTAACCGTTGTTATTACAATCCGGGGCCCCGGCGGCGATGTCACAGACGTCGATCACGCCGTTGCCATCGCAATCGTGCAGTTCGCCGTCCCGCGCGGTCAGCGGCAGTGCCATGACGCTGTGAAGTTCCGCGGGCGCACCGGCTGGCGAGTACCCGCTGACGCCGGTGGTGCTCTCCCCCGCGAAGTAGTAGTAGATGGTTTCGCCGCACGCGGCGGCCGGTAGCGTGGCGCGGTAGATGCGGGTCTCCAGCGGCGTGAGCGGATAGGCCGTGAAGGGACCCTGCGAACCGACACGTGCGTACAGCCGCAGGCTGGACGTGTTGAGTGTCATGCCGAGGGCGAAGACCTTGACGCGCAGATCGGTCGGCGTATCGGGCTCGACACGCCCGGGCAGGCCGTCAGGGAAGCGGAATTTCACGGGCGTCAGACACCACTCCGCCAGGTACAAAGCGGCGGCGAAGTTCTCCTCGCACGTGGGAATGATCTGATCCGCCGGCAGCTCGAAGCCGTACTGTCCGGTGTCCCGCAGCTCCGTCGTAAAGGCGAAGATGAGGCGATTGGGGTCATACCCGTAGTACCAGTCCCCATCCACACCGCTGCAGGGATAGATGGTGCTGTAACTCGGACCGTAGCCATACTCCACGCCGTGCACCGCCAGAATCGCATTACGCATCCCGCGCATCAGTTCGAAGAAAACGTCGTAATCCGTCGGCAGAGCGTTGGTGTATCCCCACGGCGACAAGATCATTTGCGCGTAGCTGTGATAGCTGTGTGCCACCGCGATGTTCGGACGCGCCAGCGTGAAGTTGCGCATGGCGGCTGTTTCGGGTTCGGAAAACGCGGCCGTCCCGCGATACGTTTCGTCACAGGGGTTGCTGCTCGAGCCAACCCCACCCCAGGCCACACCGTAATTGCGATTGTCGTCCACGCCGCGGCAACTGGAGCCGGCCGGCGGCGGACGGCGATTCTTTCGCCACAGACGGTCGGTCGTCCAACTGTACACATACCCGTCCACATTAACGACGGGAATGACGTACACTTCGACCCCGTTGACTACGCTCTGGATCCGCGGGTCGGTGCCATAGTCGTAGACCAGACGGTCGGCAATCCACATCGGCACCATGACCGAGATCCACTCGCGCGCATGGTGACATCCGTTGAACTGGACTGCCGGCTTGCCCGTTCCGGGGCCGGTGATCCGTACGCCGTAAATGTGGCGACCCTGGAGAGACGTTCCCAGATCCAGCAGCGTGACGAGGTCGGGCCGGTCGGCGACCAAGGCGTTCAGCTTCGCGTTGACCTGCGTCAGATCTTTGTAGCTGACGAACCAGTTCGGATCGCGTGCGTCGACCGTGCCCGTAAACTCCCACTGGAGCCGTTCCGCGTCGATCGCCTTCTGCACGTCGTCGTTGAGCACCTTGTACACCATCCCGAGTGACGCGAGGCCCGGGACACCTTCGGGAGGGACCACGTAGTCGACCACGCCGGGCCCCTCGCGCTCGCTGAGCAGTGTGGCGCCGAGGGCGTGAAGAGCCTCGATCTGGTCCCAACTATCGACGTGCACGCGGACGACGTGATAGCCGTCGTACCGGACGATGGCCTCGCCTTCTTCGCCCCCCGCCGACGCGGACGCCAGGCTCACGACGCACCCCAGCCACACCGCGCACACCAGCCGTGTCATGCAGTGCTCCTATGAACTCGTTGTGCAAGGCCTCCAGTGTTTTTCGCCCCGCAGGTCCCTTCGCCCCGACGCTGAGGGGCCGAGGGGCGAAAAACGCGTCGATCGCTGA
>JGI11944J13513_1001313_pt1 | contig 20291 bp, 17 predicted proteins | sample TerdegcoTASludge_FD_13513 | JGI IMG/M metagenome (IMG submission 13513) | reverse complement strand
CAAGCCAATTTATTACCCGTTATGTGTTCATTCCTATGATGACCATAATATAGATACCATGGTAAGAACAGCTTCATTCTTTGAGTTGGCAGATAGAGTTTGTCCAGATTTATGTGTCGACACCAACATACCAATGTGCATCCCTGATTGGGGCGGAGTTATTTTTCAGGTCAAAAAAAGAAGGCAAAGAGATGAGGGGTATGTGAATAACATTCTTTCCACTGCTCTATCATGTTCAATTGGGGCAAGAATTGCCATTGCAGTGGATACTGATATCGATATTTACAGCATGGATGATGTTATGTGGGCTCTTTCTACAAGAGTTGACGCGAAAGATGACATCATGATCGTGGCACCCGGTGGTGCTGGGCAAACATTCCAACCGGCTGAAAGAAGTTCGGCAGGAGAGAAGGACTGGACACAGACAAATATTAGATTTTCGGGAGCTATGGGCTTTAATGCAACTGTGCCCTTCCGATACGTTGAAGCATTCCAAAAAGCCACATATCCGATTAATGAAGTGGACCTAAAGAAATGGTTCAACGATAAAGAAATTGCAAAGGGTAAAGAACCTCAGCAAGATTATGCAAAACTTTTTGCAAGAACAGGTTTCTAGCAATAACTTATTCTGCGAGATGCTGTCGGCAGTGGTTTAAACAACCATTGCCATGCATCTTGTGGACAATCAAAATTTGCAAAAGAGAGGGGGGAGCTTATGGCTCATAAACAGAATGAAAGCGCATACATTGATTGGCACACGATAATCGAAAATCATGCAGTAAATAATCCTCAAAAACTATTTATAGAAAGTATAGATCAGGATAAGCGCATCACATTTGGGGAAATGAAGAAATGGTGCGGGAAAATGGCCCATCTCCTTAAAACGATGAATATTACTGCCAATGATAAGGTAACGCTTGTAGGAAAGAACTCAATGGAGACCATGATCATCTACTTCGGAGTCCTTTATTATGGTGCTATCTTGAACCCCATCTTTTCCGAGGAAAGCGAAGAGAATATATATCGAATAGTGAATCTCGCACAGACATCCCTTATCATGTATGACAAGGATTTGAATCTTGATAGGGAAAAGAGATTATCTGCAAAGTGGATCTCTTTTTCCGAATTTTTTGGGAACGATAATAAAGAAGACGAACTCTGGACATTTCTGAAAGATCAGCCTGAGACATTTGAAGGATACATGGGAGACAAAAATGATATAGCTGAGATTGTATACACCTCCGGGACGACTGAGTTGCCGAAAGGTATTCTTATAACCCGGGAAGCTTTGTTCTGGATGGTAGATGAGATATCTGATCGCACGGAAATAACTGAAAATGACAGGGTTTTAGAGTATCGAGCATATAATTGGCTTTCTTCACAGCTTCTGACCATTCTAACCTGCTTGATGAAGGGCAGTACCCTCTATTTTGGGAAAAAATTTTCCAGGACTAGGTTTCCCGATTGGTTGCGCAAGTTTGACATTACTGTTTCGTCTGGCGTACCTGCCGTATTTAGCATGTTAGTCAACGAACCGGTCCCCCTCAAAAAAAGTGATGTTCCGTCCTTGCGATATATGACTTCAAGTTCTGCCCCACTCCCGGTGGAAACTCATCTGAAATTTGAAGAGGTATATGGGATACCGATCAACCAAATGATGGGGATGAGCGAGGCAGGATGGATGGTGGGCAATCCACCTGCAAAAAAGAAAATTGGATCCGTTGGTTTGCCCCTCAAGCATAAGGAAATTTTCTTCCTCAAGGAAGATGGGGTCAGGTGTAAGGCAGGAGAAATAGGAGAAATGGTCGTAAGAGGGAAGTCAATGGGGTCTTGCTATTTAAAGAGTGATGGAGCCACGGATGCCTTCCCCGAAGAAGGTTTTACCACAGGTGACTTGGGTTTTATGGATGACGAAGGATACATCTATATCACAGGCAGAAAAAAAGACCTAATTATTCGTGGAGGTATCAACATATCACCGATGGAAATTACTTCACGCCTCTTGGAACATCACGCCGTAGCCGAAGCAGCAACAGCCGGTGCTCCTGACAAGATTTACGGGGAAGAGGTTGTGTGTTTTATTGTGAAAAAAGAAGGGTGCGAGGTCGACTCAGATGAACTTATCGCCCATTGCAAGAGAACGCTTCCCGATTTTAAGACGCCAAAAAGGATTATATTTGTACCTGCCCTGCCTAGGAACCAACGAGGGAAAGTGGCAAAAGGTGACCTTTTAAAATTATTGGAACAATAGTCGGGAATGAGTAAAAAAATTAAAGGGAGGTTAAAGATTATGAAAACATTTAAGCCCATATGTTTGTTAATTGTTTTGCTAAGTTTATTGATGCTCGTCCCATCGCAAAAATTGTCAGCAGCCCCATATTATCAAGGTAAAGTGATTACCATCATTGTGGGATACGGCCCTGGTGGAGGTTATGATCGAATGGCTCGCGTTTTGGCTAAACACCTTCCAAAACATATTCCAGGTAAACCTACAATATTGGTTGAAAATATGCCTGGAGCTGACAGCATTATAGCGGCCAACCAATTATACAACATCGCAAAGCCTGATGGGTTGACAATCGGTACATTTAATCGAGGACTTGTTCATGCACAGCTACTCAAGGCATCGGGGGTGAAATTTGATCTAACAAAATTCGCTTGGTTAGGTTCGGCATCTGTAGAGGGAACCGTACTTGCTCTTCGTAGTGATTTGCCTTACAAAACGTTCGCAGATTTGCAAAAAACTAAGTCGCCTATTGTTCTTGGAAGCACAGGGCCGTCGGACAGCAGCGGCCAATTTCCTGTGCTTTTGAAGGAATATTTCGGTCTTAAAATAAAGATGATTAACTACCCATCCAGCGCGGATGTCACTTTAGCCATAGAAAGAAAAGAGCTCGATGGGAAAGGAGGCTCATATTCCTCGCTCAAACCGTTTATTGATCGCGGTTTGCTTATTCCTCTTATTCGTGGACGGGTAGAGGAAAAAGGTATTGAAAAACTCCCAGTGGACGAAGATCTTACGAAAGATAAAAAAGCAAAATCTCTTTTGGCCATACGATCAGCCGCAGACGTAATTGGGAGACCATACGTGGCACCCCCGAGGACTCCAGAAGATAAACTGAAGATTCTTCGTGAGGCTTTCGAGAAAGTATCCAAAGATCCTGAAGCCCTTCAAGATGCCCAGAAGAACATGCTAACCCTTGAATATCTTTCAGCAGAAAAAACGATGAAGGTGTTGAATGAAGTTCTCAGTCAACCACCAGATTTAGTAAAGGAATTTGGAAAGATTATCAAATTCTGACTGATGGATTTGTTGCTAAGCATTTATGATGTTTGACAATTTAAGGAGGGGTTATGTTGGACGCTTTGATGGATGGATTACTTTCAGTTTTACAGTGGAAGTCTCTCATATATTTATTCGTAGGGGCGGGCATCGGTTATTGGGTAGGCATATTGCCTGGCCTAGGTGGTGCCACCACTCTTGCGCTAATGATGCCCTTCATCTACACAATGACTCCCGGCGAAGCACTCCCATTTCTCCTTGGGATGCATTCTGTTGTGCAAACAACGGGTGACATTACATCGGTGCTTTTTGGGGTACCAGGGGAAGCAACAACCGTTGCTATAATACTTGATGGACATTCAATGGCAAAAAAAGGTGAAGCTGGCCGAGCTTTAGGTGCCGCCTTGATGAGCGCTCTTATTGGGGCTCTTATCGGGGCAATTTTTTTGGCAGCTTGTATACCAATTGTTCGACCTCTTGTGCTCTCTTTCGCATCTCCAGAGATGTTCATGGTAATAATTCTTGGCTTGACCTGCATATCAACACTGACTGGCAAGGGGAAAAGAGGTCTCATACTGGGGCTAATGTGTGCCTGCTTAGGTTTCATATTCTCGCTTGTTGGTCAAGATCGACAGGCAGGAATCCTGCGCTTCACCTTTGGCCAGCTCTACCTTTGGAATGGGATTCCTTTAATTCCTCTAATTGTAGGCCTTTTTGCTATTCCTGAAATTGTTGATCTTGCTGTTAGGGGCACTTCGATAGCCGGGGATTTACCTTCAGGACGGTTAGGAAAAGGAGTAATACAGGGCATAATGGATACATTTAAAAATCTGTTTCTTACAATACGCTGCAGTCTTATTGGTACATTTATTGGGGTTATGCCGGGCTTGGGAGGGGCTGTTGCGCAATGGGTGGCATATGCACATGCTACCCAAACGGCGAGGACGACCAAGGAGCGCGAGGGCTTTGGAAAAGGTGATGTGCGAGGCGTTATTGGGCCTGGGGCTGCTAATTCTAAAGAAGGGGCGGGCTTAATTCCTACCGTGGCCTTTGGCATTCCTGCAAGCACCGGTACGGCAGTTCTTCTGGGAGCATTTTTCCTCCTAGGGATTGTCCCAGGTCCTGACATGCTAACGAAACATCTTCCTTTAACATTCTCTCTTGTCTGGACAATCATTATTGCCAACATTGCGGTTGTAGGTATAAGCCTTCTATTCATCAACCATATTGCTGCGATGACGAACATCCGAGGGAACCTAATTATTCCCTTCATCCTCCTGTTAACCTTTATCGGTGGATACACTTCTAACAATAGTGTTGGAGATTTAATTGTCACATTGCTATCGGGCGGTATAGGTTATTTGATGGTACGATATGGCTTTCCTCGCCCCCCTTTCATTCTGGGTTTCATTCTAGGTCACCTTGCGGAAAGCTATTTCTATATTTCTACCTCTAGATATGACCTTGACTGGCTATACCGACCGAAAGTAGTAGTCATCTTTGTTTTGGCAGTTATCGTTGCCCTTTACCCTTTTTTTCAGAAGAAAAGGTTAACTAGAAAGGAGGCAAACCATGCACATCACGGGTAAAGCGGTGATGAGTTTTTGCATCATGTTGGTTGGTGGCGGTGTTGTTATCACAGCTCTAAAATGGCCTTTCAAAACCGCATTGTTTCCTATGGTTGTAGGTATTCCTGTATTTATCTTGGCTGCGATTGATCTTTATTTAAACCTATTCGAAAAGAGTGATGAGAAGGATGTCGCTATAGACTATAGACTCTCAAAGGGACCAAATGAAAAATTAGAAATCCAGCGAACACTATCGATATTTGCATGGATTATTGGACTTTTTTTACTTGTTTTATTAATCGGCTTCCCCTTTGCAGTTCCTCTGTTCGTATTTCTGTTTTTGAAGCTATATGGCAAGGAAGGCTGGACTGTTTCAATAGTTTCGACAGTTATCGCTTGGGGAGTTTTCTATGCCCTTTTTGTGTGGCTTCTAAACGTTCCCTTTGCCGATGGTTGGATCCAGAAGGGGTTGAGGATTGTAGGTGTTCTCTAGAATTAGACATAATGGCATGAAACGTATTTTTTTACATGAAGACATGAATCAGCACAAGCAAGATATGGCAACACATGTGCAGTATAGTAATATAAATCAATATGAGGAGGTAGGGTAATATGCCACACTATGTAGACATGCGAGGCCACTTGAAGAATCTTGAGGCGAGAGGACTTCTAAAAAGGGTATCAAGGGTCATGAACAAAGATACGGAAGTCCACCCGCTAGTGAGATGGCAGTATCGTGGGGGTTTGAGTGATGATCAACGGTTGGGTTTTCTTTTTGAAAATGTGGTCGATTCAAAGGGAAGGAAATACCCATACCCTATAGCCGTGGGGGTTATGGCAGGTTCGATACCGATCTATTCGGTAGGTTTGCAGTGTGAACCAGATCAGATTATGAAGAGATGGCAGTATGCTTTGGAGCACCCAATCACCCCTACCTTAGTAAAAAAGGGAAGTGTTCACGAAGTAGTAATGACGGGAAAGGATTTAACGGCAATCGGCGGAGGCTTGGGCAAGTTTCCTATTCCAATCTCAACGCCAGGCTTTGATAACGCACCCTATACCACATGCTCAAACTGGATTACGAAGGACCCTGATACCGGTATCCAGAACATTGGAAACTATCGAGGTCACGTTAAAGCTCCTAACAGGATAGGCGTCTTCCCCTCTGCCCTGGGTCAGGACATTTACTTACACTGGCTTAAGGCAAAAGAGAAAGGAATTCCCCTTGAAGCAGCACTTGTGATCGGTCCTCCTCCCGTTGTCTCCTATGCCGCAGTGGAAAAGGTTCCGTCTGGCGTCGACGAAATGGGTATTGCCGGTGGGCTGGTGGGAGAGCCTATCGAGGTTGTAAAATGTAAGACGGTAGATTTGGTTGTACCAGCCGATACCGAATTGGTGATCGAAGGAAAATTTTCAACCGAATACCTGGAACCAGAGGGGCCTTTTGGAGAGTCGCATGGTTACATGCACCCCCGCCAAATGAATCCTTTTCTGGAGGTGACTGCGATCACCCATCGTAAAGATATGATCTATGTCTCCTGGATTAGTCAAGTTACTCCTAGCGAGAGTAGTATTATTAAGAAATTGGCTTATGAGCCAAGTTTTCTGCGCTTTCTGCAAAAAGAATGCCGGATAAAGAGCGCAACTCGTGTTTATATGCATGAGGCATTGACCAACCTTAGAAAATTTATCATTATTCAAATGAAACCTACATCGGAATCTGAGATTTGGCGGGCATTACGTGCTGCAGCGAGCCGCCACCAAGGAGTTGGCAAGATTGTCGTGGCAATCGACGAGGACATTGATCCTGAAAATATGGATGCTGTTTGGTGGGCTATCTGTTATCGTTCGAAGCCGCATCTTGACATGGAAATTCTCCGATACTCAGAAAAGGGTCATGCGCCACCTTTTATTTATTCTAAGGGCAGTCAAGATAGCGTTTCGTATGGTGAAGATAAGGCAAATGATTCGTCACTTCTCATTAACGCGACATTGAAGGAGCCCTTCCCGCCAGTATCCCTACCCAAAAAGGAATATATGGAAAGAGCCCTCGATATCTGGAAGGAACTAGGGCTTCCCCAAGTTAAACCTCAGGTACCCTGGTTTGGCTATTCGTTAGGTCAGTGGGATGAAGAACTTGAGGAAGAGGCAAGGCTCGCAGTACAAGGTGAGCATTACAAAACAGGTGAAAAGCTGAAGAAACGAAGGGTAAAGATCTCATAACGCCCCCCATACCGACGGAAGGGGTCATTGATTCAACAGGCTGAATTAAACAAAATGACCACCCTCGAATCCGTGACCCCAATCGGTATTTATTATAGAAGAGAATTGGTGCAATAAGAATGAGTACCATAATTAGATGTCCTAAGTACCCTAAAATCAGTGGATGGTAGATATTAAAACTAAAGAAAAACTCTTTAGCTCGAAGAAAGAGAGGTTAATCTGATGAAAGAGACCACAAAGGATAAAATTGAGAAAGCCTACAGGATTTTGTACATGGAAGGGCTCGCTGAGGATACTTTTAGGGGCCATATAACGGTACGGTCAAGTGATGAAGGTATATATATAAAAACATGGGGAAAAGGATTTGGGGAAGTGACAGTAGGAGATTTATTGTGCATGGACACAGATGGTAAGTTGCTAACGGGGGTCGGACGCCTTCACTCAGAGACACCGCTCCATCTGGAGATTTATCGCAAAAGATCAGACGTATTCTCTGTGGTTCATGTTCATCCCGTTTTTTCAGTTTTGCTCTCATCCGTGTTTGATGGTGAATTGAAGGTGATAGGACAGAATGGGATCCATTTTTGGGATGGGATACCATTTTACGAATCACCGGAACTCATTAACAATGAAGAATCAGGGAAAAAATTGGCTGAGATATTAGGTGATAAACAAATAGTATTAATGAGAAACCATGGAATAGTAACGGTGGGAAAATCGTTGGAAGAAGCGGCTATTCTTGCAATTGACTTTGAAAAGGCTGCAAAAGATCATCTCATGGTTTCGTTTTTTGAGAAAGTACGTGTAATTCCGAGAGAAATTGCCGAAAGAATGCGGTCTAGATTGTTTAGCGAAGAGCAATACAAAACAATGTGGGAATTCTATAGCCGGAAGCTTGAAAAAATGAACTTATACTGTATGCCTCAAGAGAGAGATTCGTTTAGGTGAGAAATGCTATGGGGCTGGAGTCTGCATCAATTCAGACTGTTAACAATCAGCGAATATTTCTGAATTGATTTAGCTACGCGAAGATGTATTTTGAGATTGTGTGTAAAGAGCAAATAAGGAATAGGGTTTGTTAAGGAAAATTATCGAAACGTTTTTCAGGAAGTATGCAAACATAAACAGTTAAAACTCAACATCAGAAAGGGTGGTATATTATGAAAAAGCTTTTAAGAAACTCATTTTTTGTCTTCATCTTGATGCTTTTTTCTATGTCTATTATATTTCAGACAAGCTTTGCAGCGGAGGCACCAGTAAAAGTCACTATAAGTGGCGGCACAGCAGGAGGCGCTTGGTCTGCCATTACAGAGGGTGTAGCAGAAATTCTTAGAAAAAAGTTGCCTCCCGGCTCGACTGTTTCAACGACGACCGGGACGGATGCAGCTAATTTTATGCGTATCGAAAGATCAACTACAGATATGGCAGTTGGAGTTGCTTCAACAGCTCTCAACGCCGAGAAAGGCAAAAATCCTTTCAAAAGCCCTGCAAAGAACATCCGGGCCATTACGGCACTTTTCGACGAACCATTTCAGTTCGTTATTCTCAAAAAAACCGGGATTAAGGATTTCAGTGATATCAAGGCTAAAGAGTATCGATTGCGCCATTCGCCAAATAAAAAAGGGAATTTTATGGAAATAGCCTGTGAAGCTGTGTTCAAGAGCTACGGCTTTGATTATAAGACACTACAGGGATGGGGTGGAAAGGTATTTTATAACAGTTATAGCGAATCCATAAACCTTCTGAGAACAGATAGCCTTGACTCGCTCAGCGGATGCAGTCCGGTTCCAACCACTCATTTCGTTGAGCTTTCCGGAACACATGACATTACGATTCTACCACTGAATGATAAAACAATAGAAGCATTAAACAAGGAGTTTGGTACAACAAAAACGGTCATTCCCTCAGGTTCGTACAAGTTTCTCGATAAAGATACACCCACGATTGCTGCGAGGAATATTCTGGTATGCAAAGCTGGCCTTCCCGATGATCTGGTCTACAAAATTACAAAGGCAATCTATGAACAGCGCGATTATCTTGGATCTGTTCATATCGTAATGAAAGGTGTAACGCCTCAATTTATGGCAAGTCCTGGCGGAGTATCTCTTCACCCAGGGGCAATAAAATTCTATAAGGAAATTGATGCACTTAAATAACTGCGATCGATAAAGTCAGATGCAGTGAGTTGATGCACCCACTGCATCTGAAAGCAAAGGGGCATTATGACTCTTCACGGTACAGCAAAAAAAATAGCCAAAGTGATTGCAGCGGTAACTACACTGTACCATGTTTATATTGGTTTTTTCGGTATAACAAAACCTCTTGCAAACTACACAGTAACCCTAAGCCTGCTGATGTCGCTCGTATTTATCTATGTTCCGCTTAATAAAAAGGAAAAAAAGGTGTCTCTCATTGATGTAGTTTTGGCCTTGATGTCCCTGGTAGTTGGTGCGTACGTTTATTTAAATTACGATACCATTTCTACACGACCGACATTGATTGGAGAACTCACGAACATCGAGTTGTTTCTGGGAGTTGCTGCAATACTCCTAGTGTTGGAATCAACGAGAAGAACGATAGGAATGCCCCTAGTCTATATCGCAGTATTCTTTCTTTTCTACGCATATTTCGGCAAGTATATTCCAGGCATGTTCAGCCATAGTGGATTTTCCATCGCTGATATAGTGGAATCCATGTATATAACACTTGATGGTATTCACGGAACCCCCATTGCAGTAGTCTCCACGCTGGTGATTCAGTTTGTACTCTTCGGAGCTTTTCTGGAGGCTTCAGGCGCAGCAAAATTCTTTGTGGATATCTCCATGTCTATTATAGGAAGGATGAAGGGTGCCTCGGGACACATAGGAAATATGTCGGCAGCGCTATTTGGAACTATGACAGGAAGCCCTACAGCAAGTGCGGTCACGGTTGGATCATTCAGTATCCCCATGATGAAAAAAACTGGCTTTTCAAGCATATTTGCAGGTGCTATTACGTCTGTAGTGTGCACCGGCGCTGCCCTAATGCCGCCGGTAATGGGAACAGCAGCCTTTCTTATGGCTGAAATGACAGGGACCAGGTACATCGATATCTGCAAAGCCGCCATTTTTCCAGCTATCCTCTATTTTCTTGCTTGCACATTTGTTGTCCATTTAGAAGCAGAAAGAACTGATATCAAGAGCCTTAAAGGCGAGGAACTGCCGAACTTCTGGCGAACTTTGCCAGTAGGTCTGCAGTATATTATCCCAATTGCTGCTCTTATCACTCTACTTATTATGGGTTATTCGCCGGCACTTTGCGGTGTGGTTGCATCAATGCTTATCCTAATCTTCAGTTACGTGCGAAAGTCGACACGAATTAATTCGCAGAAACTTTTCGATACCTTGGAAGCCACTTCTAAAACGTCACTCGCAGTGGCTACTTCCTGTGCGTCAGCCGGTATCGTTGTTGGAACAATTGTCTTAACCGGACTTGGGGGAAAATTTGCCAGTATAGTTGTTGCGGCCTCTCAAAACAGTTTATTTCTTGCTCTATTTCTGACAATGATAGCATCGCTTATCCTTGGCATGGGGATGCCTCTTCCAGTCGTATATATTCTTACGGCTGTGTTGTGTGGTCCTGCTATATCCACTCTTGGCGTACCTATAATTGCAGCGCATTTGTTCCTTGTTTATTTTGCGTGTATCTCCGCAGTGACTCCACCTGTTGCTGTAGCTGCATATGCGGCGGCTGCAATAGCTGAAGATAATCCTATGAAAATAGGTTTTGTTGGGTTTATGTATGCTCTTCCGGGATTTATCATTCCTTATATTTTTGTTTACGACCAAGCTATTCTTCTAGATGGAAGTATCCTTTACGTCATGCTTGCAGTATTTACCTCTACAATCGGGATTTTTGGGCTTTCCTGTGCGATATGTGGTTGGTTGTTTACTAGGATCTCATGGATCGGTCGACTACTTCTCTTTGCTGGAGGGTTGTGCTTGGTTGTGCCAGGGTGGATTACAGATGTAATAGGAATCTGTTTGATGGTACCAGTATTTCGCGTCAACTATCAAAAGAGAATTATAAAAAAACGTTCCTTAGTTGAACCACGGTCCTGACTAATAAAAAAGGAGGTTTATTATGGCAAAAGATCCAGGTTTTGGGGAAAAAATTAAAGCAGAGGTGGTTGGTCTGAAAGGGCAATGCAATGCAGGCCATAATGTTGGAGATCAGTTCGATGTGAGTTGTTACAACGCTGGAGGAATGTGTGGCTTTCTCTATAACTCTATTTTCCCAACCCTTAATGTTATGCAATTTGATGGTAGTTACCCGTGGGGCACCGATGAAGCTGTCTTAAACTGTCCTGATAGTTTCAATCTTCTTACCTTAAAGATTTGGAGGGTGAAATAGATTTTGCAATGTAGAACATATTAGGCCGCGGCTACTTTGAGGTAAGAAAAATTAAAATTAGGTAATGTTCCAGACAAATATACATAGGAGGCATGACATGAAGAAATCTATAATCCTTGCGCTAGTTTTGTTTTTTGCTGTGCCGATGACGAGTTTTGCAGGTTCTGCAACCAGTCGATGGGATCTTACTCTTGGTGGATATATCAAATTCGATATGGGGTATTCAACACAGGGAGTCAATGCGGATTACAATAAGGCTTCACGAGGTACCTACGGTTCGTATGAAAACAGAGCTGACGAATATGGTTCCTTATTTGCAGCTGGCGGTGAGACGCGACTTAACTTTCGCATCAATGGGCCTGATGCATGGGGTGCAAAGACGATGGGTTTTGTTGAGGGGGATTTCAGAGGCCAGACCAGTGCCGCTGACTATGGTGAGTTCAGTTTAAGGCATGCCTACATGCGGTTGAAGTGGGCAAAAGACGCTCTGACCATTGGCCACACTTGGCAGAAGTGGGGTTATTTGCCCAATCACTCCAGTATCATGCTTGGTGCCGGAATGCTTACAGCATATAATAGGGGGAGCAGACAACCTCAAATCATGTGGGATCGTGATTTTAATAAGAATGTCGGTTTTTCCCTTGGGATTGCTTCTCCCACAAACACTTTGGGCAGTCGCGCCGTTGACGATTATAACTATAGTGGATACCCTTTTTTAGAGGGCGAACTCAAGTACACAAGTGATGCTTGCGGCAAAATTGGCTCTTGGCAGACGCTTTTCACGGTGAGTGGTTTTTATGGATGGGAACGGAAGATTTATGATGCTAATCCTGATCCTGATATTACTACCTATGACGACTCATTGGAAAGGGCTTGGGGTTTTGCGCTTAAGGGTTATATACCGATAATTCCAGAGAGGAAAGGAAACAAAGCAGGAGCGCTTGGTATATCAGGTAAGATCTTTATGTCCCAGAATCCGAGTTGGTATATGGGAAGTTTTGCCTTAGGAGCTTATAACCGTGGATCTTCAATAAACCCTGACTATTCCTACCCTCGGCTTTTCGGCGCACAGGGTCATGCCAGCTACTGGTTCACCAATAACCTTTTTATCACTGGCTATTGCGGACAAATGCGATATACTTTGAGTGACCGATATAAAACATTGAACAGAAACGCAATCCAGAGGGAAGACCAGTACATTGTTAATCTATCCTATGACATCAATGTGGCTATGAGACTTGGTATTGAGTGGGATTACATTAAGACTAAATATGCGAACTACTCGGCAGCAACCGTTCCGTTCTATGACAAATCCGGCAAGATGCATGCGTTCAGGGTTGGTGCCTGGTATTTCTTTTAAAAGATTAAAACAGAAAGCGATGGTTCTGACTGGGGCGGAGATTTGCATCTTTGCCCCAGTCAGCGGATCTGGAACAATTCTAAAGATTTTTGTTTACGATCTGTTTGGACTTTTTGCTGGAACGTATTTTAGTTTTTCCATCAATATGGATAATAGTTTTATACCAAGAAACAATGATGCTATGAGTTAGTCCAACGGGAGGCGCTGAATGAACAAGATTGTTGTGGGCATTTCAGGAGCGACTGGGGTTATCTACGGAATACGGATGCTAAAGGCTCTTTTCCAAAGCGGAGCAGAAACTCATCTTGTTATCACCTCTTCGGCCATTAAAAACATGCTTATTGAAACAGAATATACCGTGGCAGACCTCGAACCTTTCGCCTCAACAATCTATGATGTTGATGATGTGGGTGGAGCTATTGCAAGTGGATCTTTTCAGGTTGACGGTATGGTCATTGCCCCCTGCTCTATCAAAACGCTCTCGGCAGTTGCAAACTCCTTCAATTACAACCTCCTTATTCGGGCTGCTGACGTAAATCTTAAAGAGAGAAGAAGGGTTGTTCTTCTTGTCAGGGAAACTCCTTTGCATGAAGGGCACCTCGACCTCATGATGAAGGTAACCCGGATGGGTGGCGTCATTATGCCTCCTGCACCGGCTTTCTATCATATGCCAAAGACGATCGACGACATTATTAGCCAGTCGGTCGGAAAAGTGCTTGATCTCTTCGGTATCGACGCTTCTCTTTTCCGGCGATGGGGAAGCAGCACAAAAGAAGAGATCAAGATTGTTAAAACACAGAAAGAATAAATCTAATAAAAAAACCAAAAAAGCATCAATGTGAAGGCAACATGGGTGCTTTAAAGCTGATTGTCTAAATAATTTCCACCGGAGGTACAGGCTAGTGCGCTGACGAAGAACATGGACAGCATTGAGGGAAACACCCATCATTGCGCCTGATAAATCCATTGTAAAATGAAGATTAATAAATAGAGGCATTATTGAAGTGATAATGTCAGATTGACCAGAATGATCAATCAAAAAGAGAAAAAATTCCACCATGAAAGCAACTAATGATCTTTCAATGAAGCCGGCATCACTCTCTTTTTTGAGGCGCACTTTCTCTTCTTTACGGTATCGTAATTACCGCTTATTTTGGCTCGGTTCGTGCACAGAGCACATGGGTTTGCACATGGAAACCATAGCTATTGCTTGGTTAATGAAAGAACTCACGGAATCTCCCTATTATCTTGGTCTGCTAGCAGTTTGTAAGGTGGCCCCTTTAATTCCCTTTGCAATTGTTGGAGGAGCTGTGACAGATAAAGTTGATAGGCGTAGGCTGCTCATCGTTTGCCTCGTAGGAGAAGGCTTAATATCAGTTTCTCTCTTCGTTCTGGCCCATAGCGGTGCTATTGTTCCATGGCATCTCTTGTTTGCTGCAGCACTAAGCTCTGTGCTTACAGGTTTTAACCATCCGTCACGCGCTGCCATTATTCCAAATTTGACCCCCAAGAATGAGTGGATGAATGCAATAGCTCTGGATACGGTTTCAGTGAGAACAGCATTCATTATTGTTGCACCTATTAGTGGATACCTTATCTCTTGGTATGGAACCTCTATCCTCTTCGGAACAAGAGCCATTGGCATGACAGTGGCAGTGTGGTGGTTGCTCATGGCTGAAATACCGCTTAATGTGATCTCTTCTAAGCAGAAGGGAATTTTTCACAATTTGGGTAATGGATTAAAATTTGCTTTTGCAAATAGCCTGATCATTTCGTTAGTCCTTGTATTTGCTCTCCGTGAGTTTCAAGTTGAGACTACGAACGTATTCCTACCCTTTTTTGCAGATGACATTCTTCGTTCAGGGGCGTCAGGCTATGGATACCTTAATTTGGCTCAAAACTTAGGCGGTGTATGTGGACTTTTCGGTATCATTACTTTAGGTAATTTCAAATACAAAGGCTGGCTAATTATTTGTGCTGGGCTAGCGACAGGACTTTTTATTTCTATTTTTTCTATTTCTCAGTGGTTAATATTGTCTTTCATCTTGCTTCTCACTTTCAGCGGCCTTGGGACAGTGTTTGAGAATGTCAGCCGAGTTGCTCTTCAAAGTATTATTCCTGATGAGATGCGTGGCAGAATAATGAGTTTGAGAGAGGTGATGCGAGGTATTTTTGGCTCATTAGCATCTTATGGATTAGGATTGGGAGGAGAATACTTTGGGATTCTCATTGTCTCCTTGCTATTCGGGATATTTATTATCGGTTTTGTTTTAACATTGGCTATTTTTTTCCCCTCTTTTAGAAATTTGTAACAGCTATTTTGTATTTAATCAATATGTTAGCCAATTATATAAATAACAATAAAGAATGGGAAAACTGTTCTTGTTTCTGAAGGGTGGCTTGAAGAACCCGGGTCAAGAGAGTGTGTTCTTCATCTCAATGCCCCAGAGCGTCTCTGTGTTATTTTTTCTTTTGCCGATACCTTCTTTCCATTCTATATCTTTAAAGTGAGCCCATATTCGCAGAAGGAAACTCTTATCTGGTGGGCTATTCTGGGTGTCATAGGTATTTTCTTGATGATCACTGCACCTATTTGGGGTACACTTACCCATCTTTTTAATCCAAAGAGGCTTATTAAGCGGGCGCAGATCGCTAATAGTTTTATTTTTTGATGATGGGTTTTACTGAAAACCGCCATATTATTTTTATTTTTAAAATTCTTCAAGGGGTTTTTGGCGGTGCATCAACTGTTAATAACAACATCCTCTTCCAAGGAAAAAATTGCATCAAATATTGGTATTCTTCAAGTCTGCCTGATGATTGGCCAACTCCTAGACCACACGCTTGGAGCGATGTTGGCAGCAATTTTTGATTACAGAGCTTCTTTCGTCTCTGTATCCGCAATTCTCTTAGCTGCAGCTCTGCTTTGTGAATTTAAAATTAGAGAAGTGCCCCAGGCTACCAAGACAAGAAAAGTCTACTACTTTTTATGATATTAGACAAATATGCTACATTTTGTGTGACACAAAAGGAGGCATTACCTTATGGAAGGCAATCAGGGCAAACCAAGACGAATATTTACTCCTCAGCAGAAATTTGAGATCATCAAAGACATTGAACGGTGCTGCTCCATTCGGGAAGGACTGGCAAAACATGGCATCCCGAGCTCCATGTTCTACAAGTGGAAACGGCAGCTTGCGGTCGGGATTCATGCCAATCTCAGGAACACAAAGCCCCTGAAATCGCCTGATCTCAAGAAACTGGAGGAAGAAAACAGAAAGCTCAAGGAGCTTGTCTTAAACCAGTCCCTGACCATTATGAACTTAAAAAAAGAGATGAACTTGGATTAGGACCGGGACGGCTCATGGAAGAACAGAAGAAGAACATCATCGAATTTGTCCGAGATCAGAAGGTTAAGGGACAGAGCATAACGGAAAGCCTCAAGGTATTAGGTATCAAGCGCTCCACCTATTATACCTGGCTCAACCCAAAACAAAAGAAACAGCCCTCATCGCGAGCCAAACTCACCCCCTGTGAACAACAGGCAATTGAGGCAACAAAAGAACGTTCCCCGCACCTCCGCCACCGCCAGATCCAGGGCATTCTGCAAAATCAAGGTGTGTGCCTCTCTTACAGCTCCGTCTATCACCACTTAAAATCAATCAACCAGGTTGAGCCGTATGAGAGACGACCATCGCCCTTGAAGGAACCCCGCTACCACGTATGGCAGAGAAATCTCATGTGGGGCTGCGACTGGACAAAACTGCTCATCAACCATATCCGCTGGTACTTCATCATCCTTATCGATTTCTTCTCACGGTACATTATCGGGTATGACATTCATCCCTCCATTAATGCTTCCCATGTGAAGCACCTCTATGCCATGGGGCTGAAGAGCCAGGGCATATCACCGAAAGACATTATGCCGGAATTACGGGTGGACCGGGGATCACCCAATACGTCCTGGGTAACGAAAGAGTTCTTCTCCCTCATGGGGGCCGATATAAGCTTTGCCCGGGTACGAAGACCCACTGACAACGCCCTTACGGAAAGATTTTTCGGTACTGCCAAACAGGAAGAGATCTATGTTGTGGGAAGTTACCCTGACGAACATTCAGGCCGGTATGAGATTGGTAACTATATCGACTCCTACAATACCAAACGGCCCCACCAGAGCCTCTGGAACTTTACCCCTGCTTTTGTCCATGAAGTGAACAACAATACGCTTCTCCTTGAAAAACTTGCACACCTCAAACATGAGACCATGATGAAAAGAAAGCTTTATTGGGAAGGAAGGACCATATGAGCATTCCGTCGTCACCGTCGCTGTGGGAATGGAGAAAAGTGAAATCTCTTTTCCTATTTCCACAGCGTAAAAGAAAATCAAACCCTGCTTATGGGGGACTAAACTACTCGCACAAAAAATTGCAGATTTGTCCAATTTTAAAAAAACTTGACATATTAAGTGCTCCAATGAAATAACACACCGGTCCCATTGTGACTTTATACGGATTCAAATCCAGCCTTGGACGAAATGTAAGTTTTGATCACTACAAACGATTAAAAAACAGTTGGCGAAAACATATCTCATTTCCGAGAGAAATATTGATTGCGTATAGGTTGCATTCTACTGTCATTAAATGTCATATTTTGCAACATTCTGCCACTTCACGATTGCTAATTACTTGATATCATTTATTATTAACAACTTCTCATAACCCGAAGGTCTCTGGTTCAAATCCAGACCCCGCAACCAACCGCAGACAAGGGTTTTGGGATTTTCCCAAAACCTTTTTTGTTACCTTTTTTTAGTTTTTGCAGAAACTTCCGTTCTTCCATTGGATCGGATTCTGTCATGCTGCCAGTCGGAAACGTTTTTATCCCGCAGCTCGATGTTCTCTATATGGTAATCATAAGCCAGCAAGAGCCCTATCTTCTTAAATAAATCATATGTCTTGCCTGGTTTTTGAATGTCTGCAGATGATGATTTGAAATGCTTTCTGGTATGCTATTGAAAATTAAAGAGAAGTTATATGTGAGCCGCGTTAACTCGAGATGGTATGTACCATGCTATTGCAGAAAATTCGAAATATTAACAGATACGGCATTGCTGGCAAAATGAAGTTGCGGACCAAAACGTTAAGCAAAACAAACACCCTTTAGTTCCCAGTTGTCTATGTTCCTGATATCAAATTCACCGAGATACCAATCAGACTCAACACACATTTTCTTCACCGGCCTCACCAAATAAGACAATGGGCCAGTATTTTTAGACTTTCTTCGTTCAAGAAGGGTGTTTTCCTCAAAGCCATTTTCTTTTAGCACATGGAGGATTTCATTTTCAAGGGTTTCGGAAGGGATTGAAGAGCTGTCCAGATGTCGTTTTTTGGCCATGAATTGAATAATTTCCCCGAGTGCCTTCACATTGTTTGCCCCGTAATCCACAATGCCACCTTTCCTGAAGACGTTTCTTTCGGTCAAGTTGGTTAATCCTAAATCAATGACTATGTACGCTACTATCTTATTTTGCACCTTATTGTAGTAATATATGTATCTGCTCCTTGGAGAGTTAAAACGCCATTTAAAGAATTCTTCATCTTGTAATAGTCTGATTTTGTCACAAGCATACTGTTGTTCTGAAATAACAGTGGCCATTTCTTTCGGTCGAGGTTTTTCTGCAACCTCAATATTTCCAAATGTGCCTGTTTCGATACCTGTTCCGGCCCTTGTCTTCTTTTTCAATTTTGTCAGGTATTTCTTGGTCATGAGTGTAAGGAGGCTATATCTTCTCAACCGTTTTTTCTCTGCAATCGGAACAAAACCCATTTTTGCATACCCTGGGGTCGACTTCTCTGAGGAGCTTGTATTCAAAAAGACCGGAAATTGCGATTCATACTCTTCCATTGCCCTGTTTCCCATCGCAACGGACAGTCCGGCCATTCGATGATCGGGATGAACGGTCGTATCTGTTGGGCTCAAAATAATGAATTGAGACTGCCGTCCGGGGATATGCCACTTCATTGCAAAATAGCCCCTAAAGCCTACAACCTTTCCATTATGCAGCGCTGCGATACCAAGTGGATGCTCGGAATAGGGGTTATCACAATACTTCCACTTGAAATGGTCGACATTCACATCAGGATTTCCGCCCCAAAGGTAATGCTGAAGGATGACAACCTGATGCAAAAGTTCATCACGATAAGGAACTATCTCATAACTCAATTGAGTCATAGTCTACTTTCTCCAATATTATAAACGTCAGCTTCATCAAGAAGGTTTGTTTCTTTAAATTCCCTATATGCCCTGCCGTAGGAACCTTTTCCCGGTCGTAAATTCAGCAAACGTCTCAGTTCCCGAGGAAGCATAATCTTTCTTCCATGGGTTTCCGCTAAGACGTGAATTCGCTTTATTAGATCAATATTACGAGCCAGTTTTGTTCGCTCCTTGTCAAGCCAGATATTATCCTCTAAGCCAACTCTTACTCCTCCCCCGCAAAGAATTGCAATTGAATTCATCATTAGCTGGTCATTACCAACCCCTCCGAGGCTCCAGAATGATTTTGCCGGCAAGTCGCGGATCATTACCCCGGCGTGCAACAAGTCGGCCTGGGCACAGGCAATATTTCCAAGAATAAGATTAAAATAGTGTGGCGGCTCTACAAGACCTTTCCTCTCGAGATATTTTGCGTAGTTGATCATTCCTGCATCAAACGCTTCAAACTCAGGCAGAATGCCATTTTTCTTCATTGCTTTGGCAAGTGACTGTATCATGTCTGGTGAATTTATGCTTTCTTTGCGATTAAAATTTAAGGAGCTGAGCGTTAAGCTTCCCATATCCGGATTTGCTTCTCCTTCAAGATGGAGGGGTTCTGATCGTTTTTCGTATTCATTGAAATTCCGACCGCTGAGAGACACACATATTACTAATTCTTTTGAAAACTTTCGAATCTTTTCTATTATTACCCGGTATACTTCGCCTTTGTAAGTCGGCATCCCCGTTTTTTCATCACGGGCGTGGAGGTGAACCATAGTTATTCCTAACTCAACCGCCTGGTGAACATCCTCCACAATCTCATTGACAGTAATTGGTACATAAGGCGTCATCGCCTTTGTTGGTATCATGCCTGTCGGGGTAAAATTGACGATAAGATTCATCGTAAGTCCTTGATGATTTTTTAAATTCTTATCGCTTCAAACACTCAGTCCTTAAATGTTTCCGCAAACATTCATCGTCTTTCGATAAGAGCAGAGCCCTTTCATTCGGCATTGTGTCAATCCAAAAGTTCTGAATTTTGTTTGGTAGCATCATAAGGGTCAATTTATATTTGACCTGTTTTTTATGATATTAGACAAATATGCTACATTTTGTGTGACACACAAGGAGGCATAGGGACATGGAAAACAGTCAGCAAAAACCAAGACGAATCTTCACTCCCCAGCAGAAATTTGAGATCATCAAGGACATC
>JGI11944J13513_1001289_pt1 | contig 20605 bp, 17 predicted proteins | sample TerdegcoTASludge_FD_13513 | JGI IMG/M metagenome (IMG submission 13513) | reverse complement strand
TTTATATGTACTGCTGCATTATTACGATTCGAAGATTGTAACGCTTTTTTTAGCTACCGCTATTTCGTTTGGCTTTAATTTCATCCTTAGTAAATTATGGGTTTTTCGCAAAAGCAAGATGGTGCCCAAAACTACCGGGGGTTAAATCGTGTCAAAAGAAGACTTTTCACGTGTTGGTTATATCTATATACTTAATAAGATTTATATTGTTTTTCTGATTTGGTTAACCAGGGATGTTTTAAACGCGTTTCTTCCCGCAATCACTGATGGACTTCATCCCAACGTTATGTTTGACTCTTTGCTTCACTGGGACGCAGGTTGGTTTTTAAGAATAGCCGGACAGGGTTATGATTTCGAAAGTGCCCCTTTTTTTCCCATGCTTCCCTTTTTAATCCGCCTGCTCAGTTATGTTGTTGGAAACGGAATAACCGCCGGTTTTTTAATTACCAATATTGCGCTTTTTATAGCATGTTGCTTCCTTTATATTATTGCTAAAGAAGATTTTGACAAAAAAACCGCCGCAATGACAGTTTTTATAATGCTGTTCTTTCCTACCGCCATTTTTTTTACCTCCATTTATTCTGAATCCTTATTTCTGGCTTTTGCCTTGGCTTCTTTTTATTTCGCCCGGCAAGGGCGTTGGCCATGGGCAGTTCTCCTGGGCAGTTGCGCGGCACTCTCCCGGAATATTGGCGTAGTCTTGTTTTTTGTCTTCTTGTACATGCAATATCATGAAAACAATAAAAGAATAATATTGAAAAAAGCAATACCGCTCCTATTAATACCAGCGTCACTGTCTATCTTTATGCTTGTCTTGTGGAAATATGCCGGGGATCCGCTGGCTTTTTCCCATTCATTAAACACCGAATTTTGGGGATACCGCCACTTCGCATACCCGGGTGCGGGCCAATTTCTGAACCTGACTATTTTTTTCTATGATAGTAATTTTTATAGCCTTTTCGAATCGGGAATGGCATTGTTATTCCTTTACTTAATCATAAAGAGTTTTAAGTATTTAGAGGACAAGCCGCAATTGATTTTCCTGACACTGGGATTCTTAATTCCGTTTTCTTCCGTGGTAGATAACCTGCCCCTTGGTATGCCCCGTTATATTCTGGTGTTGTTTCCGGGGTATATCGCCCTAGCCCGCCTGCTCTGTAAAAATGGCTTGACTCAAGTATATTCGGTCGTTTCCATCCTGGTTTTCTCAGCAGTAAGTATTCTTTTTGCCGCTGGGCGCTGGATCAGTTAACGACTAAGTATGGTTTTTACCCAAGCGCGCGTTATTTTACTATCTGGCTGCCAGAAGTGGCAAGAAGGTATATCCTATAATGAATAATTTTGCAAATTATTCTCCTTGATCCCTTATGGAACGATCATCACTGGACAGGTTGTCTCGTGGAGTACATGGGTAGCCACACTTCCCAGAATTGCTCGTTTAACGGCTCCTAATCCTCTATAGCCCATCACGATGAAATCGATAGAGCTTTCTTTTGCTTCCGCACAGATCTCTTTCCCGGGGTCTCCGGTTCTAACAATGGTGCGAACAGGAATGGAAAAACTATCTGTGATTTTGAGTGTGTGATCCAACACCTCTTTGCTTAATTCTTCTTGAAAAGAACGGATTTGTTCTTGACTAAAAAAACGCTTTATATTGGGTGTGTTATAGCTGGGTTGGACATTTATTAGAATAATTTCTTTATTCTTTCCTTCAGCAAGAAAAATCGCAAAACGAACTGCTTTGTCGGAACCAGCAGATCCATCAACTGGTACTAATATTTTTGTCATATACAAACACCCCTTGTTATATTTCTCTGACCATTGCTGATTTGCAATGAGATAATATCATACAGTTTACCGCTATTATTTATTTTATATTATAATTTAATCTTAACGTAAGCGTCAAATCACACACACCTTGCTTATAAACAAACCCCCATAATAACTAAGATGAAACTCCCATGAGCTGGTGTAAATGCCCATATCACGCATCATCCGGCGTATCTTTTTCCGATTAATCAGTAGATGATCATCCCGTCTCAAAATCCAGGTGATGTTCGATAACCCCAGGTGGGGTGAGCCGTATGGATCTCATCGCTCCGACGCATATGGGAGCATTATAAGTTTGGATACGAATTAGTAATGTTGAATTGTTAAAGCATGCCAGTTATCATGTGGAACCCCCGGATACCCATCCACATAGTATATATAAAATTCGTAAAGGGTTATTATTAAATCATCCAAAAGTAAAGCGTGGTAACGAACTATGACAACTTATCTTGACGCAGTTACGGCTTTGGGAACAGGCAGCTTACATCCGGGAGGGTTTTACCATACTCTAAATGTGCTTAGTCAGGTTAGTCTATCAGTTGAAGATATTGTTCTTGATATCGGGTGTGGGACAGGTCGAACCGCTTGCCATATAGCGAAAAGTTCAGGCGCATATGTTTTTGCCCTGGACAACTCTAAGGAAATGTTGGAAAAGGCCAATTACAGGGCAACGCAAGAATGTGTGCAGGTACAGTTTGTGCATTGTGACGCTGGAGAAACACCATTCAAAAGTAAAGTTATCGACTTGATCTTAATTGAGTCGGTACTAATATTTTTGCCGGCTACTACTGTATTGCGAGAGTGCAATAGAATATTAAAGAAAGAAGGAATATTGATTTGCGTTGAGATGTTCGCAAGCAAATCAATACCCCGGATAGCGCGGGAACAAATTCAAGCCGCCTGCAATTTACCCCAAATACCTTCTTTTGAAGAGTGGCTGGAAGTATTTCATAATTCCGGATTTTTACCCGTTAAAGCACATCGAAATAATTTCCCGGGTTTTTTTGATAATATTAGGAACATACTGCATCCGGACCCTTACCAAGTAGTATCGCAAGGAATGGGCTCAAGTCGAGAAGTCAGCAGTGTGATGTATAAATATATGCAGTTAATCCAAACATATAGAAAACATCTAGGATTTGGCACCTTTCTCATGAGGAAATCATAAGTATTGCTTGACCATAGTTAAAAAAAGTGATAAACTGTGTTAGTAGCATGTCGTGGGGATATAGCTCAGCTGGGAGAGCGCCTGAATGGCATTCAGGAGGTCAGCGGTTCGATCCCGCTTATCTCCACCAAGAAAATCAAAGGCCTTAGGGCCTTTTTTATTCGCACAAAATCAACTCGATCATTTGGTCTAAACTGTAAATTTTCCTGTATCACTCCACCCCTTCCAGATCTTTCAATAATTCCCTGGCCGCATCAACGGTCTCCCGGTCTATCCGGTCTCTTTCTGCGATTAAGTTTTGCAATATTTCTATAGCCTCTTTTGTTCTGCCTAATCCATCCAGAAACAAGGCATATCTATAGCGTCCGAAATGCCAGTCAGGTAATTCAGAAAACATACGGCAGTATTCTTTATCAGCTTCATCCTCTCGACAAGCAAATGCCAGCATATCTGCCCGATTGCACCAGCAAAAGCCCCTTTCTTCATCCGTTTTCGCAAGAGACAGCAGCTTTGTCATCACCAATTCACCTTCATGAGATAACTCTTTATAATTTAAGCACAATTCCTCCAAGTCATGAAGAGCATTACTCAGCAATTTTTCGTCATGAATATGTTCCGCATAAGCAATGTTTTCCTTGAAAACGGCCACTGCTCCTTCCAGATCTCCATTTTCAACCAGGTACATTGCTATATGGTGCCTGTTTTCCATTTGCACTACCGGGCTCTCCGGTGTTTGACATGATAGATAATCACTATCGGCATAGGCTCCCTGACCTAGTATGAGCACATCGGCATTGTGGTTTACTTTCAGACAGTCTTTGATATTTTCACAACATTTTTTATATTTTTTGCCACTTCCGCAAGGACAGCGGTCGTTACGTCCTATCTTTCCGACTTCGCGCCCCAATAATCCCATACTTCTCACATAACCATCCACATCAAAGGGTTCCTTTTCTTTTAACACATTAAATATAAAGGGCACTAACAGAGAAGCCACAGCATTCCTTGCCGTATGACGGGAGAACCCTTCCTTCACCAGTCTATCCACCGTTTCCTTTGCTCCTGGTGGATTCTCATCCTGCACTTGTCTTTCCACAACAGCTTCTAATAAAATATGCAGTACCGGATTTATGCCGTTAATAACAATCGGAGACTTTAACTTATACCTGCGCTCCCATAAAATTTTTAATTCTGGGTGCTCAGATAAAATAACATCAATATAACGGTCTTCTGTAAAGTCCTTGGCAAGCTTAAGCATTACGTCTGTAGTGATTTCGTTCTGCAATTCCTTATACCTCCGGATGGACCAATCTTTTATAATCTACGTTAGATACAAAACTCACCACCTTTAAATCTTATTTTCCCTCTTACTTATGACGTTCTGGAACATTTATTCCTTTATTTTACTATTTAGACCAACCAATTGCATATCCAAACCATGTCGATTGATTATGAAATTGCTATGTTCAAATTCTCTAATGTTGATTTTAAATTGAAAAGGAAAAACGAACTGTGCCGCCAGGATCATTTCCAGTGGCATGTATTGACAATCCGAAACCCGCAGGACCACCTCAGCCAGCCATAGCTTTAATGCCGCATTGGTTATTTCGTATCTACCCGGCAGGGTATAAATATTGCTTTTATTTCTCTCAACAAGCCCCCAGGATTTGACACTCGTCAATACCGCTGTGGTGGCTACCTCCACCCTGCGCCTATCCCCATAGAGACTCTTCACCTTACGGCCTATTTGCCGGCTGGGCACCTCATTTTGCAATCTGAATAAAGTGCCCAATTCATTGACCACATCTTTAAAAAAGGGATAGGCCAGTAAGGTCATACCCCAATGAAAAACAAGACGATCATGAAACGATAAGGATGGCAGCAATTCTAAAGCCCTTTGGCGTAGACTCTTTAATTCACCGGGCGTCAAATACCAGATTTTCATTAATATCGTAACGGCGTTTTTTCTGGATTTAGCACCACGAATATCTGCATTAAGAAATTCATCCAGTTTTTCATGTACGCTTTTACGATCCAAACTGCTCACTTCTCTGGCAATATAGTCCAGATGCTGCAACCTTATTTTTTGATCAAACCCCACCGGTTTTGCCATTTTAAACCTCTAAAAATTATTGTTTGCCTGTAATGTGTATAAAAGGCACCACTACTTCCTCCAGGCTGATCCCCCCGTGACTGACCACATGTTCACCTTTTTGAATAAAAGCTTCTCCGCTTTTGGCCAGCAATACATACACGTCCTCCGGCAAGCCGGACCCGGTCCAGGCCAATGAAGAGTAAGCAGCAGCCGCCTTATCGCGCAACATCTTATCTTTATAGATTCTAACCCGTTCCCCCCGTGTTTCCGCCAGAACACCCTCCGAGACACGGCCAATGCCCCGGCTTTCCTTATTACCATGATCGGAAGTCAAGTAAACCTCGAAGCCTTTATTCATTAAATCTGCCAAAAGTCCTGCCAGATACCCTTTTTCAAGCCATAACTTGAGCTCAGCGTACATCCCTCTGTGCCCTTGCAGGGCCGTATGAACCAGATTGTCAATGGTATCAATCACCAGGCCAAGCACTTTTAGTGAAGGTTTTTGTAAACTATCCGGGGATTGATAAGCCCCTTCTCTTTGACCTAATCTTTTTTCATAGCCGGTATAAGCCTTGAACACATCATGGTTCTCCCAATAAAGTTTCCATGCTGCTTCTTCTTTCCTGGTGGTTCCCAAGGTATGGGGGAAATATACGGGCATTTCTCCGGTAAAAAGGGCCTGCCTGGATATAGAAGTAATGGTGGGAGTACAAGAGAAAACACTCAACTCATCAAAAACAAAGTTTTTCGCCTGTAAATGCTTCCGTATTTGCGCCCACTGGACATAACTCATACCATCCAAGACCACCAGGGCAACTTTTGCATAATGTTTAGCGGCTAAATAATGGGACACCTGGTGCAGCATCACCGGTTTCGGCAAATAGGGAAGGTTTAGCAACCCTCCATAGTTACGGAGCATCCATAGCTCAAATTGGGCGTCCATCCCGGCCTCGACGGCTTTTACTTCGCTAAGAACAGTTTCATTTTGGGTAAAATTCATGGATAAAATTAAATCTTTTATTTCACCGTACAACGGAACGACATTCAACCAGTCCCGGTAATTTCCGATTGCCTGAAGCTTCTCCTTTAAGTTTACCAGTAGTCCTTTAAGACGATTTTTGTGGTCGCTGGCAGGATCAATCACCAGCCCGACATGGGTCCATTGAGGTAACTGCTTACTGTTAAAGCCCTTCACCGGTTTCAAGTACCCTTCAATAAACAGGTTATCTAATAAACGGTAAACATCTTCATCGTCAAAGGGATGGGGTTTTTCTTTGCCATAGATGCCCTTTGGCAGGCTATCGTCCATTAATACCAACGGTTTTTCTTGCAGGATTTGCAAATACACAACCCACTGGTTTTGCAGGTAGCGATAAAAAAAGGACGGGGATTTTACCAACTCCGCCACCGGCAGCTTATCTAACCCCTTTTGCATCTGCAATTGTTCGATGAGATATGACTCGATTACCTCCGGGTACGGTCTTTGACGGTAATGTTTAGAAAGCAAGTACTTGACCAGTTCCGTTTCATTATCGATCATGTCATAGGCCACTTTAAAAACCCTGCGCAAGATAAAATCACAGGTTTCGCCATAAGAAGCAGCGCCTTGATACTGTCCGCGGACGGCATACAAGGCATCTAAGTCCTGGGAGGCCAATTGCTTCACCACTTGGGGTGACAGCTTTGGAAATATGGTTTGCATCCGGTAGGTTAATTTTCGCCCCATTTGCAGCAAATCGTAAGGCATTTGCTCCAGGGTAACATCATTTACCCACACCAGCAACCTTAATGTTCGCTCTTCCAGTGCTTTACGATAACTGGATTCAAACAGGTAACGAAAGGCCACCGGGTCACCGTACTGGACGAATTCCACTTGGCTGTCCTTAAAGGAAGACAGTAGAACTTCATCCAACAGTAAATGATCCGGGTCCGCCACCAGCGTAAGCGGCGGCAGCGGTTCCTGAAAATCCATCAGCACCTGATCGCGCCACGTACTCAAAAGGGTCACCTGTCCCTTGTTATCTGACTAAAACCAAGTTTTTCAAAATTAAAATGACTATCAAAGGCCAGTGCTTCCTTTATACGCATGGCTTCCATTATTGCAAAACTAGTGCAATCAGTGTAAGAAAACTCCTGATCACTAAATTCAGTAAAGATCTCAAGTGCCCTGTCGTGATGCTCTAAAGAGACAAAGATCATTTTAGCCGCCTTTTCAGTGAAAAGCTCGCCAGCCAGTTCGGATGCGACGCGATGGTTTTTTAACCGGTACCTCACCAAGGTAATAGCCTCGTCAGCAACATAATCAGATGTAAAATATAAGACCTGACCCCGCATCCTGGTAAAAAAATCAATGGCCTCCTGGTGGTGAGGGTCCCTGGAATCCTTTAGCGCATACCAGGCGCCAGTGTCAATGAACATTCGTCTCATTTATATAAAACCTCGTCATGGTGAACGTTACCACCATCTCCAGCAACTGCCCCCTTACTCATTTTCATGGCTCCCTCAGCCTGGGCATGTGAAATCTCTCTTTGCTTTTCTTCAATCAACTGCCGGATTGCCTCAGATAAACTTATACCCTTCAATCTGGCAACTTCAGTCAAAAAACGGTGCTGTGATTCTTCAAGCATAATTTGTGTTCTTAGCAGCATTATATCACCTTCCCATATGATGTAATTACATCATAACACAATACAGCAGGTAGTCAATAATAATCATTACATCCCCAGCCGGATTTGTACGTTGTTGTAGTATATTAACATCATCCAAAGACTAGCCTGCTATTAGTTTACCCTTTGAATCAGTCTCGTCATAAAGAACTGACCTTGTTTTATATTTTTTATAAATCAAAGTAAATCCTGATAGTTCTGAGCGCCATAAAGAATCCGCATAATAACCACCTGCTTTTCCGGCTCGTTGACTAAATAAAAAGCAAGGTAATTGTCAACTATCAACTTTCGATATCCTCTGCTTTTTAAAGACTCATCCAAAACAAAACTGCCAGAATAGGGATAATATTTTAACCGCATTATGCTGCTTTCTATTTTTTCAAGCAGATTACCCGCGGCAATTTCAGCAAAAAGCTTTCCTGAAATATAGCTGTAAATTTGTTCTAAATCTTCACTTGCTTTGGGAGTAAACTTCAAACTGTAACTATTTTCCAACATATTTGTCCCTCAGCTTTTTAAAGATTTCTTCTCCCTCCAACAAAGGAACCCCCTGCGCAAGCTCTTTCTCGGCATCAGCAAGCTTTTTGTAAACTTCAACAAGAGCAAGCTGACGCTCATAGGTTTCTATACTCATCACAACCAAATCACCATATCCGTTTTTAGTAATAAAAACTGGTTCTTTAAGTTTATGGCATATTTCTGAAATTTCATTGGTATTTCTCAGATCGGTAATTGGTCTAATTTGTGGCATAAAATCATCACCTCGTCAATAATTATGCTATTATAATAGCATAATTATGTGCAAACCACAAGTCAAGCTACACACTTGATTATGATTACATCCCCAGCCGGATTTGCGCGTTGTCGTAGTACATTAACAATTTATCGTCCTCTTGCAGGATGCTTTCCGGCAAACGCCGGCCAATCTCGACAATTGTTTGATAATCACTATCTCCCCAGGCCTTTCTAAAGCCGGCCCGGATAGCCTCGGTACGAAACTGCTTTAATTTTCTCTTGCTCTTCTTTATTTCTTCAATATATGAAGCGAATTCACGCAGCAAAGATTTTTCACGCAGTTTCTCCAAGTCAGCCTGTTTATTGGGGTCTGGAACATACCAGCGATCTTTTCCTCTGCTGCGAAGGGTCTCGTCGTCCTTGGCCAATTTTCTGAGGTCCTTGAAATTCGTAGACAGGTAGCTGTGAATCTGGCTTGGTAATTCATCATTGCCATCGTAACGAAGGAAGTTTTGCTCGAGTAATTCCGAAAGCTCCAGAGGTTTCTCGTATTTATGCCAACCACTGATCTCCTTAAAGAAAAGTGGATGAATTTCCTGGAAGGTCTGCGGCTTCCTGACGAGTTGCTGTTTGAGCCATTGGATGGCCGAGAACTCGTCGGTAACAAAGAACTGGAGTTGTGATATCTCTTGCACCGTAAGGCGCTTCTTGTCGTACTCGGCCACTTGGTCGGGTAGGAAATACATTCCGTCCCGCTCGGGGAAACGCCGGACCAACCCGGCGTAGAACTCGGCGGCGGATAGGGGGACAGTTGCTCCGCGTTGAATGTGAAAAGCCACCATGCGATCAAAAAGTAAATAGTTCTGTCGTTCAGCAATTACCTCGGCTTGACCGTCCTTGGAGAGGAAAACCGGTAGCTGCATAAGGTGCGTACGAACGAAGTCCCAGGCACTTTCCTCAGTGCCTGCCTCAAGCTTGAAACGCTCCTCAAGGCCCCCATTCGGTTTATACGCTGTAATCGCCAAGTCTTTGTTCACAGCGTTCGTCGATGTAACTTGTTTAAATGTCTTATGTGTTTTCTCCAAAACACTAACATCTGATATAACGAAACCTACTCTTGTAAGAGCTTCCTGAATACAATTCCAGATTGCATTTTGGGAGTTATGAAATTCTACTGTAATCCATCTCCCAGGTTTAAGAATATGATAATATGCTCGAAGGCTCTGTTCCATTAAGCGTAAATAATCGGCTACATTTTTACCTTGTATATTATTAACGATAGCTTCCTCCGCTGGATTTGATGAAACTCGTAACCAAGCTTCTGTAAGAAAATTCAACTCGGAGTACATTAAATTACCACCGAACGGCGGGTCGGTAAAAATGTAATCGACGCTTTCCTCCGGCACCCGCTTAAATCCAGCGGCCGATTCTGTTGATACTATATAAATAGATCCACAAGCGGTATACCTTGAACTCTTTACACGAAGTTTAAATCGCTCAAGAGGATTTGTTTCAACACTTAACGAGGATACATACAATGTTCCTGGGAGATTAGGTGCTATCACTCCACCTTTTTTGTTGAAATAGTTTGACACAATAAAGCGGTTAGTTCTACATGTCCAAGGCAAAAATGAAGTAAACAAAAAGTCGCAAAGAGAATATTTCGACTTTTGAATTTCAGACCATATTGCAGCAACAGTCCACAGATTCCGTTTAGTATAAAAATGGTGAGCATGGGTAATTCCATGAGAAACCTTGGGCTGCTCTGTGTTAAAGCCTTTTTGCATTTGTTTGTTGGGAAACCAGTAGGTAATATCAGCTTGCTCAATTTTTTCCATTAAGGCCAAATCGAACTCGTCGGGTGCTTTCTCGTACCGCTGTTTCCCCACACTATAATTAATCAATACAGGTACTTGTTTGGCCTGACGGATTGTCTGATTAATACTTTTGTCGAACTGCGTTACCCAAGCTCGATCCATTCGGCGTTTGTTTAACGAGTTATTGCAATATGGGCAGTTGAATTCATCCTTTACTTTTCCTGCTACTTTATCTGCAGCAGCAGACCAGAAGACTATTTCCTGTGTGCATTCAGGGCAAATGAAAACATCAGACCATAAAGTGAAATTAATCATGCCTTTCATCTTACCACCTGTATGAAATGTTTCATACATCCAGCCACACTGTTCCTGCACCGATTTGTGGATAAGCCACATTTCTTGCTCAGACTCTGAAACATTTACCCACTTATTGTAGTTGTGTGAAATGAAAGTAGCACAAGGAGACAAGTCATTAAGCACCGTAACCCGTGATCCAAGTCTGGAAAAAGCTTTCCTACTTTCCTTTTCATGTTCGTTTGTCTCCTGTTGATAGATTGTGCCATCCCTATCCACTTTATAACCCAGGGATTCGACAATTGTCTTATCACCACAGAGATGAGCTGCTACTCCTGTCATCCCCGTTCCACAGAACCCGTCAAAGACAATATCACCAGGTTCCGTGTAATGTAATATATAACGCATGATGGCTTTATGCGGTACTTTAGTGTGATAGGAATGTGCATTATAAATTGGGTCGTTTTTACCCTCGCTCACATCTACAGCAAAGGGTAACCGCCTGTAACTGTCTTTCGCTGGGTTGTAAGGCTTACCATGATGCCGAATGAAGTCCTTGATAAACGGATTCGGGCAAGCAGTATAATAAGGCGGGTCCGAAAGGGCGAGGATGTCTTCATCCTCGCCAATCGGAAACCCTTCCATTTGTCTTAATTCAGGCAGTCTTTTGCGCAGTTCCTCCGTAAAATACGCCCGGCGGGCCTCGTCATCGGCAAAAGCCATCCCCAGGCAGGTTACCGGTTGGTCTGTGGTATCTGGTTCTTGATCCAACATCGTTATTTGTTTCGTATCCTTGAAAACCATGTTATTCCCCTCCATTACTTGTGACCGAGCATAATGCGTACACGGTTGGCAGCTTGGGTGCCTATGCGATCCTTTAATAACTTCTCTAAACGCTGCCTTACCTCTTCGACGGTCAAGGGACTGCCGTTGCCCGCCATTTCCACTAAATCATCCACTGTAATTTCTATCCGCTCAATACCTTGTAAAAGTTCTTTAATGGCTTGAACCAGTTTAATATCAACAGGCAGTGTTAATTCCTTTTGCACCAGCAGTATGCTGACTAACTCTTGCTGCTCCGGTTTCAACAATGTGATATTTTCCTTTACTTCCGGATCGTTGAAGTAATCCAGCAACATCCCGGTCCAATCGTCCAGAAGTCCTTGCATCTCGTCCGCCAGGCTGCTCAGGTTTTTCACAGTTCCGGGCTGCTCATCTTTAGGCCGGAACTTGCAATGCGGGCAGATGGAATGATATTCCAGGTCATTTTTAGTTAAGCTCCAGCAGGTTTTCAGGGAATTAACCCGGTTTAATAACTGGCTTAACTGGTTTTCCGGCAGTAAATCAATTGTAGCCAGTTGTTTTAAAGCGGATACCCCCGGATTATTCAGCAAAATATTTTTTTGATTTTCCTCTGTGGCATTCAGCCTGGCTCTGTTGTGCATGGCCAAATAAAATTCCTGGTACTGTTCCTTCAATACCCGGATTTGCTTCAGTTCCGCCTCGCAGGATTTTCCCCCTTTCAGGGCATGAAGCAAGTCGCCAAGGGCTACTTCCACATCCTCCTGCCACTGGTGGTCCAGGGGTAAATGCTGCTGGGCGGCAACTAGATAGTTGGCCTGACTGGAGATTTGTGTCACCCGCTGCTGCAACTCTGCCAACTGTTTAACTAAGTTAAGCACTTCTCGCTTTTCGGTCACTTGTTCTACGGTAAACTTAAAGTTGTGTAATTTGGCAGGGGTGTTGTAAACCAGCACTGCCTCAAGGAAGGCTTTTAGATCTTCCAGCTTCTCTTTATACTGCTGCTGTTCGGCGGCGGATAAAATAACGCCGTCCCAGCAGGGAATGCCTGTGCGAACCACCTGCAAAATGTTTACAGTATTGATTAACCGGTTGTTGGCATACTTATGCAACTCTTCAATACCCTTCGCCAGGGCATTTTGTTGTAACAGCGCGTCGGAAATACCAAACAGGTCAAAGAGTGCCTGTAAAGCGGGCACCGGCAGCCCGCTGGGCTTTTTAATATGGCTGAAATCCTTAAGTTCCCTTAAGGGCAGCTTGATTAACTGCTCCATCTTCATGGCATCATAGGTGATGCCTGATACTGTCACCACAATATCGCCGCTGTAGGCCAGCGCTGCCAGCAACACCACCAGCAGTTCCGGTTCCAATTTAAAGGCGGTGGTTAACTTTATATCCTCTGTTCCTTGACAACTGTAGACCGTTTCTATGAACTCCGACTGGTTAACTACCTGGCCATGCGCCTTTTCCGCCAGTTTATCTAAAATCCATCTGGCATAGCCGGACCGGCGGGGAGCCAACTTTTCATTTTCCAGCAGCACCAGCCCGTCCAGAATGGCCGTCCCGCTCTTGGTTTTAGCTCCAGCAATGCTTTTTAAAGCATCCTGCACATACCCGGGCAGGTTTTCCCTGGTTAAAGGCATATTTAACTTGCTGAAATGGGGGTAATCCGGGTATTTTTCTTCAAAGCAGGCTGACAAGCAGGCGGCGGCCACAGCATCAATAATTTCCCTTACACTGGCTTGGGGCGGCATAGCTGTAACCCACTCGGCCACCTTTTTGGTGATGCCTTTATAAGTGACTTCAAAGGCACTCAAAAGGTTTTCCCGCAGCCACTTGGTCAGCAGCTTTAAATTATCCCCGGCGCGCCCTTCATATAAATGCTTGGTTCCTGAAGCAGCGACGGCGCTCAATTCCTTGGCACCGGCATAGAGGGAAAGAGCCCGCAGGAACATCTCGTCTTTGTGCTTTAACTTAAAGAATACTTCGTCTGCCCGCTCCTCGTCTTTAAACTTTGGCGGGTCAAAAGGCTGCAGCATATAGATATAAAAATCCCGGGGCGGCTGGGCGGTGGAACGCTCATTGGGCGCGCCGAAGAACAGATATCCCAGACGTGTTACCTTACATTCCCACCATGGCAGCTCATGCTGCCAGATGCGGTAGTTGGTAACGTAGGTATTTTTGGCGCTGTCGGTCACCATGGTAAGCGCTTCAAAATAGTAGCGATCCAATTGCTCTGTTGTTAGCCCCCCGGCCTTTTGCTCAATCAAATCGTCAATGGCCTCTACTTTGCCTAAATCCAAATAATACTGGCCATTGGCTTCATTAAAGGAAATAAACTGCCAGCTTACGGTTTTTAAAATCTCTTTTAATACTGTTTCAATGGTGGTGCGCAAAAATGTTGAATCTTCCTCCGGCAACGCCACATAAAGAAAGAGGTTGTCCCGCAGTTCCTCTGAGGTAACACCCAGCCTGGCGTTAATATCCCCGGTGGTTAACCGGTGCACGGACAGTGCCCGGACAATGCGCAAGGCCATTGGTTTATAAACCGGACGGGTAAAGGCATTTTGAATGCGGTCCTGTAATATTTTGGATTTGCTCATAACCTCTCTGATATCGGGGTTGCTTTTCAGTGAGGGGTCATTTTCAATATAGGGCCAGTAGCTGTCATAGGATATTAAACCAGGTTGATCACCGGGAACTTCCCGGTTCAGGAGCTTTTTCATTTCATAACTGATGGTTTTAAGAATTACACGTTTTTCCGCCACCATAACCTTTTCAAAGGTAGACAAATAAGCCGGGTGGACGGGAAACAGAGAAACATATTCTTCCAGGCGCTCATTCAATTTTTCATAAAGGGCGGAAAACTTTTGCAGGTGCTCGCGAATAAGAGCCTTTTGGCGGTCATCTTTCTTTAACAGTCGTTGGGATACCACATAGGCGATATCTTCGCGTATGATTTGCACTTGCTCAAAACGTTCCCGGACCCGGCGCAACTGCCCGGCTACAAATTGAAATTTGGGGTTGTCAAATAACATTTCCTGGATACCGGCAATGAAGCGGAAGCGTGTGGTGCGGCAGATTTCGCCTACCTCCCGCAAAAAACCTAAATCCAGGATAATCTCCTGCTCCTTGCGTGCCCGTAAATAATCCAACAGTTCATCCACCACCAGCAGTAAGCCATGGCCGGGATATACTTCATGGAAGGCCGCCATCATTTCAATAAAGGCGTCTTTATTATTACGCACCTGGTTAGCCGGGGGGAATTGATAATCCACACCGATTTCAGCCAGGTGGTCCTCGATGTAGCCGCAAAGGATATCCCGCAAGGACATGATGGAAGCGCCAATCTCGGTACGGATCACCTGAAATTTGCCTTCGATTTCCTTTGCTTTGGACGCTACCCTTTTATCGGTTATACGTTCACTGACTCCCTCTTGCTCGGCAATAGTGGCTATAACACTCATCAGGTGAGATTTTCCGGTTCCGTAGTTGCCGACTACTAAAAGCCCCTTATTATCAGCATGGTGGTCGTATTGAAGCTGTTCGATAATGATTTCACCGATAGACTCCGCCATACGATCTGAAATGACATAGGTATCTAACAACTGGAAGGCATATTCCTTTAAATTTGATTCCCGCAACTGTACTACTGATTCAATAGGTTCAAAATGAATAAGATCACTATATTTCATCCTTTTCATCCCTCCGCTCAGTCAATGGCAAAAACGCTCGCTTCCAGTTCTTTATACACGTGATATTCCGGGTGTTCCGGCTCGGCATAGGTTAAACCGCCATTTGCATAATGACCGTTCCAGGAAACAAGAATAACCTTGTTGCGGCTGATATTTTCCAATACCCTCATGGGGTCTTGTTGTAACAGTGGATGGAACAGTAATTCGATATGTTCAAAACACAAGATTTCCCCTGTGTTTTCGCTTACTATCTTACCTACTAATTGGCTTACTTTCCGGCTGCGCCGGGCAACCGGGACCTCCAGCAATTCTTCACTTAATTTTAAGCTCAGGTTTATACATGGAATAGCGAGTTCTCTGGTTATATCCTGGATAATCTTGGTACGATTAACGCCACAAATTATCAGCAATTGGTGACGGCGGTACCGGATTTGTTCCAACTCTTTTTTTATGGTATAGCCGGAATTATCTGACATGCTTAACACCTTTATTTATTTGGGAATGGCATTAATATTTCTCCAAAATTTATTCAACTTCAAGGTTAAAATATCCTTTTACTACCGGTAAATATCTTTTTTCCACACCAATAGATACAAAAACGCTCCGGTTTACCCGGAGCGTTTTTGTATCTATTAACGTTCTTTAGTCCTGATTTCTTCCAGTAATTTCCCTTCAAATTCACCGAGCGGCATGGCTCCGAGATCTCCCTTGGCGCGATGCCGCACGGCAACGCTGTCCCGCTGCATTTCCTTATCCCCGACAATCAGCATATAAGGTATTTTTTGGGTTTGAGCTTCACGTATTTTATAATTTACTTTTTCATTGCGTGTATCCAGCTCAACTCTGATGCCGGCCTCTTCCAACCGCTTGACGACATTGCGGGCATATTCAGCGTGCCGGTCGGTGATGGGAATCACACGCGCCTGAACCGGCGCCAGCCAGGCCGGAAAAGCTCCGGCAAAGTGTTCCGTCAATATGCCGATAAACCTTTCTATACTGCCAAAAACCACCCTGTGGATCATCACGGGCTGGTGTTTTTGACCATCCTCACCCACGTAGCTCAGGTTAAATTTCTCCGGCATCTGAAAGTCCAGCTGGATAGTGCCGCACTGCCAGGTGCGGCCTAGCGAATCCTCCAGATGAAAATCAATCTTGGGGCCATAGAACGCTCCGTCCCCTTCATTGACTTTATATTTCAGCCCTCTGGCGTCAAGCGCGTCGCGCAGCACATCCGTGGCCATGTTCCAGACTTCGTCCGATCCCATTGCTTTTTCAGGTTTTGTAGATAGTTCCACAAAGTAGTTAAAACCGAATACTTTATAAAAATCATTTACCAAGTCGATAACCCCGATTATTTCCTCTTTAATCTGCTCCGGCAGCATAAAAATATGGGCATCGTCTTGAGTAAAGCACCTCACCCGCATCAAACCGTGCAGCACACCGGAAAGCTCGTGACGGTGCACCAGGCCCAATTCGGCAAGCCGGATGGGCAGTTCGCGGTAACTGTGCAGCCTGTTATTATAAATCAGGATACTGCCGGGACAATTCATCGGCTTGACCGCGTAATCACCTTCATCTATCTTCGTGAAATACATATTTTCGCGGTAATGGTCCCAGTGTCCTGAATTCTCCCATAAAGACCTGTTTAGAATAATCGGTGTGCGTATTTCCTGGTAGCCCCTCTTTTGATGCTCCTCACGCCAATATTTCTCCAGTTCGTTGCGCAGGATCATTCCCTTGGGATGGAAAAAAGGAAAACCCGGCCCCTCATCCATGATGCTGAACAAATCCAATTCGGCTCCGAGCTTGCGGTGGTCACGCCGTTTAGCCTCCTCAATCCGGAAAAGATATTCCTCAAGCATGGATTTTTTCGGAAAAGATGTGCCGTAAATACGCTGGAGCATTTTGTTTCTCTCGTTGCCCCGCCAATACGCGCCGGCCACGTTCATTAATTTTACCGATTTCAGTCTCCCAGTGGAAGGAACATGCGGTCCCGCGCATAAATCGGTAAAATCACCCTGCTTATAGAATGAGAGCACAGTATCGGGCGGCAGGTCTTCAATCAATTCCACTTTGTAGTTCTGCCCGTTTTCTTTAAAGAAATCAAGGGCCTGAGCCCGGGAAAGCTCAAAACGCTCAAACGGATAATCGGCCCTGATTATGGCTTCCATCTCTTTTTCTATTTTCCCCAGATCATCCGGCGTAAAAGTCTCACTGGTATCAAAGTCATAATAATAGCCATCGGCGATAGCCGGCCCGATTGCGAATTTTGTACCGGGAAACAACTTTTGCACCGCTTGCGCCATAATATGCGCGGTACTGTGGCGATAAGCCCGTTTTCCCGCCTCATCTTCAAAGGAAACAAACTCAATGGAAGCATCCGTCATCATGGGAGTCGCCAAATCCATCAACTCGCCGTTCACTCTGGCGATAAGAGCCTCTTTTGCCAAGCGGGGGCTAGTGCTCTTTGCTATTTCAAAAAGAGTTGTTCCCGCCGGGTATTCTCTCTCTGCTCCATCAGGTAAAACAATCTTCACATTATTAACAGCACTCATTATAAACACTTCCCCCTAAAACATATTATAACAAAATGAAAAACCCGCCTCTGACAACCGTCAGGGACGGGGTATTCCCGCTTCCACCCTGTTTACTCTCATTCACGACAGTTAACGGCTGCCTCCGGCGCGGCTTACTGGTATTTCAGCCGGCGGTTCCAAGGTGGTTTTCAACCCATAGTACCAAAAAGTGCTTGCAGCCAATGACACTTTCTCTCTGATGGCCAAGACAGGTCTACTCTTCCTTATCAACACCTGTTTCTCATATTGTTATTCAGTATTATTACAGCAGTATTATATTGATTTGCAGGATATTTGTCAACAAATCAAACAAACCGGAAATACCTAATATTTAATTTTTCAAGGGATTACAAAGTTCACAGCCCGAGCATTCACTGACCCTGCCGGCAAATACTTTTTTTATGGTTTCTATCGTTGCCGAATACCTCTTATTTTGTTTACAGTGAAAAGTAATTCTTTGGGGAGCGATGGTAACAAGAGCACTTACCAATATATCCTCATAATTTATTTCGCTGTCCATCATGTCTACCAAAAATCCACCCATATAATCTCGCCTGACGGGTTGCATCTTATCGTCATAAAGCTTAAAAGCTCCATCGTTATCGATCAATACATGAATTAAATTAGCGCGAGGATCTTGAATTTCCACAAAATATCTTAATAATTGAATAAATTCGTTGTATTCCCTTTCTAAAAGAAAGTCATCTACCGCTTTATCCGTTGCATCCTTTAATTCATTAATATATTCTTTTAGTCTAAAGCGAATAAAACCGTCAATAACAATACTGTTGTTAAGTTTTAAGTAATCCAGCACCTTTCTAAGGATCCTGCTTTTCCGGTTCAACCAGTATACAGATTTACGTGGTTCATTTGCTTTCCTGTTAATGTGTTGCAACGCATAGTTATATATTATTCTCTTTTCTTCATCCCCATAATAATAGTAATTTTCACAGATAATGTTCTTTAATAAGAAAGCTTCCCAATGAGACAGAATAATTTCAGATATTATGTCTGCTACATATTTCTTTATAATAATTTGCGGATCATCTTTCATCTGATGGTAGTCCGGGAAACCGGCCAGACAACAGGAAAAAAAAGTAAACTCGCCATCTGACCTTTCTTCCAAATTTATCTTTAAACCATTTCTTTCAAACAGCTTCAATCCCCGTCCTAGCTTAGCCTTTAACAAATCAACATGCTGCGTGCAACCGATAGAAATAATCTGGGCAACCGTACTATCACCACCTCTTGCGTAAGTGTATGCTTGTTAACAGATTAAATACGTAACTCTTCCAGCCGCTTTACCCTTTCGCCGACAGGTGGATGAGTGCTGAATAAACGGGTTATTGACGCGCCTGAAAATGGATTAACAATAAAAAGATGCGACGTCGCGGGATTTGCCTGCATCGGAATTCTATGCGCCGCACTTTCTAATTTAAGCAAAGCGTTCGCTAAACCTCCCGAATTGCCTGCTATACGGGCGCCGGTTTGGTCAGCCAGATACTCTCTCGAACGGGAAATCGCCATTTGAATAATCAAGGCCGCTATCGGCGCTAATATAGCCAACAAGAGCGCTCCAATAAAGCTGCCGCCACCCTCGTCATCATCGCGGCCCATACCGCCCAAAAAAGCTCCCCATTGGATTATGTTCGCTATCATGGTAATCGCGCCGGCAAAAGCGGCCGCGATGGCACCAATTAAAATATCTTTGTTCTTTATATGTGAAAGCTCGTGCGCCAGAACGCCTTCCAACTCGCCCCGGTTCAAAATGCGGAAAAGTCCTTCGGTGACAGCCACAGCCGCATGGGACTTATTTCTTCCCGTGGCAAAAGCGTTGGGTTGCTGTGAAGGGGTAATATAGAGCCTGGGCATAGGAATTCCCGCCTGACTAGTCAATCTCCGCGTTATATCGTATAATTCAGGCGCTTCCGCTTCAGAAACAGGCCGCGAGCGGGTCATGGAAATAGCAACCTTGTCGCTGAAGTAATAACTAAAAAAATTCATTCCCAGGGAAATTACAAAAAACAGTATTGCTCCGGATTTGCCAAAGGCAGCACCACCGATCAAAACCAGGATGATTGATAACGCGCCCATTAGAAGCCAAACCTTTAAGCTATTCACGTTATAAATGCCTCCCCAATGTTAAAAGTATTAACACATCTATTTTATTTTAGTCAGCAAATATTTACAACCATTTCCTTTTATAACATGCGATATAAAATAAAAGGAGCGAGTAACTCGCTCCTCTTAGCAGCAATATTTATTTACAAAAGAATTGATAATAAACCGAGTGGACTGTTTAATTGCAGAACATCCGCCACGTTAAAATTCAAGGTAACATCTTTTGATACTTTTAATGGCACCACCTCTAAAGTAACAGTTGCTTGAGCATTTGTTCCCTGAACGGAAATATCACGGACGTTGGACAGCTTTACGTTGCCTTTCAATTTTTCGATTAAACTTTCCGCGATAGGACTGGCGGCTCCAACATATTTCTGAACGACTTCAGTATTTCCGTCGTTTATCCCGTTAATCAGTTCAGTCACTGCGTCACGCACATCTTGCTCGGTAACCGTTTTCTTGGGCGTTTCAGTATTTTGCAGTAAATTACAGCCGGAAAGGATAACTGACAATAACAATAAAATTAATATTAGTACGCGTCTCACGAAGTTCACTCCTTATTTAGAAAAATAGTAAAGAGAATAATATAAAAAAACCTCCCTCACCCAGGAAGAACATTAAAAAAATTTATCGTGGTGGAGGGGGCTGGATTCGAACCAGCGAAGTCGTCGACGGCAGATTTACAGTCTGCTCCCTTTAGCCACTCGGGAACCCCTCCGGATTGTCACTTGCCACGGCATACCGTTATTCAGTTATGAAAGTTGGTGGGCGGGATAAGAATTGAACTTACGACCTTCTGCGTGTCAA
>JGI11944J13513_1001288_pt1 | contig 20616 bp, 23 predicted proteins | sample TerdegcoTASludge_FD_13513 | JGI IMG/M metagenome (IMG submission 13513) | reverse complement strand
TCGTGAAAAGGACAGTCTTTTTAGCCTGGCATGCCAGAATTTCCAGTTGCTTTATTCCAGATTTAATGATTCCTCCCATCTAATGCCGAGAGCCTATCTAATTATCCCAACACTAATCAACTCGCTCAATAATACCTGCCAGGTGACAATCCAAGGTAAACCGATGTCCTACGGGAAGAACATATGTCGTATAACTGTCTTCAATGATGGCCGGACCTTCTATAATATTGCCTGCCTGCAATAAATCAAAAACATAAATAGGTGTGGATATTCGTTGGGCTTCATCTATCCAAAAAACATCCCGGCGTCCCTTCAATGCCCGTGAGGCACTAGTTGAGCCAATAGAATAAGTTGGCAAAACAACTACCTCTTGAGGCAGCATTGAGTGTAAAATGAATGTTTCAATCATAACACCGCCCTCCGGATAAAGCGAGAACGGACTAAAGCTGCGACTGTATGCCTCAATAAACGCATTATATATTGCCTCAACATCCTCTCGTGATTTTAAATAAGTTCGCGGTGATAATACACGTTTGACATGGACCTGTCCACCAAATTTCAGGTCTAACTCCAAAATAAAACTTACTGCGTTTTTTTCCACTAAACTAACTTCAATATCTTCAAGAGCTTGAGATTCTAGATCCGATACAATCCGGTTAAAACCCGGATAATCATTGGTAAATACACCTTCAAGCGGTGATGTGAGCATAAACGGTTTTGAATACATATAGGTATGTCCATACTGTAAAAAGGCGCTGCTTAGCGCACAAAAAGTAGGCGAGAAAGGAAAGGTAATAATTCTTGCAGGCTCAAGAACCCTGGCAAAATCGCAACAATGCGTTGGACCCGCCCCACCATAGGAAAATAATGTAAATTTTCTCGGGTCATGACCACGCATGATTGTTTCATTCAATATCGTATGCCCCATTAGTTCGTCGACAGTGCGGCGAATTTGCGCTGCGGCTTCAATTACATCGATCCCTAAAGGTTGTGCGATGCGGTTTTTAATAGCGCGAAAAGAACGTTCCCGATTCAGACGACGCTTACCGCCGGCAAAGGACTCCGGATTCAGATAGCCAAGGACCAGATCGACATCAGTGATGGTCGGCTCTGTTCCACCCAGATCATAGGCTGCCGGCCCCGGTATAGCCCCGGCGCTATCTGGTCCGATTTTCAGATAATCCCTCTGATTGTGATTCAGCCTAACTATAGTTCCACCACCTGCGCCAATTGAGGTAACTTCAAGCATATTGGCGCCAACCGACCAATGTTCAATGATTGGTTGTAATTTATGTGGCAAAGGAGAATCACGAGAAATAATGCCAATGTCAAAAGTGGTGCCACCCATATCTGACGTAATTATCTTCGAACTATACTGTTTAGCTAAGTACAAGCTGCCCATTAGCCCTGACGCCGGGCCTCCGTTATATGTCGCAAGTGGCGTGGTACGCCAAACATCCGCAACCTTTCCATTATTCTGGACCATTAACAATGGCCCTTGGTAACCCCGCTGACGCAGGTGAGAAGTAATATTCACCAATTCATCCTGCATTGTTTGCTTGAGATAAGCATTGATGACTGTCGTCATTGTCCGCTGGTATTCACCTCTAACAGGAGCTACCTTACTAGAGAGATAAACAGGTACATACAGGAATGTTTTAGAAAACTCATTACGAATAACTTCCTGTATCCTCAGTTCATGAGCTGGGTTGAGGAAGGACCACAGGAGAGACACAACAATACCATCTACCCCTTGCATTGTAAGTTGATTTAACTGGTCCCCCAGGTGTTCTTCATCAAGTGGTCGAATAATAGTGCCGCGGGAATCAATTCTCTCGCGAATACCGATGCAACGGCTACGTGGAATAAGTGGTACCGGTCTCTGGGCAAATGGATAGATTTCATACCGTTTTCTATTATATAATTCATCAGTCCACTGTACACCCTTGCCAATATATATTGCATCCTCTGCTCCGGCCGTGGTTAGCAACACAAGATTTGGGCCCTTGCGTTCGAGCAATTGATTAGATGCCAATGTAGTGGCATACCGTACCGCTAAGGTCATACGCAGCAATTCTTCAACATTAATATTCAGTTCTTCAGCACAATTTGTCACTGCTGACATAAAGGACTCGACTGGATTATAAGGTGAAGTGGGATGCTTCGCACTCACGATACGATCGCCAAAAACAACAAGACAATCTGTGAAGGTCCCTCCGACGTCAACGTTGATAAGGCTTTTCAATTAATGCCCACCTCACTTTACACCCTGTAACCCATGTTTTATTTTTAGCTTTTCTAAATCCAACTCAATGTCATGTGTAATAGGGTGACCGGGCGGCAAACACTCATTTTCAAACATAACCCCGCATTGAGGGCAATAAAATTCGACAATACGGCACCAGTTTGGATCAGGGGCAAAAGTATAAGTTTGATCTTCAACCAGTGGTTGGTAAATGGCCGACGGGTGCCCCGCCTGAACCAGACACCCTTCTTTATAATTCAATCTGGCGCTAATCAATTCATGGCCACATCGGTTGCAGCACCACAACTCCTTCTCCAGATCGATATCAAGACTCTCGGTTATCCTTACCTTCACATCGATCCCTCCCGTTCAATCCGGTTCATACCTTTAGTTAGCACGACATAGCGCCACCCAGAGGGCACCCAATAAACTGAATCAACTGCTTCTATTAGAATCGGTCCTGATAAAACTTCTCCTTCTTCAAGATCCTGCTTCCGCCAAACCTGACAGTCACACCACCCAAGGGCATGTCCTAAATATACTTGACGTTTCTGTTCACTGGACTCAATTATATCAAATGTTTGTGTTCTAACGCCAATAATAGACTGTAACACAGATGGATCTTTTATGTTAATACTATGTTGCTTAAGCCCCATCATCATCGCTCCAATGGTCAAGGTCATACTGCCACATGGTATTGTGTATATAACCTTCCAACCTAATCGTTCTGCTATCGCACAAGCCAATATCCCCCCTGCTTCACCACAAACGAGAAATGCAGATGCTAATAAACTGATTCCCCTCATTTTAACCTGTCGGCGAATTACGCACGCTATATTATCGGCTACATCATGACAAGCTCGAAGGGCAGTAGCCTCAATATCACCTGTCCCGCCACCGATAATTCCAGCCATCGCATCTCGTGCTGCAGATCGATCCAAAGCGAGTCCGGTTCTACCAAGATTTAAGGGATCAAGATAGCCGAGTACAAGCATAGCATCTAGCAATGTGGGTGCCCGTTCCTGCCGATTCAAATAATTCTTCCCCAAATCTGTTAAATTATCTGGTGCTGTCAGGACGAACCGACCACTTCGCCGTGTCAATAATGAAGCAATCCCCCCCATAGTTTTTGCATCCAATATGTCTGAAAGGGGAGTATTGGCATCCTCTCGTTCATCCACGAAACTTATCTCGCTGCTATAGCTACCGATTTTTAAGGCAATTCCCTTTTTCCCAATTTGTTCAAACCAATGCTTTGCCACTGTAAAGAGGGCTGCTTGAGTAGCCATGAAAGAATTTGAAGGACTAACGTAAGGAACCAGAGACAATCCCCCACAGCCTTCGGCAACAAGCAACTCACCGGCAAATCCTTCGCGAGTCAAAGTTGTTTTAATCTTATTGATATGGTTTTGTAACATTCGTCCCAGGTAGCAGTCAATAGCTAATGCAATAATTAGCTCTTCATCTGTTAATCTTTTCTCATAGTCCGATGATAGTAATAATGGAACAGAACCTAAGTAATGGGCAGGATATCGACGGTCGATAAAGCCGCGTATTAGATGCTCATCCATTGGGTTGCGCCAAGATCCAGCCAGGCAAATTCCAATACAGCGTGCTCCTTGATTAAGCAGGTGATTAAAAGCAAGCCTAACTCTATCTCCCGCCTCTGGATCATGTGGCGCAGGGATATCAATAACCATACCATTTGGCAATCCTAAAGCCGCTAAAACACGCCGGCCAACATCCAAAAGCTCAGTTGAAACTAATAATCCTATAGGTTGGCCCAGATGCAGCTGAAGAGCGTTTTGCGTCATCGACGTACATAGCCTAATAATAGGTACGGATACTAGCAACTCATGTAAATCTTGAAACCCGATAGCGCGGCCAGCCTGTTTAAGACCGCGCAATAACGAAGCTGAGATATCATTTTGCGATGCCCCTGTTTTGAGCAATACAGTATTCTGACCGTGGCTTAAAAATATTCCTATATATGGAGGGTCCATACCAATACTTGCCAAGACATCAATAGTCATTACTAAGTCACTGCTTTCCATGTCATGAATATTACACAATGTATAGATTTATAATAATCAATGCGTAAAAACTACCTAATTTTCAATAAATTAAGTATAAAGAACATCGTAACGCTTTACTCATTAAATTTATATTACTGTAACCTATCATATTTATTTATCGCAATAAAATCAATACCTTTTTAACAATAAAAACTATTCATTATTTTCTGACATCACATGACATAACAACTGCAGCAGTCGGCCATGTCGATCTGGTAGGTCTACACTGTATTTGGGGACAAGCTGCTGTCAATAATGAGACCCGGCGGTATTATGCCGGGTCCATTTTGCTGGATTATGACATTCTTTTCACTTTATCCGCGTTCACTTTACCGGAACCTTTAGATACATAGGTTTTGCATGCTGTTGACGTACAGTCTCCCGCAGTTTCGGGAGTAAGCTGGCTCGCCATTGGAGCATCTACTTGATCCGGTTGACTTTCAGCGAAATTGTTGGTGGAAACGAGTATTTCATTCGCATTGCACATATTACCTTGCGCCCAGTAGTGACAGTCGTTTACAATACAATGAATGTGTTGTTGCTGCATTCTTTTCATTCCTTTCATTTATCAATTTGCCGCGCTAATATTTTTTGCTAAGAAAAAAATATTATGCAAGATTAAAGCAAGCATAATTTAATAAATGAATACTGATGAAAGGAGCTTTATGACTGCCGGCGGTATTCTAATCAAAAATACTGCGATAATTACCGTATCCTTCCTTTTCCAGGTCTTCCTTCGGAATGAATCGCAGGGCGGCGGAATTGATGCAATAGCGCAAGCCGGACGGCGCCGGCCCATCGCTGAAAACGTGGCCAAGATGCGAATCAGCTTCCCGGCTGCGCACTTCCGTGCGAACCATGCCGTGGCTCAAATCTTTCTTCTCAATAACACTTTCCTCTTGAACCGGCCTGGTAAAGCTCGGCCAGCCGCATCCCGAATCAAATTTATCTTTAGAACTGAAAAGCGGCTCGCCGGAAACGACATCAACGTATATGCCTTCACGTTTGTTGTCCCAGTACTCGTTCTTGAAAGGCGGTTCGGTGGCGTTGTTCCGCGTCACTTCATATTGAAGGCCAGTTAGCTTCCCTTTCAACCGCTCTTTGCCTGTTTCTTTTTCTTTCCCCCAATGCTGTCCAACAAAAGCGTCACGTCCCGAGCTCATGCGGTACCTGGCATAGTGGCAAGGGTACTTCTTATAGTAATGTTGATGGTACTCCTCAGCCGGATAAAACACCGTAGCCGGAAGAATCCGCGTGACAACAGGCATGTCAAACCGGCCGCTTTCAATGAGCTCTCTTTTGGATATTTCCGCTTTTTGCCTTTGCCGCTCATTATGGTAAAAAACAGCCGTCCGGTACGACTCTCCCCTGTCGTAAAACTGACCCTCTTCATCTGTTGGATCAATTTGCCGCCAGTAAACGTCCAAAAGTTTTTCATAAGGTAAAATACCTGGATCGAAGCATACTTGCACCACTTCACAGTGGCCAGTGTCGCCGGAACAAACCTCTTCATAAGTGGGATGCTCCTTATGTCCCCCCATGTAACCTGACACTACGCTGATGACTCCAGCCAGCCTTTCAAAAGGCGCCACCATGCACCAGAAACACCCTCCGGCAAAGGTTGCCAGTTCATAGCGCTTGTCATCCGCGTTGACTTCGGCGTTATCCACGCAAATCACCCCGCACTTTTGATACTTCCTAATAGCATGCCCTTTTTTATCATATTTCTCATAGTAACATTTATTTCTATATCATCAAAACGGCAAGCGGTTTTGTGATTTCAACAAAACCGCCATATCCGTTTGCCGCAGCGATGGTTTTTCCGGCGAGCAAATCATGGTAATTCTGCGGATCTCCATGATACCACGCAAACTTATGCGGAGTATAGGCGGCAATAACACTTTTTATCCGTTTTCCGCCAACTGTATCATTAATCTGACTTGCCAGCGTCAAAGCTTCCGGCAGTTCAATCATAATTAATCACCAAGCCTGTTTATAACCAATTTTTGTTATAAAATGAATGCCCATTAAGCTCTTGCCCTGAATCATTATTATACATACGTCAGCAATTCTTTAACCTAAACAAAATAGTATGCTAATTATTATCTAAGCTCCAACAATACCACTTCAGTCTTCCCGGGAAGTGATGATTTATCGACATCCAATACCGTCTTTCTTTCAACTTTTGGGAAAAGTCCAAGAAACTCATCCACCGGCTCAATGGGCAGCGTGACTCTCTCATCCAGCTTGTAGTGCATGGGCAAAACCAGGGCGGGACGCAATTGTTTCACTACTTCGTAAGCCTGTTTGGCGTCAATGGTAAAAAAGCCTCCTACCGGTATTAGCAATACGTCTACCTGTCCTATGTCAGACACTTGCTTTGAAGTTAAAAGATGACCCAGGTCTCCTAAATGGCAGACGTTCAATCCGTCCAGTTGAATTACAAAAACAGTATTTTTCCCTCGCTTTTTCCCCTGCTCCGGATCATGATACGTGGCCACCCCTTTGATCACAATCCCGGCAGCCTCATGTTCACCAGCACCTTCTACTATCACCGGTTTGCCCGGCAATGAAGCGGTAAAATTGTGATCGCCGTGCTGGTGGCTGACTGTTGCCACGTCCACCTCGACATTGGGCAACGGGTAACCCACGTACTCATCAAATGGGTCTGTCAACACCCGTACTCCTTGAGAACTAACCAATAAAAAGCTCGCATGCCCCTTCCATTCAATTCGCATGTTATCTCCCCACCTTGTTTATTTTTTATTTTCTAGTCTTATCCTTTTCAAAATTCGAAGCAACTAATAATTTCAGTCATACTTTCATATTCGCAAAAGGCCAACTTCCTAACTTGATCAGCCGGGTATTTAATATCTTTGACCAAAACCGGGATTGTCCCCGCCCGGCTTGCCGCGAGCAATCCATTCTCTGAATCTTCAAGAACGATACATCTTGAAGCCTCGCCGCCAAGCAAATCGACAGCTTTTAAAAATATCTCCGGCTCCGGCTTGCTCTTTGCCACTTCGTTACCGCATACAATCACCGGAAAATATTTATTCAAGCCTGAAGCTCCCAGATACTTTTCCGTTAAATCCCTGTCGGTGGAAGTGGCGAGCGCCATGGGCACACTGTTTTCCCGCAGTTTCCTTAAAACTTCCTTCACTCCTTCTTTTATCGGCAAACCAAACTGGTTGATATAAGCGAACTTTAATTGTAAAGCCTTTTCTTTTACCTTTCCGTACGGATAATCCTCTCCGTAGGTTTCTTTCATTAATTTTTCCGTCGCCACGGCATTTAAACCTATTGATTTTTCAAGAATATCAAGACCAAGTGGTATTCCCAGCATTTGTGACGCTTCAGTATATAGTTTTATAGCCAACCTTTCAGTATCAAAAATTGTCCCGTCCATATCAAAAATCACAACATCAATGCTCTTATCAAGAAATTTCATATTTTCCGCACCTTTTACCTTATAAAAGCTCATAGCATTAAATGAAACAGGCGCCAACCTTAAAAAGCACCTGTCCGGCCATCAAATATCTAGCCGCTCTGGATTTCGCTAGCCTTTAATCTTTTTCAGCAGCCAGGCCATATTTTCACCCAAAACCCGCATGGTTTGCATCCCTTCCGCATCGGCCCCAACTTCTCCTTTTTCCCGGCCGATACCCAGGTTCCAGTAATTTGAACCGGGTACGATCATCTGGCTGATGAAAAAAAGGTGGTTCATCGAATCAACGGTATGAATCGCTCCGGCCCGCCGCGCGACGGACACCGCCGCCCCCGCTTTTCTTTTTAACAAATCGCCGTTGGCCCTTGCTACATAACCGGCCCGGTCAATAAGCGCCTTCATTTCCGGCGTCATATCGGAAAAGTAAGTAGGCGATCCCAGGATAATCCCATCCGCTTGCAACATTTTTTCAAAACACATATTAAAGTCATCATCAACGGAACAACGCTTATCTTGATTTTCCTGACATTTCATACAGGCCAGACACCCTCTGATCTTTTTGCCGGCCAACTGGATTAATTCCGTCTCAATGCCTTCCTTTTCCAACTCTTCAAAAACCCGCTTGATCATAATGGCAGTATTCCCGTCTTTCCTGGCACTGCCGCTTATGCCTACAACTTTCACGAGATTATCCCCCTCTCAGGCATTTATTAATAATAAGATAACATTTATACCACTTTCCAATCTGTGCTAAACTATAATTATCAATCAATAGCATTAAAATATGGAGGCGCTTATCATGCGATGCTTTATAGACTGTGTTCACTGTTACCTCAAACAAGCGGTCACCTGTATGACTATCGCCGGGATAGACGAAGACAGGCAGTATCCAATTTTATACGAACTAATGGATGATATTAAAATCATGGACAGCAAAAGAACACCGGCTGAAAATTCAACGGAACTATTGTTAAAAATATACCAGCTAATAAATAACGATGACCCTTACTCGGAAGCCAAGAAGAAATCAAATCGCCTGGCCCTTGCTCTGTACCCAGCGTTAAAGGACTTTTTGCAAAGATCAAAAAACAGACTCAATGACGCTCTGAAAATTTCCGTTTCCGGTAATGTGATCGACCTGGGCATCAATAAGAGTTTCGATATAGACGCCAGTTTAAAGTACAGCTTGGACGCGGGTTTTGCAAAAGATGATTTCAGTTTGTTTGTCAAAAAATTGAACCAGGAAGATAATATAGTTATCGTGGGAGACAACGCCGGCGAAATAGTGTTTGACAAGCTGCTGGCGGAAGAACTGGTTGCCATGGGCAAAAGGGTGACCTACATTGTTAAAGGCGGTCCCATATTAAATGACGCCACCATGGAGGACGCCATAAAAGTGGGGATGGACAACGTAGCGAAAGTGGCAACCACAGGGTCCAACTATCTCGGCGTCCCTCTGCGGAAGATATCCGGAGAGGCTGGACGGCTGTTAATGGAATCAGGTCTGGTTATATCAAAAGGCCAGGCCAATTTTGAATCCCTGGAACATGAAGAGACGGCTAAAGGAAAGGTTTTTTTCCTGCTGAAAATCAAATGTGAATGTGTCGGTATAGTGGCGGGAGCGAACTTTGGGGACGTCGTGTTTTTTACACGATAAGAGGGTAATTGACGGCCATTACCTATTATTAGAGCCTGTAAGCAAAAGCGTAGCCGGGAAATCAAATCCCGGCTACGCTTTTGTCTCATTTTATTAATCTTTTTCTCCTCATATTCCGAGCGCATCGGAATTGTTTTTGTGTATAAATACCCCGGGCAATGCTTCGATTCTTAAGTTTTCTTATAACCCTACAAATTAAATACACTACAACGTATAAACAACTAAGACTGTTAAGGAGTTGTTATATGGAAAGCGAAATCAAAATAACGCCAATCCTCCCCATTGTTTTTCAGAAGAAATTTTCTCAAAGGCAAAAAGCCTCAACTACAAAGAACACCAATGCCAATAATTTCTCGCAGGTTTTGGACCTGGCAATTAAAAAATACAAAAGTGACCTCAAAAGGCTTTTCTAAACTCGCCAACGATTTCCGCCCGTCTCCCATAATCCCGCGGGGCGGTATTTTTTTTTAAGCAATCCTCATGTTTCCCTGTTTTATTTCCTCCCTTTTTGGGGATCATATCCACCAAAAAGGAGATTATCTAATGGACTTTCTGCTTCAAATGAATCAATGGGCGCAGGTTCTCGCTCTAATATTGCTTGTAATAATGAACTTCTTGCTGTGGCGGAGATTGTGGCGGGAAACCTGCAAGCTATATCGAAATATTACTTACCGCTTCGTCCTCGCACGAATCACATCAAGAAACCTGGTTTCCCGCAAGCAGCTCAATCTTTCTCGGTTCCGCAGCAGCACGCGCCGTGGTCGTCTCAATTAATTTTCTGCTTTTGCAAATGCTGCTGAATGATGAGATAAACCATCATTTAATTTTTCCATACATCCTTTGATACAGGGTCGGCTCAATCACCAGCTCCTCCTTGCCCATCCTGCGCCAGCTATTGATATATTCAAGGGGGAAGATGCGCTCAGTCATATCCAGGCTGCCCCATGATATCAAGCCGGTGTTCAATCGCTCAAACGCGCGGCCGGTGACTTTATATACCATGCCTTTTCCGAAAGTTTCCCAAAGCGATAGGGTCTCAACAGGATCGCGGTGAGTATAAATGCAGCCCGTACCATAAATTAAAGTGGGACGCGAGCCGTGACAGCCGAATTCTTTCGTATCATCAAAATAATCCAGGGCCTCCCCGATTTCCCGGATATCATAAAATTCTTCTTCTCTCCAAAAATAACCGGCTACTATTTCATCAGACACGGCAGCCGGCTCTTCACCAATCAAGAATAAAGGGATATTTTCCGGGCTCGGGGGGTTCCATCCCCACCGCCGTCTATAGTTAAATTCCGATTCAGTCATGAGCAAGCAACACCTTGCGGCATATTTTTATCCTCTCAAAACTTATTCCGCCCATACGCATTTCCGCATTCTGCCCGGTCAAATATTGATTTTTTTATTGAATACGTAACGCCAGCAGTCCATATTAGACATTTGAAAGCCCATGGTATGGTAAAACTCCTGAGCCGGTTTATTTTCCTTGTCAGCCAGCAAGGTAATTCTGCCGTATCCTTCTTTCCGGACGAGATCCTTTATGCCCTCCATAAAATAACTGCCCAGTCTCTTTCGCCTTTCTTCCTTTTTAATAATAAAATCTTCCAGCAAGACAACCTTTCTGCCCAATGCCGTGCTTATCGTTATCAGGAGATTGGCCATACCCAGGATTTCCTGATCTCTTTTCAGCAGCAAAAGAAGACCGTACTGGGGATTATCAATAATTAATTCCAGTCCTTTTCTTTGCTTGCACCAGTCTGAGCTAAAGTCTTTTTCCAGGTCAAAAAGCTCTTGCAGCAACAGACACATTTCCTCGATATCTTTCTTATTTGCTTTACTTATTGTTAACATATTAATTTTCCTTTTAATTTTCCCTTTTCTCAACTCTTTTGCGTTACTTTGGAAGTCATTGAGTGGCATGTTTATTATCCCATATTTTTGATATTCAGGAAAGCCCTGCTCCCCTGCTATGACGCTGACCTCCCACATGGTCAGTTGTCCGTGCCATGCTCAAACCGATGAAAAGTTAATCCCATTATCGCGGGCCAGTTTATTCATCCGGTCGTCGATGATCATCCTATAGGCGGGCGAGTCCTTCAGGTACCATTCCAGAGCCTTCAGGGATGCCGGGAAATACCTGCGGTAAACCTGCCGCAACCGGCCGACCGCCGACGGGTAGGCGGTAAGGGTATCCGCCATGACCTCCCGTACGCCGGCTTTCTTCAGCGCGCCGAACAGCGCGGCCAAAGCCTCGCCGCTGTCCCCCACCCCCGGCAGGAGCGGGGCGATAAACACCCAGACCGGGACGCCCGCCTCGCTCAACTGCCTGGCTGCCGCCAGCCGCAAGCCGGGAGGCGACGCGCCCGGCTCAAGAACACGGGCCGCTTCGTTGCTCATGGTGGTTATGGAAAAGCCTACTGTGCAGCATTTAAGTTTTTGCAGCAAAGAGAGATCTCTCAGCACAAGCGCGGACTTGGTGAGAATGCCGAGCTCAAGCGACGGGTAAGGAGCCAGCGCCTCAAGGCAGGACCGTGTCAAACAATAGCTTGCTTCCGCCGGCTGGTAGGGATCGGTCACGGTGCCCGTCAAGATGCTGCCGCCTTTCGGACCCAGCCGCTTCAACTGGCGCTCCAGCACCGCCGGAAAGTTCATTTTGCACTCGACAAACGTCCCCCAGGGCTCCCGGCGCCCCCTGAAGCGGCACATAAAGGAGGCGTAGCAATAAACGCAAGCGTGCGCGCACCCGACGTACGGGTTGAGGCAGTACTGGTAGCCTGGTATGCCCGTTTTATTCAATGCGGTTTTACAGCTTGTTTCAGTTACCGCAATACCTTCCGGCAACAAGAAGATCCACTCCCGGCCCCTATCATTTCTCATACCTAAAGGTCATTGAGCACGCCATAATTATACAATAAGATGTGTAATATGCCAGCAGGAATATTATCTTATAACTGGTCTTGAACATCACAGGAACAAATTCGCCTTCGGGGAAAATTTGGGTATAACGCGGCTCACAGTATCTCAAAAAACAAAAGGACACTAAAGATTTCTTCTTAGCATCCCTTGCAGTAAGTTATTTATGCCCAAAACATGTGCAACCGTGTCCATATGTTCGTTAATGGCTGATTAAAATATTGAGTGGATTGGGCTACCTGACTGGCCATGATCCGCAAGACTCTCCGTCCATTCTTCAGGTTCTCACTATACAAGCTTCAATGATTCTCATATTCCTCAATTATTTCATCAACAGCACCGGCTTTCACCAACCGGCCATTATTCAGCCAAATTGCGCTGCTGCATAAATTTTTTATTATTTCAGTGTTATGGCTGATAAATAAGATTGTCCGCCCCTCCCTGGCGAAAGACTTTATTTTCCCGAGACATTTTTTCTGAAACGCGATATCCCCCACAGCCAGCACCTCATCAATGAGCAATATATCCGGCTCAAGATGTATGGCCACGGCAAAGGCAAGCCTGATGTACATGCCACTGGAAAATCTCTTCACCGGAGTATCCAGGAACTTTTCAATCTCCGCGAAACGAACAATCTCATCAAATTTAGTTTTTATTTCATGTTTGGTCATGCCCAGCACGGCGCCGCTGAGATAAATATTCTCTCTTCCCGTAAGCTCCGGATGAAATCCCGCGCCGGCCTCCAGCAGGCAGGAAAGCCTGCCGTTAATTTCGGCATAGCCGCCGGTAGGTTCGGTAACCCTTGACAGAATTTTAAAAAGAGTGCTCTTACCGGCCCCGTTGCCGCCGACAATGCCCAGCACATCACCTTCGTTCACCTCAAAGGACACATTTCTCAAGGACCAGATTACGTCTTCTCCGCCGCCGCGCAATTCTTCACCGGTGAATCTTGTTAGTTTTTGCAGCCTGGCAAGATTCCTCACCGGCGTGCTGATTCCGCGCATAATCGCCTCACGGAGTGTTTTGGGCCTGCTGCCGGCAAGCCCGATACGGTAGCATTTAGACAACTCATGCGCCTTAATAACGGGGTCAGCCATTATCATCCCTCTTAAATCTCAGATAATATCGGCAAAATAACGTTCCGCTTGTTGAAAATAGATTAACCCGGAGATAAAAAGAATCATACTGGTTATGGCGGAAACCAGCATGATATGCCAGGGAAAAGGGACAGTCCCCAGCAGGGCGGCCCGCAAACCTTCAATTACCCCGGTCACCGGATTTATCGCGTAAAAAAGCTGATATTTTACCGGCACCATGGACGCCGGGTAGACAATAGGCGAGGCAAACATCCACAACTGCAGCAAAAAAGGGGTGGTTGCCGTAATATCACGGTATTTCACACTCAAAGCCGCAAGGAACAGCCCCACGCCGCTGGCGGCCAAGACCATAATCAGGACCCCAAATGGAAGAAATAGCGCCATAACAGTGGGGTAAATATGAAAATAAAGCATCATGCCGCTCAGAACCGCAAAGGCGATGAAAAAGTCCAGTAAACCTGCCAGTGCGGGAGTCAGCGGGATAAGCAGGCGAGGAAAATAAATCCTGGAGATCAATTTCATATTTATGATCAGGCTGTTGCCGGAACGCGTTACAGCGCCGGCAAAATACTGCCATGCAATCATTGCGGAAAAATAAAAAACCGGATAGGGAATTCCGTCAGATGGGAGCTTAGCTAGTTTACCCATGAAAATAGTAAAAACAATCATTAAAAAAAACGGCTGCACAACTATCCATAATCCGCCGAGAACTGTTTGTCTATAACGTAATTTTATTTCTTTGGCGACCAGGAAATATAATAATTCTTTGTAGCTGTTCAGCTCTTTTAAGTCGATCAACTGCCAGCCTTTCCTGGGCCTGATAATCACAATAGCAACTCTCTTTTCCAATAAATATCAGACGCTAAAATATCGCCTGCTCCGGTTTCTATTCTATGAACCGCAGCTATGATCAGTGCACTCTAATACTTTTTAGTATATAATTAGGGCAAACAAAAACAACCCATCCAGCTCAAGAAAGTCAAGGGTCCGGAGAGCAGGTTTTTCAATGGAAAATGAATATATCCTGGAAATTCAGCATCTCACCAAAAAATTCAGCAAGAAAACAGCGGTGGACGATCTTCATTTTTCCCTCAGAAAAGGAGAAACTGTCGGACTGCTCGGCCCCAATGGCGCCGGGAAAAGCACCCTGATTAAATGTATTGTCGGCTTGCTCAGGCCGACCAGCGGGAATATCTTCATAGCAGGGAATCCGCGCGGCTCCCGGAAAGCCCGGCAGGTAACGGCGTATATCCCCGAAGTGCCGCAGCTGTACAATATGCTGACGGTATGGGAACACTTGCGCTTTATTACCGATGCTTATGAGATAGCGCGTTGGGAAGAAAGAGCCGAACAATTGCTGCGGCTCTTTGAAATCTGGGAGCAGCGCGACGAATTTGTCAAAGCGCTTTCCAAGGGAATGCGGCAAAAACTTTCCCTTTGCTGCGGGATCATCTCGGGGGCCCGTATTTTGTTTTTTGACGAGCCAATGGTCGGGCTCGACCCAAGGGCTATCAAGAATTTCAAGGATTTGATTCAAGAGCTGAAAGAGGGGGGAAGAACCCTTTTTATCAGCACTCACCTGCTGGACCCCATTGAAAATATATGCAGCCGGATTATCGTTTTAAAAAAGGGGAAAATCATAGCCGACGGAAGTCTTGAGGAACTCAGGTCGCGCCTGGGAGAAGAGAACGCCTCTTTGGAGGAAGTTTTCCTGGAGGTAACCGCCGATGCATGATTACGCCGTTCTTCTCCGCTATGACGCGCTGAAGCTCAAAAACTACGTATTGGAAATTCGCCGCAATCCCAAAAAAATCGCGCTCTATCTCCTGTTTATCGCCTGGATTGTTATGATCATGTTCCCCGCCATTAAGCAAAACGGCCGGCCGGCATTTGCAGTAACGGCCGACACCGCGCATATTGTTCTTGCCGTATATGCGCTGTTCATCAGCTCGCTCATGTTTGTGTCCTTCTTCTCCTCTCTGAAAACATTGTCATATTCTTTCCAAATGGGGGATGTCAACCTGCTGTTTCCTTCTCCCCTGGAGCCCAACCGTATTTTATTATGGAGCCTGATCAAGAAAATTCCATCGGACATGGTTAAGACCTGTTTTCCCGCTCTCATTTTAACCCCGACGATGTTTAACATGGGATTGGATATTGAAGGAGTAATGCTGGTATATCTATCTTTATTATCCTTTGGCTTGCTGTCCACCCCGGTTTCTTTTTTGATATTTCTTGTTTCGGCCCGCTACCATAAAGAACGCTGGGTCCGGGGAATTTTGCTAATCTCCGCTGTCTGGCTGCTTTCTTGCTGGTTGGCATACGCGCGCTGGGATATATTCAGCCTTAATGTTCTTCTTGGCTATCAGGCACCGGGGATCCTGAACTTCCCTTTATTCGGCTGGATTGTGCAATTTGCCCGGGCGGCTTTTTTCGGCGCGACTCCGGTTGTTTACACGGCTGTCTTCCTCGCGGCGCTAACCGCCCTGGCCGCCAACCTACTGGTCTTCACCCTGGCCAGGGATTATTATGAAGATGTAATTGAGCTTGCCGAACGGTTGGAAACACTTCGCGCGGCCAAACGGGGCGGCAAAATGCGGGGGTCATTCGCGCCATTTCAGTTCAACAGCGCCAAAACCTTTTGGACACGCCTTATAAACAGGAAACGCGTCACGGTAGAACGCCGATTTCCGGGAAGCTGGGCGTTCATGTTTAATCAAGTGGTCAAGTACCGGCGTACCGGCATCAACGAATACGTGGGGTATCTGGCTCCGCTGTTCGTCATTGCTGGTTTGGCCGCCGGTTTCATTTTCTTGCGCAGCGGTCAACCGGGAGATAACCGTCTAATCTACACTCTAAACGGAATTCTTGCTTATTTGCTGTTTTTTCGCAGCTTCTCCGGCCCTTTGAGCGAGGAACTCGCCCTTCCTTACATATATACCCTGCCGGGGACATTTTTTCGGAAAGCATTAGCCATAAACATCCTGCCTACCCTGCGTCTTTGCATAAATGTTTTTTTACTGAACCTGAGCTATGCGCTGCTCGTATACGCACATACTAAGGATGCCGTGATATTCATGCCGGCAGTGCTGTTGTCTTTGCTGCTTGCCTCCTTTTATTTTGAACAGTCCAATATTATTGCTTTAGCTCATGTCCTGCTGCCTTCTTCCATAGACCGAAAGTTTTTTTACCCCTTAATATTGTTTGTGGAACTCTTGCTTGTCGGCATTCCCGCCTTAATGGCCGGGGGTCTTGCGGCTTGGTTGACACATAGCGAGTGGTTTGTAGAAATAGCGGTGCTTACCGCCAATATGGCCATGGCAATTTTGCTGCTGCTTCTTTCAAACAAAATATTTTATTACTTGGAAATGCGTGATTTTATCGAATAGCGCCGCTGCTGTTTAAACAAGCGCCAAATCTCCTGGTCCTCCAGCCCCAGCCGCCACACCCCTATACCCGGTATATTTTCCCGCCGCGCCAGATCCAGCTTGACCGCAAAGCTCCTGGCGTTTTCAAACCAGACTACGTGGTTGATCCCTCTTTCGGTATAGCTGTACGTTGGTTCCTGCTCCTTTTCATCGTACCTGATCTCCGCACCGAAGGCGGCGGCCCTGACCACCGCGTCCCTATATGACAGTTCTTGCGGCAGTGTTTCCCCTGCGGACCAGTCCCTGCCATATACAGCCATCCCCAGCCGGATTTTCCAGCGGGGTATTACGGTAAGAGCGTAGGCCAGCACCTGCCTGACAAAGCCAATGGACGCAATCGGCCCAGGTTCAGCCACATGCTCGTCGTAGGCCAGGATGTATACCTGGTCGCTATACCGGGCTAAGTCGGGATAGCTGAAGGCGCCGGAAAAAGGGTGCGCCGGGTCGTCCCTCAATTCGGGCGGCAACGATATTGTCACCAATAGCCCACAAGGCTTTAAAGCTGAGTTAAGTTCCGCCATGAACGCGGTCATAAAAGCCCTATCCTCGGGAGGCACAAATTCAAAATCAATATTTACCCCGATAAACCTATTGTCCAGCAACATGCTGCGAATATTGGCGATAAGCGTTTTTCGCAAATTATTATCGGTCAGCAAGCGGTGAATAAGGGGTCCGTACTGCCGGGCGGCAAAGTTGTGCACTATCGCCAGTACAGGTATGTTAAATTGCCTTGCCAAGTTGAGGGCGGCCTGGTCGGATTGGTCAACCAATGTCCCTTGCCCGGTCACGCCGTACCAAAAGGGAATCAGCATCGTTATCTCTTTCCCGTGCCGGTACAGGCTGGCCAGGGCATCCGGATCGGTCGCGTAATACCAGTTGTTCTCGAAGTATGGATAAAAATACAAGCCCAACTCCTCCCCTCTTATCAAATCTTTAAAAAACCTTACTACAATTTATGGGTACCTTTCCTATTTGTGATAGAATAAAAAAGGTTAATGTTGAATTATGGCGAAATCCCGTTTTACCGATTCCTTGACTGAGCAGGTTATTTATATATATCATGTTAAAAAAGGGGGACGCAATAATGAAAACAATCGGCTTATACATGCTCTTAACCCTTTTGACCGGCAATCCCCTTCTGTCCCTGGTCATCCTGCTGTTGATTTTCTTTTTCGCCGAGCAACGTTTTATCGGCATCCTGCCGGATATTTCCGCTCATTGGCGGCAGGGAAAAAAGACCAAGCTGTTGCAGAAGGAGATCAGGCTGAATCCGGCAAACGCCGAAGCCTGCCTGGAATTGGGAGAAATCTATTTCCGGCGGGGAAAATACGGGCAAGCTTTATCTTTCCTGGAGAACGCTTCCGGCAAGATGGCCGGACACCCGCTTTTTCATTTCTACCTCGGCGCGACATATTACTACCTTGGTAAAATTGAAGAAGGGGAAAAAGAGATTGAAAAAGCAATTGAGGCAAACCCCAAGGTCAGCTTTGGAGAACCTTATTTGTTTATTATTAGCATCTACCTGCAGAGAAAGCAACCGGATACAAGGATTGAGCATGTTTTTAATCAGCTTTTATTATACGGCTCGCCTAAAACATTCTATCAGGCTGGCAGACTTTTCCTGAATAACGATGACAAAGAAAGAGCAAGGCTTTTATTCAAAGAAACAATAGAAAACTATGATGCCTGCCGGGGAGCTTTGCGACGATTTTACAGAAGATGGGCGCTTCTTTCAAAAATCGCCCTGTTATCTATTAAGTGATTATTAATGAACGAATTACGATAGCATGCATTCAACAGAGAATGCTCAAAGAGAGGAGTAGTTTTTTCAATGCGGGCGAGAAAATATACTTCAATAATTCTTCTAGTGACTTTTATCATTTTATCTGTTACAGGTATCCAAATGGATATGACGCATGCAATATCAGGGCCGCATGGGCCACACGGAACAGAAGGCGGTAATAATTCTCCGGTCATTAAAGAGTCCCCCGCACAGCCAGAGGATGGTTTTTATCCTAAAAGGCTGCATGAATTAATGGGATATATATTTATCATTGCTGCACTGGTTCATTTAAAATTTAATTATAAAACGCTAATACGCTAATATCGCACCCAGAGCTATTTTGACTTATAAGGTAGATATGGTCTTTTGGGATACTAATTCCATACTGGATACCGATCAAGTAGCCCTGGCCTACAAAGACTTGTGGCGGGTAGAACGGGCTTTCCGTGAGATTAAATCCTGCGGCCTCTTTTTTATGCGTGTCAATGCGTGCTACTACAACCCCGTAACCCGCCCCATTCCTAGCCTTTCTCTAATTCCGACACCAATAAAAAACGCGCTGCGTCTCGCGTGCGTTATTGCATCCTTAAATGCTGCTTTTTGAAAATATTACTTTTTAACCCGACTTGACAGACCAATATCGAAGTTCAGGATACCACCATCCGCAGGCGCAAGTTGAAACATTTCATATGCGCGGCGGCGGAATTTTTTCGAGAGTAAAAGGAGGAAGAGAGAAAAGGTCGCCCCTATGGAGCGGCCTTTCTTTTGCCTTGCATTGTTTAGCCTGTTCAATGTCTATTTGCGTGATTTATCATCTTCATTTTTTAAAAGAGGTTTTGTCGCCGATGGTTGTAATTTCGGTGAAAAGAATTTTTTTATAGCCGGGACTAATGCATCTTCCTGCCACATTTGATACAGATAGATTAATATAAATTGAGGAATTGCCGGCAAAAAAGCTAAAAAGTTTGTTACATTAATCCGTACCCATATCCCCCGGTGACTTAACCAAGGCTGTATTAAAAAAATAAACACAGATGTCAATAATACCTCGGTAATTGTAAACAATATAAATTTACCGTAGGTATATTTTAATATCCAGATTTCCATTGCCAGAAGGGCAAAAGCTACAGGTAAAACCTCGTTTAGGGGAAAAATGCTCTCTCTAATAGTCCACCAGTTCCAGGAAACACCCATATCAACAATGATTATGTTTGTAATTGCAGTAAACAGTGCAGCAGGCATATATCGTTTAATATCTTTTTTGGGTATAAATAAAAGCGACAACCAGGGTATAATCCATATAGACCATAATATAAATTGGTTACTCATAGCGAACCTCCGATTATTTTTTTTTTAATTTTTACTTATTATTATAATTTTATACAAAGATTAGAACGGATTGCTAATATGGCTTCATCTGACTCCTCACGACAAGTCTTGTTTCAACCGGCTTTAGCAAATACGCTTCCACCGTCCGTGAGGCCTCCCAGGGTAAGGACACAGTCTTTCTCTCCATCCACCTGCCGCATTTACCCAAACTGACTCCGTGTAGCTATTGGACTTCGACTTGTTTAGCAGCCTTATCCTCAGTTTATGCCTGATGCGGTTCTGCTCGTCAGGCCGGAGATTTGCCGCCGCCTTCCTTCACACTCCACCTCGCGATGGACGCGCATACATAAGCTCTACAGGCGCATTCCCGGAGCAATAGCCAATGGGCTTTCCTGCCTTCTTCGCTGCATGGATAGTTTCCCAATAATTCTTAAGAATGGTTGCGGCTTCATAAGATGTCTTTAAAGCCCTACCTTTAATGGAACGCTTTCGTCGGCACCGCCGCTGACATTAAAAACGGCTAAGGGGCTACCGCCTTGACAGGCGGTGGCCCCTTGCGAAAAAGCATTAATCGCTGTCTATTCCGCCGTTGCGGGGAACGCGATCGCTTTAGCTAAAACATAAGCCGCTTGTAATGC
>JGI11944J13513_1001287_pt1 | contig 20636 bp, 9 predicted proteins | sample TerdegcoTASludge_FD_13513 | JGI IMG/M metagenome (IMG submission 13513) | reverse complement strand
CATTATGGTGAGAGATATAAAATGGTGAGTGACGGCAGCAAACCAGCCAAACCAGCAAGTTGTTTATCGATTCACTCACCATTTTATCATTACCGTCCAAGCGAGATAAGGAAGTCCATCAGGCTTTTATCGTCGGACCAATCCGGCAATTCACTTGTCGGAAGGATGTCAACATATGCCGCCTCCAGTGCTTTTCTCCGTGTCTCTATGTCCGCCTTGGCGTAGATTTGAGTTGTACTACAATCGCTATGCCCAAGAAAATCCCTGATGTAGATTAGGTTAACGCCGGATTGAAGTAAATGAACACTTTTGCTGTGCCGGAACACATGCGGCGTGACGGAAAAACGCACGTCGAATCCATCGCACAAGCTTGCCAAACCGACATACTTATCAATGATGTAAGATATACCCCAGCGTGTAAGCTGCTGTTTCTTCTGGTTCACAAACACATACTGCTCGCCGTTACTGACTCCGTTGTTGCTCGAACTGCACCGTAAATGTGATCCCAAGAGATTTTTTGTTTTCTCCGTGATTGGAACATGACGAGTCTTTTGACCTTTACCATGCAAAGTGATCACAGCAAGCTTATCCAAACGTAAATCCTTAACTTTCAAATCTATGATCTCCTGAACCCTTGCAGCGCTGTCGTACAATACGGCCATCAGCACCATATCCCGAAGCCCCTTTTTGGTTGAGGGGTCAGGCATCGACAGCAGTATTTTCATTTCTTCACCAGTCAAGAACGGCACAACTGTTTTCGCACACTTTTTATCAGGAATGTTCAGTATCTTCTGAAACTCAAACAGGTTCTCGGGAGACTGTTTCTGTACAAACCTGACAAATGAATGGATTGCCACCAACCGCTGATTTCTGGTTGTTACAGCGCAGTTCCGAGTGGATTCGATCCAATTCAGAAAATCAACGATCATTTCATGGGTCAAATCCTCCATGGATAGGCGCTCAGGAGAGATAGCTTTGGTCTGTTCGAAGAAGGAAAGCAGCAGTTTAAAAGTCACGGAATAAGACTGGATCGTGTGGCGGCTGACATTCTTCTCGCCGGGCAGGTATTTGCCGAGGAACTTCGTGAGGTAATATGGCAAGTCAGCTTTCGTCATAAATGATCCCACCTTCCGGTATAACGTATCCGAACTCTGCTTCAACACGCCGTACGATATCAGGATATAGGTCAGATGTCAGCCGCAGATAGTATTGGGTGGCACGGAAGTCCGAATGCCCCATGTATGCCGACAGGTATGGCAGCATAACAGTCAGGTCGTTTCCGGCCAAAACCCATTTTTTAAGGCATTTGACGGCAAATCCGTGGCGAAAGCTGTGGACTCGCGGGCCTACGGCCGTGTGGGGGATGTCAGCCATAAGCAAATAATCCCTGAAATGGTTATAAGCAGTGCTCTTGTCCATCTGCCCCATTGTTCCGTTGTGGTAACCCGGGAAAAGCCACATTTTACCGTCGCTGTACCGATGGAATCCATTCATAAAAATGATAATGCGTCTTGTCACGCTCTCAGTCATGGGAATCAATCGGTCTTTCATGTTTTTTGCGGCGCGGATTGTGACGGTTCCGGATTCGACGTTTACATCATTGAGAACGAGATTCAGCGCCTCGGAAATCCGTACGCCTGTGCCATACAAAAATCTGAACAGCACCGGATCAACCGCATTCCTGTATGACATTTGCGTCTGCGGGTAATTGTCTATGGCTATGAACATCCGGCGGGTTTCGTCATCCGTGAAGATGTGGGGAATGAATTTGCAGCGCGGAAGCTTCGTCTTGACCTCTGCCACATACGCATGGTAGCCTCTGTGAGCCAAGTATATCGCAAAGTCCCGCATCACCACTTCTTTGTTATGGTGTGTCACCGGTCGTTCATTTGGGTCATAGATAAAGTCGTTGACGATTTCTTTTGTCAATGTGCTTCCTTCAAAGCCGTTGCTGTAATAAAATGTGTCGAAGTGCCGCAGGTAGCGTTCCTGAACTTCGAATTTCATTCCGGTCTGCTGCTTGAGTGAAATGTAGTTCTGCGCAGCTTCTGCAAACCCGCTTTTCCATTCATAAGATGCTTTCACTGGCAAACACCTCCTCCGGGTCCAGTGCGCATTTGCGCAGCCCTTCAATGTCGATCTTAAGATATATGCTTGTGGTGTTGACAGACTGATGCCCCAATGCTTCCGATATGATGGGCAGCGGTGATTTAATCTCAAGCAGATTTCCTGCCAGCGTACTTCTAAGCGAGTGCATCCCATGCCACTGGCCTCCGGGTATGTTCAGACCGGCTTTCAGAATATAGCGATGGAGTTCTTTGTTGAATGCATTGCGGCCGCCGAATGCATTAAAAGGTGCTTTGTGCCTGACAAACAAGCATTCACTGTTTGTTGCGGGGCGACCGTTTTGCAGATAGTCGATGATGGCCCAACCGATATCTTTGAGCAGTGGCAATTCAATCGGCTGGCCCGTTTTCGCCATTTTCAGATTTATCGTTTTCCGGTTCCAGTCTATCGAAGATTTCTTAAGACTCCTGATGTCGCCAATCCTGAGACCCAGCCGGATAGCAATCAGAAGTATCGCATAGTCTCGCTTCCCTTTGGGATCGTCGCGGTCTATTGCACAGAGCAGCTTTTTGATGTCGTCTTTTGACCAAACATAGGGGATTGAAGCATTGCGGGGAGTACGTATTTGGGGGAGCATGGGAGTCAAATCGTGCTCGGTATACCCCCGTTCATACAGAAATGTGAAGAAGTTTCTGAAAACATACAAAAAAACGCCGACATACTTGACGGCTTTGTTTTCTAAAGTTTTTAAATAATTCTCAATATGCCGGATGGTAATATCTGATGACGATGTAACTCCTTGCGTAGTCATGAACGTTATCAAAAACTGAACTTTTTGGGTATTTGATTCTATTGTTGCTTTGCTGCACCCGCGATAAACCAGTTCTTCACAGAAGGCTTCATATTCCGACTTGAAACATGCCGGGCAGACAAACGGCGGTTTCGTCTTCCGAACATCAGCGTGAAATTGTCCGTCTTGCAGATAACGCAGCAATAGCAGCAATGGCCTCATACGATAGTCAGCCCTGGCATTTGATGTGACGCACTCGAAACGTTCAAAACGCTGGCCCGTTTTGACATATACGTACTCAAGACAGATTCTTTCATCAATCTCTGTAATGCCATTGTCAGATAAATAACGTTCAAATACGTTGTACGAGTTCTCGAAGTTTTTGAGCCTGCCCGGTGACGTCCCCTGCAGCCTCATAGATTCCATGATAGCCAATATAGCACCATGGATGTCTTGGCTTTTCAACATAATCATCCTCCTCGAAACAGCAATAATGCTTGTCTGATAAGGATGATTATACAGAAAATGGTGAGTGTTTTGCTTCGCTGCCAAATCAGATGCCTGAATCTACAGCATTAGACACAATTACTCACCATTTTATATCTCTCACCATAATGCCGTAAATGGGGAGCTCCCCATTTGAGGCATACGGCAGCTACTAATATGCTGCGTTCCGGTGCTGATCTGCCGACAGTTGCACAAATTTTGGGCCATTCCAGTATTAATACGACGGCAATCTATACGAAACCGGACATTAGAACAATGGCGGAGGCAGTGGAGAGAGGGGAGGTTTAACGAGTTTTCTGTTCAATACCGATTGTCACGGTTTAATACCATCTTGCCAAGTAAACGCATTGATGTCATATATATTTTCGTTTTATTTGGGTGGTGATATTGTATCTCGCTTTGAATTGCTTACAGAGATATAATGGCTGCGAGCTGAAATAATGAGCAGCATTCTTTCATGGCATCGATCTTCTTTTCGTCTCTGATCGGCTGAACGAATTCCACAGTTGCCACTCCTTTCGCAAACGTAACTTAACTGGTTATTATTATATATTTGTTACATTTTAGGTAAATGCGGAAGATGAAAAAATCCCGACAATTTTTCAATCCCAACAGGGGCAAGGGGTTCAGGGGTTTACTTTACCCTTGCTGGTTTTGTAATTTAGCCTTGGTGAAATTTGTCGAAATGTCTTGGTTTTTTGGGATAAAAATTAAGAGGATATCAGTTAGAGAGAGTCGAAACCAACAAACAAATAAAACTACATGTCTAAAAATGGGAGTAGGGGAATGACTCTTAATGAGATAATTGAGACGACAATGAAAGAAGCTATCATTTTTATATTAAGCCATTTACGTTACGAGTTTAAAGAAGCGGATACCCATAATAGCGTTATTTTTTATGGCGAGATTAATAATGACCTAATAGAAGCTATTGCACATTATTTAGTAGGGATACGAGCTTGTGCAATTGATGCCGCACTTAATATACGTGCTGACTTAATCGGAGATACCGACGAAGATAAAATAGAATTATATGCGGACATTTGTAGTATAGTCGGTGAAAATAATAATGCGTTAACGATGGATCAAATTCAAGACGAAAGAAACCCTTGGCTTTCCGAAGGTATATTTCATTTGTTTATGAATATTTCAACAAGGTTAACTAACATTCACCCGCCAGGATTAATAATTGCTTTGGATTTACCACATGTATCAGCCAAAGACAAAGGACTTGATTTGATGGCTTTATATTTATTTGGTGATAATCTAGGTATTTCAATTATTGAAACAAAGGCATACAAGGATGATCCTAACAAAGCTATTAACAAAGCAGTTAATTATTTTAAGGAAATTGAACAGGGTAAACATGCGCCAAGAATAAGACAAAGCATCCAAACTATGCGGACATCTCTTCCGCCTAGTTTCCAAAAATTAGTTTCTTCATCCCTTTGGAAAAAAAATCGTTCATATATACCAAATCCCCATTATGATGCAAGTGTCCCTATGAACTGGTCAAATAGACGACCATCTTTAAATGATTTGTCAGTTGGAAAAACCCGTATAATTATAATGCCTCACATTATCAATAACTTCGATACCTTCTTTAATTCAATTTCAGAAAATATGCGTGATTTTGCAAGAGGACTTTAATATGTTTGACGAGTATGTAAAAAATTTAATTAATTTGCTACCAGATTTACCTAAATTAGATCATAATACATGTAGAAGAGCTCTTTCAAAAGCATATTTTTACATTATAAGCTCCAGCATTAATGTCGATCAAGATAATATGATTTATCAAGAATTGGAAGAGATAAAATCTACCCTCAGGAGTATGGTAGATGCTCTTGAAAGCGTAGCTGTTTTTGATCGGCTTAATGGACTTAATATTTCCCCTGAAGTGGAAAATGCCTGTGCTTTTGTTGCTGGTGAATCTCTTTCCTTGTTAACCAAATTACCCCATTCAAGTGAAGAACTTTTATTAATTCATGATCCACTGTTTATAGAAACAAATTATATTGTTATAGAATCAGCTCTTCTATATATGATTGGTGATTACGATATTAATGCAGTTTCTGTAGTTAAGCATTTAAGTATTCCTTCAATTGATATAGAAGATAGAAGTATAACAGGGGCCTTACGGGCAAATTCTACATATTTATTAAAAAGGTTAGTCGCGTTATGTTCTGGAGATGTTCGAGAGGTTGAAGGGAGTGTACCGTTTACTGGTACGAAGAAAGTACCTACCAGGTATGAATATCTTATTTACGAAATTAGGATTCGTTTTTATGAAAAGATAGCGAATGCAGTGGATTTTTATATTAAATGGCTTGGGGGAGTTGATGAAAGAGGCATAGGCAAAGCCATTCAATACTTACAAAGGGCTCGTGATGCCACAAGAGCGAGCGGATACGAAGCTGATACAATATTTGCTGATATCTATCACCTTTGTAGCCTGTTACTTGTTGTTATAGATAGAACAAGTGTTAGATCAGTTGTGCATAGAGTGCCACAGCCGACTATTGGAGATGAAGCAATTCTAAAATCCTTTCCCATATATTTAAAGGAGCGAGCACGAGGTAATAAGGATAGTGTTGGTAGACCTTTTCTTTGGCCGTCCGCTTTAGAATTTGTCGTTGATTGCTTACCTGGCCCAAATAAAGATGTTGTTATTTCAATGCCTACTGGGAGTGGGAAAAGTTTTATTGCCGAATTATCAATAGCCCATGCGCTTAGTAGAGGATGGGTTCTATATCTTGCGCCAACTAATGCTTTAGCTCACCAAATAAGACGTGATCTTAAAAAAGCTCTTAGGGCATTTAAAGATGTTGATATACTAACTTTTGTCGGCGGGGAAGAATATACTACTCTCTCGGAAGAGCAGATCGAGCAAAATGGAAAACATTACGTAGCAGTCATGACCCCTGAAAAATGCTCTTTAGCAATGCGGCTTTATAAAGATTATTTTACTACGTGTGTTCTTTGTATTTTTGATGAGTGCCATTTGCTTAATGACCATCGGCGTGGCACAACGGCTGATATAATTATAGCGCAGTTAATTACTTATTCACCAAATATTCGATTTGTCTTGATGTCGGCAATGATTAGCAATTCGAATGATTTATCTGAATGGTTACGTGTTGCTCATGATGGTCAGTGTGTACCAAAACCTTTAAAATGGCGTCCTTCACGTACTATTAGAGGCTTTATATTCTTAAACAAAGAAGACTATAATGTTGAATTTCAAAAAGCAAAGGATAGTCTTATTGCATTACCAGCCCGCCGTGTGAATATTAACTTTGATATACCTTTAGCTTTAATAGTCGGGCTTTCTGGACCCTGGACCCTTGATGGTCCACCAGATTATTGTGTTACAAGTTTACCTTTAGAGTACACTGCAAAGGCCTCACGCAATCGAGACGGATCGGTAAATTCAAAATTTGAAGGATGGAAAAATACATCTTCTCGTATATTATCTGAACTATTTGCTCGTACTGGTCTGCCTGTAATTAATTTTATACTTACAAGTCGCCACCATGCCTTTAGTTGCGCTAATAAGGTTCAGGGTGAATTTCCAGGATGTATTGGTGAAGAAGGTTCTTTCCCTCCGATTGTTGATGCTTGGCTTTCTATCGCAGATGCGGAATTGGGTGTTAATACCCTTTTACGAGAGCTGCTCCGTCGGGGAATTGCCGTTCATACTAGTTCAATGTTACAACCTGAACAAGCAGCGTCAGAATGGATGTTCTCAAACGGAAAAGCACTCTTGATGTTTGCAACAGGAACATTAGCTCAAGGATTAAATTTGCCAGCTATCGCTGTAGTCATAGCTGGTACTTCTATGGGAGATCCTAGAGATACCGATTCGATTGATGGTGTTTCTCGCGTTAACGCGATGATACTTAATGGATTTGGGCGTGCAGGGCGACCCGGCTTTTCGAATCAGGGTATAGCAGTTTTAGTAAGTGATAAACCTTATGCCGCACCAATATCTGAGCAGCTTAACCCAACGGGAGTCCTAGCAAAGTTTGGGGTTTTAGCTGAGCCAGATGCAACAGTTGAAGTGCACAGTCCTATTGAGAAATTCATTGATAATATTATTACAGATCAACTCGACACCCAAACCGCAACAATACCAGAATTGGCACTTACTTCACTCCTAGCAGAAATAGATGAGGAATCTGGTAATATATTAGGGCGCACTTTGGCTGCCTATCATAAGCGTCATTTGTTCACACCACATATAAAAGATCAAATTCAGATACAGATAAGTACCATTAAAGAAACGTTTCTCAAGCAACCTGACGTTCCACATTGGATGAATAAAGCAGCAATGAAAGCAGGTGTCGATTTATTCCGTGCTTGGAGAATTTGGTCAGCTTATGAACAGCGAGGATTGGTTTCAATTGAGGGCGGTGTAAGCTATAGTGTAATTGACTGGTTAGATGTATTTTTTCAAGTAATGAGTTTACTCCCCCCCAAGAGAGTATTACCATACCTTGCCGACGATGGCACAAAGACTCAAACTATACTAAAAAGTTTGCGTGATAGAGTTGTAATGCAACGAGAAGTAGATGATATCCCCTGGGATATGCCAGAGGATTGGCTAATCCTCTGGCAAGAATTAAAAAGATTAGTACTCCTTTATATGCAAGGCGAGAGTTATGCTGTAATCGCACAAAACTATTTAGGTGTAAGTATTGAGCAAATCAATAATAAGAGAAGTAAGGGTGATAATCATATTCCCACCGTATTTGGGTTCCTACGAAAGATAGTTGAGCAACTAGCTATAGATGCTGGATGTTTCCTTGCTATTCAAGAATTAGCGGTATATGGTGAAGAAAACACTAGCTTAATTCCAGAACAACTTCAGTCTTTACCGCTCTGTATAAAAAATGGATGTAATTCAATTGAAGTATTATCCTGGTATAGATTTGCTTTTAGACAAAGAATCTGCGCTCACAATCTTGAGAAGGCTTTTCCTGTCCCTAAAAATTTAGCAAGTGATGCTGATAGGGCAAATTGGGTTCGAAATATGAGACTTATATGGTTATTTAGTGATTACGACATAAAAGAAAATCCACTATTGAACTATGCCAGGATTATTATCCTAAATGGTGGATATTTTTAATGAGTACAAATTATTCAACAGTATAGGTCAGAATGTCATCGGAGGATATCCTAATTCTATTTTGGTGAAAAAATACTAGCAATCAAAGTAATTCAATCCATTAGTGTTGAAATGTTCCAGAATGTATCTAACATCAGTACTTAGATGAAATTCCATAAGGGTTACAAAAGGGGGGCTATGATTGGATGTTTTTGAACTAAACCGACGTTTAATCCACGACTATTCCTCGTACATATGCAGTTTTATCCAGATTCGCGATGAGCGTATTGGTAAATATACTCAAGAATGTCTTGACAATGGACTGCTCTGGCCCGAGCCATTGATTCAGCTAAATCCATCATTTCAACCCGGCAAGTGGATTGATGAATTGGTGGAAAGTGGAATCCTCCACCAGGAATGTAGCCGTATTTTTCGTATTAATAAAGATCAGCAGGAAGAAGGCCAAACTCTACGGCTTCACAAACACCAGGTTGACGCAATAGATGCCGCCCGGGCTGGAGATAACTACGTGCTTACCACTGGCACAGGGTCTGGTAAAAGCCTGGCCTATATTGTACCCATCGTAGACTACGTGCTTCGCCATGGCAGTGGCCGAGGCATCCAGGCCATTGTAATTTACCCGATGAACGCCCTGGCGAACAGCCAGTACGGCGAGTTGGAAAAATTCCTTCACTTTGGCTATCCGGAAGGCCAGAGCCCGGTTACCTTTGAAAAATACACCGGCCAGGAGAGCGAGGAGCAAAAGAAACAAATCATTGAAAACCCACCCGATATATTACTTACTAACTATGTCATGTTGGAGTTAATCTTAACCCGGATTAAAGATAAAAACCTCATTAGATCTGCCCAAAACCTGAGATTCCTTGTGCTGGACGAACTACACACTTACCGCGGCCGCCAGGGTGCGGATGTGGCCATGCTGATCCGCCGCCTACGCAATTATTGCGGGGGTGAAAATCTCCAGTGTATCGGTACTTCTGCTACGCTTGCCGGCGGGGGTACATATGACCAACAAAGGGCCGAGGTGGCCCAGGTGGCAACGCTCTTTTTTGGTTCTCAAGTTCATCCAGAACGTGTTGTCATGGAAACCCTGCAGCGGGCAACGCCAGATAAGGACCTTAAGGACCCCATTTTTAAACATGAATTAATCGAGAGTGTTCAAAACCCGAAGCCAGTGGCTAATTACCGGGAATTAATAGAAGATCCGCTCTCCATTTGGGTTGAAACCACCTTTGGTATTACCAAAGAGCCAGGTAGCGGTAGATTGATCCGCAGCATACCAAAGAGCATCTCGGGAGATGAAGGCGCTGCTAAAAACTTAAGCAGACTGACAGGACTTTCTGAAGGACAGTGTACCCAGGCGATTCAGGAGAGGTTGCTGATGGGGTATAGATGTAAACACCCAGAAACAGGATTCCCCACCTTCGCATTTCGCCTGCACCAGTTTATCAGCCGGGGTAATACTGTATATACGTCCTTGCAGAACGAAGAGGACCGATACATAACAATTCACGGCCAGCAATATGTGCCCAATGACCGAAACCGGGTACTTTTTCCATTGGCTTTTTGCCGTGAGTGTGGGCAGGAGTATTACAGCGTTTACGTCATTACTGACCAAAACACCGGAATGAGCGTCTTTGTACCGCGTGATCCTAATGAAAACTATTCCAGTGAAGAGGAGGGGAAAGCCGGTTATCTTTACCACAATTCCACCGATTCTTGGCCAGATGATGAACTAGATGTTATAAAACGGGTGCCGGACAACTGGGTGGAAAATCGAAGGGGAATATCTATCATCCGCAGCAATCATGTAAAAGATCTACCTCGACCGGTAAATATTAAACCGAATGGCTCCGAGAGTGGGGAGGGCCTTGAGTTTTATTATATTTCAGCACCCTTCCGTTTCTGTTTGCACTGTGGTGTTTCCTATGGCAGCCGCCAGTCGAGTGACTTCGCAAAGCTGGCTACCCTCGGCTCGGAAGGGCGCAGCACTGCCACCACCATCTTGAGCTTGTCTGCAATCAACCATCTCCAAAAGGATGAGAATTTGCCGCAAAAGGCAAAAAAGCTTTTAAGCTTTACCGATAACCGTCAGGACGCTTCGCTGCAGGCTGGTCACTTCAATGATTTTGTAGAGATCGGCCTACTGCGCACTTCTCTTTACCAAGCGGTTTGTGCTGCTGGCGAGGAAGGCCTCCGCCATGATGAACTGACCCAGAAAGTGTTTAATTCTCTGGTTCTTCCTCTGGAGTTTTATGCTGTTGATCCGAATGTACGTTTTCAGGCCCTTGCCGATACCCAGCGGGCTTTACGAAACGTTTTGGGATACCGCCTCTATCAAGACTTGAAACGAGGATGGCGCATCACCTCGCCCAACCTGGAGCAATGTGGCCTCCTGGAAATTCAATATGCGTCGCTGGATGAAGTTTGTGAGGTAGAAGACCTATGGCAGGATTGTCATCCAACCCTCGTGGTTGCCAGCCCCGAAACTAGAAAGAAGATTTGCAAAGTCTTGCTGGACTATATGCGACGTGAATTGGCCATCAAGGTAGATTACTTAAATCGGGAATTTCAGGAACGAATAATTCAGCAAAGCAACCAGCATTTAAAGTCACCCTGGGCAATTGACGAAAATGAGCGGTTAGAACATGCTGCAGTACTTTACCCCCGGTCCCGCTCTAAAAAAGATTTCCTGGGAAATGTTTACCTCTCGGAGCGGGGCGGCTTTGGCCAGTACCTGCGCCGTCCGACAACTTTTCCAGGTTACCTCGAAAAAATCACACTGGAGCAGACAGCTGCCATTATCAGCCAAATCCTAACTGCATTGCGCGTAGGTGGCCTGGTTGAAGTTGTAGACGAAAACCGGAATAATGATGATGTGCCCGGCTACCAGCTGACAGCTTCAGCCATGATCTGGGTTGCCGGGGATGGTAGCAAGGCTTTCCACGATCCCATTCGTGTTCCTAACGAATCTGAATTGGGCAGCCGTACAAACCCCTTTTTTGTGGAGTTTTATAAATCCTTGGCCTCTGGTGCCCGGGGTATTGAGGCCAGGGAACATACAGCACAGGTGCCTTATGAACTAAGAATTTCACGGGAAGAAAACTTTCGGGAAGGACGCCTTCCTATTTTGTACTGCTCCCCGACTATGGAATTGGGGGTAGACATCTCGCAGCTCAATGTTGTCAATATGCGCAATATACCTCCAACACCGGCAAACTACGCCCAGCGTAGCGGACGGGCCGGGCGGAGCGGCCAGCCGGCCTTGGTCTTCAGCTACTGCTCCACCGGAAGTCCCCACGACCAGTATTTCTTCAAGCGGCCCCAGTTAATGGTGGCCGGCGCCGTTTCCCCGCCCCGGCTGGACATTGCCAATGAGGACCTAGTCCAGTCACACGTCCACGCCATCTGGCTTACGGAAGCCGACATGAGCCTGGGTAGTTCCTTAAAAGATATCCTTGACTTGGCCGGTGAACATCCCACTTTGGAACTTTTACCTTCAGTAAATGACACTATTAACTCGGCAAGACCGAGGCATAAGGCCCTAGCTAGGGCTAGGGACGTTCTGGATGGGATTAAAGCAGAACTCCTGGCTGCCGGCTGGTACAGCGACAGGTGGCTTGAAGATGTTTTGAATCGTATTCCCCGCACCTTCGAACGGGCTTGTGATCGGTGGCGCGACCTTTACCGAGCCGCCCTGAAACAGAGAGAAATCCAGCACCGGATCATCGTCGACGCTTCCCGTAGTGCCGAAGATAAAAAGCTAGCTCGGCGGCTACGCCAGGAGGCTGAGTCCCAGTTGGAGCTGTTGCTGGAAATCGACAACGTGATGTACTCAGATTTCTACAGCTATCGCTATTTTGCCAGCGAGGGGTTCTTGCCTGGGTATAATTTTCCACGTCTGCCTCTTTCAGCCTACATACCCGGGAGGCGTAGATTAAAGAACCTCGACGAGTTCCTCTCCAGGCCCCGATTTTTGGCCATTGCCGAGTTTGGACCCAGAAATGTCATCTACCATGAGGGGTCCCGCTATGTCATACATAAAGTAATTTTACCGGTGAGCCCATCCAATGATGATGAAGAATTGGCTACCAGTGCGGCTAAATTATGCCCTGAATGCGGTTACCTGCATCCAATATCCTCCCATGCCGGGCCGGACCTTTGCGAGCGATGCAGCCAACCGCTGGATCCACCCTTAGATCCATTATTCCGTTTACAGAACGTGGCTACAAGAAGACGAGATCGTATCAGTTCCGACGAGGAGGAACGCCCGCATCAGGGCTATGAGCTTCGCACTGTGGTACGTTTCGACAAGCGAGACGGAATGCCCTCGCAACGTACCGCTCTGGTCGAAAAGAATGGAGAAGTCCTGGCTATGCTCACCTACTGTCAGACTGGCACAATCTGGCGGATCAACCTGGGTTGGCGTCGCCGTAAAAACAAGGAGCAGCATGGCTTCCTTCTGGATAATGAACGGGGTTACTGGGCTAAAAACGAACAGGACCCCGCCGAGGATGATAACCAGGACAACCTTAGCAACCGGACCTCCCGTGTAATTCCTTATGTGGAAGACAGACGAAATTGCTTGATTTTCCAATTGGCGGACCCCTTGGAACAAAAAGAGATGGCTTCTCTGCAGGCTGCTTTGAAGAATGCTATTCAAATACGTTATCAACTTGAGGATAATGAACTGGCTGCCGAGCCTCTACCAGAATCTAATAAACGGTGCCAGCTCCTTTTCTACGAAGCAGCCGAAGGCGGTGCCGGGGTGCTCCGCCGCCTGGTGGATGACCCACAGGACCTGGCGGAAGTGGCACGGGAAGCGCTTAGCCTTTGTCACTTCGACCCGGATACTGGAGTCGACCTACGCAGGGCACCGGGGGCCAAAGAAGATTGTGAAGCAGCATGCTATAACTGTCTGATGAGTTATGCTAACCAGAGAGAACATGCCTTGCTGGATCGCCAGTTGATTAAAGAGTTGTTGCTAAATCTGGCTGGCTCCCGGGTGACCGGAGCACCGGTAGGCGATTCACGTTCGAAACACATGGAAAATCTGGTGAGACAGGCCGCTTCCAACCTGGAGCGGAGATGGTTGCAGTACCTGGAAGACAACAATCACCGACTTCCTACCCGTGCCCAGCCCTTAATAGAAAAGTGCAACACCAGACCGGATTTTATTTATGATGAAGAACAGACGGTCATCTATATTGACGGGCCTCCCCACGAATACCCGGAGCGGCGTCGGCGGGACCTTGAGCAGACCGAACGCATGGAGGACCAAGGTTACCTGGTACTGCGCTTTAGTTACCAGGATAACTGGGCGGGTCTAATTGCTAAATACCCAGATATATTCGGGAGGAAATCATGAGTTACGCAGTGGGATCGCTTGTAAGAGCCCGGGGCCGGGAGTGGGTTGTCTTGCCCGAATCGGAAGAAGAATTGCTTATTCTGAGGCCTTTAGGAGGAACCGAGGACGAGGTAACAGGCATTTGCCTTTCAATAGAAAATGTTGAGCCGGCTCAATTTGACCTACCTGACCCTGATCTGGTCGGCGATTACCGGTCCTGCCGTCTGCTCCGGGATGCGTTGCGGTTCGGATTTCGCTCCAGTGCTGGACCCTTCCGTTCCTTTGCCAAGATCACCGTTGAGCCGCGGCCTTACCAACTGCTACCTTTGCTTATGGCGCTGAAGCTGGACCCGGTACGTATCTTGATTGCCGATGATGTTGGTATTGGTAAAACAGTGGAAGCCTGCCTGATCGCACGGGAGCTTATTGATCGGGGGGAGGCCTTGCGTCTGGCGGTTTTAAGCCCCCCCCACCTGGCCGAACAGTGGCAGGCGGAACTCCTGAACAAGTTTCACATCGAAACGGAACTAGTCTTGTCCAGCACGGCAACACGATTGGAAAAACAATGTGGACTGGGGCAGTCGCTTTTTGAAGTTTTCCCCCATGTTATAGTTTCAACTGATTTTATTAAAACTGACCGCCGTCGCGACGAGTTTTTGCGCACTTGTCCGGAGTTGGTTATTGTCGACGAGGCTCATACCTGCGCCCTTGCCGATCAGGGCCGCGCCTCAAGACACCAGCGTTACCAGTTGTTAAAAGGCCTTTCCGCTGACCCGGGCCGTCACCTTATTTTGGTTACGGCAACCCCGCATAGCGGCAAGGAGGACGCATTCCGCTCGCTATTAACCTTCCTAGACAAAGATTTCGCCAACCTGCCTGCCGATCTTGCCGGTAAAGGAAACGAACACCACCGGCGCCGGCTAGCGGCTCATTTTGTCCAGCGTCGGCGGGCGGATATCCGGTACTATCTGCAGGCCGAGACACCTTTCCCCGAGCGCGAGGAAGCCGAGGAAAACTACCAGCTATCCAGCTCATACCGGCAACTGTTCGACCGGGTTTTACGCTACGCCAGGGAAACTGTAAAGGAGTCCGGTGCTACCCAGCACCGCCAGCGGGTGCGCTGGTGGTCGGTCCTGGCTCTCCTACGCTCCATGGCCAGCAGCCCCGCCGCTGCGGCGGCCACATTAAGGAGCCGGGCCGCCGTTGCCGATACCGAAACCCCTGAGGATGCGGACGAAATCGGACGACGCACTGTCCTTGACCTTGACCTCGATGAGACAGCGGACGGGATTGACGTTATCCCCGGTAGTGACACCGGCGAACAGACTGAAGAAGACATGAAAAACCGCCAGATCCTATTGAAAATGGCCCGGACTGCTGATGGTTTGAACGGCGATAAGGACGCCAAGCTAATGAAGGCAGTAAAGCTAATACAGAATTTGCTCAAGGATGGCTATCATCCCATTGTATTTTGCCGTTTCATCCCTACAGCGGAATATGTTGCAGCCCAGCTCCGGGAGCGGTTATCAAAAAGGGTAGAAGTGGCAGCAGTCACCGGTATTCTGCCGCCAAGTGAGCGCGAAGAGCGGATCCTCCAATTGGCGAAAGAACCCCAGCGGGTGCTGGTGGCGACAGATTGCCTCAGCGAGGGGATCAATCTGCAGGAGTACTTCGATGCCGTCTTTCACTACGACCTGAGCTGGAACCCTACCCGGCACGAGCAGCGGGAAGGAAGGGTCGACCGTTACGGCCAACCCAGGCGCAAGGTGCGGGTACTAACATTCTATGGTACCGATAACCAGATCGACGGTATCGTCCTGGACGTGCTACTAAGAAAGCATAAGAAAATCCGAAGTTCTCTAGGGATTTCGGTCCCGGTACCGGTGGACACTAATTCTGTAGTGGAAGCTGTTCTTGAAGGTTTGCTGTTAAAGGAACAGAAAGGGGCTCAATATCAACAGTTAACTCTATTTGATGAGTACTTGCGACCAGCCAGGGAAGATCTATTTGCCAAATGGGATGATGCTACTGCCCGCGAAAAGCGCTCCCGCACCATGTTTGCTCAGGAGTCTATCAAGGTTGACGAAGTAGCCCACGAATTGGAAGCGGTGCAAAGAGCAATCGGCTCTGGTGCGGAAGTGGAGTGGTTCATCAGGGAAGGTTTTCGAGCCTGCAGTGCTACCGTAGCAGGTAATTCCCCATTACTAATTGATTTGCAGGAAGCGCCAACCTCCTTAATTGAAGAGGTGGGAGGTAAAAAGAAGATTAAAGTACAGTTCCAACTCCCCGTAAAAGACGGCGTCCTCTACTTGAACCGCACCCACCCGGTGGTGGAAGGGCTCGGCTCATTTATTATGAATACAGCCCTTGACCCGCTCCTTCCGGCACCGGCCCGCCGCTGTGGCATTATCTGTACCAGCCAAGTGGACTGCCGCACCACGGTGCTTCTGGTCCGCTTCCGCTACCATATTGTGACCAGACAGGGTGGTTTAGAAAGGCCACTGCTTGCGGAAGACTGCCAGGTCCTGGCCTTTGCCGGCTCTCCCCAAAGCGCCCAGTGGCTGGAAAACGCAGTAGCTGAAACATTGTTGCAGGTAGAGCCCGAGGCCAATATTTCCCCCAGTAAGGCTAGTGAGTTTGTGCGTCGGGTGATCGACGGCTTTGATCGACTGCGTCCGCATCTGGAAGAGGCGGCTTGGCACAGGGGCAGGGAGCTACTTGAGGCCCACCGCCGGGTGCGGACTGCCTCCCGACATACCGGAGTGAGCTACCGTGTCGAGCCACAGTTGCCGCCAGATGTGCTGGGCATTTACATCTACCTGCCGAAGGACTGAGGAGGGCACCCATGCAAGTAAGAAGAAAGGACATGTTCACTACCATTCGGACGGAGGGCTCCATCCTGCCCCCCGATCTACTGCAACGTATTGTTACTGGTGAGCGCGAACTGGATGGCCTGGCTCCTGAAGACTACCATCTGGCTAAGGGCGAGCGGCTGAATGAGGCGATCAACCGGTCCTGGAACCGCCTGCTGGGTGTATGGGCATCTTTCAAGGCAGGGCTGGAAAAGCTGCCGCCCGGTGATCCTGCCATCACCATCACCCGTGAGCGCTGGCTTTTGGTTCTCTTTCAGGAACTGGACTACGGCCGCCTGCTAACAGCCCGGGCAGTTGAAATAGATAGTAAAAGCTACCCAATTTCACACAACTGGCAAAACACACCCATTCACCTGGTGGGTTGTCGGATTGACTTGGACCGCCGCGCTGCCGGGGTTGCCGGGGCGGCCCGTACGAGTCCGCACAGCCTGCTGCAGGAGTTATTAAATCGCTCCAGAGGGCATCTCTGGGGTTTTGTTTCCAATGGTTTCGTCCTCCGGATCCTACGTGACAATGTAAGCCTTACCAAACAGTCATATGTGGAATTTGACCTGCAGGCAATAATGGATGGCGAGGTCTATGCTGACTTTTCCCTTTTATGGTTGCTCTGCCACCAGTCTCGCGTGGAGTCGGAGCGCCAAGAGCAGTGTTGGTTAGAAAAATGGTCAAAAACAGCCCAGGAGCAGGGGACGAGGGTAATGGAACAGCTCCGTAAAGGGGTGGAGGATGCTATCACCGCCTTCGGCCGCGGCTTTTTGACTCACCCCGCCAACCGGCAGTTACGGGAAAGTCTCCAGTCGGGCGATTTAAATACTCAAGACTATTATCGCCAACTCCTGCGCCTCGTTTATCGGCTTATCTTCCTTTATGTGGCCGAGGACCGGGGCCTTTTGCTGGACCCCAAAGCTCACATTGCCGCACGCGAACGCTACATGCGTTTTTACTCAATGGCTAAAATACGCCGCCTTGCTGGACGCAGCCGCGGTACGAAACATGCTGACCTCTTCCAGGGACTACGGGTTGTCATGGAGAAACTGGGTAGCGACAGGGGCTGCCCCGAGTTAGGCTTATCCGCCCTGGGGAGTTTCCTCTGGTCGGAGCAGGCCGTACCTGAGTTGGCCGGTTGTGACATTGCCAACCGCGACTTTTTGGACGTAGTCCGCGCTCTGGTCTTCACAACAGATGGCTACACTCGCCGCCCGGTGGATTACAAGAATCTAGGCTCCGAGGAACTGGGTAGCATCTATGAATCGCTCCTGGAGTTGCATACGTTTCTTGATACTGACGCCGGTACCTTTGAATTAAGGACTACAGGCGGCAGCGAGCGCAAGACCACCGGTAGTTATTACACTCCGACCAGCCTGATTAATTGCCTTTTGGATTCGACCCTTGACCCTGTGCTGGACGAGGCTGTGAAACAGAAGGACCCGGAGGCCGCAATACTTAACCTGAAGGTGTGCGACCCTGCTTGTGGCAGCGGGCACTTCCTGATCGCTGCTGCCCACCGCATTGCAAAGCGACTGGCCGCTGTCCGAACCGGCGACGACGAGCCGGCACCGGAAGCTCAGCGAACCGCCTTGCGGGATGTCATCGGTCGCTGCATCTACGGTGTCGACGTCAACGAGATGGCGGTGGAGCTCTGCAAGGTTAGCCTGTGGATGGAGGCGCTGGAGCCGGGCAAACCTTTAAGTTTTCTCGATCACCGCATCCTATGCGGCAACAGCTTGTTGGGAGCTACACCAGCTCTGTTAAAGAAAGGTATCCCGGACGAAGCCTTTAAGCCTATTGAGGGTGATGATAAAAAGTTATGTACGGAATTTAAAAGGAAAAACAGACAGGAGAGGGAAACTGGTCAAACCAGCTGGTTGTTTGACGATACCGGAACAGTTTGGCCTGAACTAGGAAGGATAACTAGTTGCATGACAAGGCTTGACAATATTAATGATGACTCTCTCGCTGGTATCCAGCAGAAACAAGAGCAGTACTACCAGTATATCAATTCCGCTGAATACATTCACAGTCGCATCCTGGCCGACGCCTGGTGCTCGGCTTTTGTGTGGAAAAAAACTAAGGAGTTTCCCTACCCGATTACTGAGGAGATCTTCCATAAAATTGAGCAAAATCCAGATGGAATCCCAAAATGGATACGGGAGGAAATACAAAGACTTGACGGCCAATATCAGTTTTTCCACTGGCATTTAGCTTTTCCGGATGTATTTAATTTGCCCGGTCCGAGCGAACAGCCGGAAAATGAGCAGGCGGGTTGGTCAGGTGGATTTGACGTGGTGCTGGGGAACCCGCCGTGGGAGCGGGTCAAGCTCCAGGAAAAGGAGTGGTTTGCCAGCCGCTCGCCGGAAATCGCCAATGCACCTAATGCTGCTGCCCGCCGCCGGATGATTAGCGCCCTGGCAAACGAGGACCTTGCTCTGTACAAGGCCTTTTTAGAAGACCGGCGGAAAGCTGAAGGTGAAAGTCACTTTGTTCGTGATTCTTTACGTTATCCACTTGGCGGTAGGGGTGATATTAACACTTACGTTGTTTTTACTGAGACCATGCGATTGCTTCTCAATCGGATAGGACGTTTAGGTTGTATTGTACCATCTGGTATTGCGACAGATGATACAACCAAGTATTTTTTCCAAGATCTAATGAATAAGCAATCTTTAGTTAGTTTATATGACTTTGAAAATAAATTAGGAATTTTTCCTGGTGTCCATCGTGAGCAAAAATTTTGCTTATTAATATTATCCGGACCAAAAAGACCAGCAAAGAACGGAGCAAAATTTGTCTTTTTTGCTCACACTACCGAACAAATCCGGGAAGAGAACCAAAGTTTCACTCTTTCTGCCCAAGATCTTGTTTTAATCAACCCGAATACACGAACATGTCCAATCTTTCGTTCAAGACGGGATGCTGAATTGACAAAGGCGATTTACCGTCGTGTTTCAGTTCTGGTCAAAGAAGGCTCCTCCATAGAGAACACATTGAGTATTAGTTTTGTAAGGATGTTTGATATGACAAACGATTCACATCTATTCCGTTCTAGAGAGCAGTTATTAAATGAGGGATTTCAACTTAATAAAAATATATTTTATAAGGAGCAAGAGGTTTATCTCCCATTATACGAAGGTAAATTAACGCAAATTTTTGATCATCGTTATGCGACTTTTTTAAACGTAGATCCTGATGAAGCTCTAAAAGGCAATCCACGTGAAATTACCCAAGATGAACATGCGATGGATACTATCACTGTAATCCCACGTTTTTGGGTTAACTTAAAGGATTATTATAGTTACCATGGATACAGCAAAAAGCTTCCTTCCTTCTGGTTATCTTTTCACGGGATTGCAAACCCAAATAATGAGAGAACTTTCATAGCGACAATTTGCCCCCTGGTTCCTATGAGTAACTCTTTACCAATCATAAATGGACCCTCCGACATAAAAACAGATAACTATATATTTCTCGTTGCTAATCTTAACTCATTTGTTTTAGATTATATAGCTAGACAAAAGATTGGAAGTCGAAATGTTAATTTCTTTATTGTAAAACAATTACCAGTGGTTTTCCCCAATAATTATGAACATTCTATACGTAAATTAATTAAGGACATGGTTATTGAGCTAACATATACTGCCTGGGATTTAGAGGAATTTGCTAGGGACTGTGGTTATAATGGTCCACCTTTTCACTGGAATGAAGATCGTCGCTATTTAATCCGCTGTGCATTGGATGCCGCCTATTTCCACTTATATGGAATCGAGCGGGACGATGTAGACTATATCATGGATACTTTCCTAATTGCCAAGCGAAAAGACGAGGCCAAATACGGCTCATACCGTACGAAGGACAAAATTCTTGAGATCTATGACGAGATGGCGCGAGTATCGGCTGAGAACGCCGCTGCCTTGGCTGCTGGTC
>JGI11944J13513_1001286_pt1 | contig 20638 bp, 16 predicted proteins | sample TerdegcoTASludge_FD_13513 | JGI IMG/M metagenome (IMG submission 13513) | reverse complement strand
CTGTTCAGCGGAAGTCCGAAAGGAGCCGCGGCAAGTGCTGCCGTTTATAGCATCATTGAAAGCGCCAAGGCCAATGGCCTAAATCCATATAAATATCTTTATTATATCTTCAGTGAGTTGCCGGGGGTACAGTTCGGTCAACATCCGGAGTTCCTTGAAGATTATCTTCCGTGGAGTCCGGAGGTTCTAGAAGCTTGCAAATAGGGCAAAAACTCAGTTTATACTTTACACTGGTTTTTGCTCTTTTTCTATACACTTTGTTATTTGACGCTTACACCTAAACTATAGGTATGTGAACAATTTTGATTATAATCTTGTCTCGATGAGCTGAGAGGAAAATAGTCTGGCTGTCTGCAAAATTATTTGGTAAAATTGGACTAAAAAGCTAGCCTACTTTGATGGGAGCGACTATGCAAACTTCTGCCCTGCTATTAATTGCTTCACTCGGGGCCATTTCTGTTTTATTGATGTTGTATGTCTATATCTTTATGTTTGAACGTAGACTTTTTCTTGGCCTCTGGTTTATTGGCTGGGCCATCATTGCGTTTAATTATAGTCTGGATGCTTTTTTCCCTAACTTGTTGAGACAAAACTGCCTGATTTTATTTCTTAGTCTAAGTTCATATTTCTATGCAAACCTTTTAATATCTTGGGGTACTTTAATATTCCTGAAAATCAAAGCTGGAATATCCCTATTTTTAAGGGTAGGGATAATATGGTTATTATTTTTTATCTTTTTTTTAAATCAAAACTGGTCGGATCTGCAGATGATTAAATATACCTATTTAGCGGTATTTGCTCTATCCTCCTGGGTAGGCGCAGCTATGATCAAATCGGCCAAAAGGTACGGAAAACTCGCTCTTTTTTTAGGTTTATTAAATATAGCCTGGGTTGGCAATACCGTTATTTTTTCTTATATTCTAAAAATGCCCCAGATGGCTCCCTATATTGTTTCGCATACAATCTTACTTTTCAATGCAATTGGACTTATTCAGCTTTTTTTAAAAGAGCAAAAGGATGAGATTGGGCGAGGATTGGCTCACATAACTTACCTCACTTTCCACGACGAATTAACCGGATTGTATAATAAGACTTATTTTGATAAGAAAATACAAGAGTTGGCAAAAAATAATGACTGCCTGCCCATCTCCTTGCTCGTTGGCGATATGAACGGGCTAAAATTCGTTAATGATGTTTTTGGTCATCAGGATGGAGATAATTGGCTTAAAAGGATGGCCTTCATTATTCAACAATCTTGTCGTCAAAATGATATTATAGCAAGATGGGGCGGTGATGAGTTCGCTGTTATTCTTCCAAACACCGACAAAGAAACAGCTCTCGATATTGGACATAAGATTAACGCAGCATGTAAAAGCAACCAGGAGACAGATATTCTTTTAAGTATATCCTTGGGTGTAGCAACTAAAACCGATAGTAAAGCAGATTTGTCTAAGGTCTTAAAAGAAGCTGAAGAATTAATGTATGAAATTAAGCTTATCGAAGGCAAGAAAGCCAGGTGGGCTATCGCTGAAATCTTAGGTAAACTGTTGCAGAAAAAAGATTATGAAACCAAAGAACATATTGAAAGATTGGAATCTTTCGCTAAAGAGTTCGCACGAATTCTTAATTTCCCCAAGGAAAATTTTAATAATCTTGTGCAGGCTACAAATTTACATGACATCGGTAAAATCGGTATACCTGAAGATATTGTTCTGAAGAAGTCCCATCTTAATGAATCAGAATGGTTTATTATGAAAAAACATGTCGAAATTGGCTATCGAATTGCTCACGCGTCCGGAGAATTTGCCCATCTCGCCGATATCATTTTATATCACCATGAATGGTGGAACGGCCAAGGCTATCCCCAGGGGCTTAAAGAAGAAGAGATTCCTCTTTTGTCACGGATCATATCCATTTTAGACGCCTTTGATGTCATGACCCACCAGCAGCCTTATAAACCCGCCAAGACTATAAACGAAGCACTGCATGAACTTTGTCTCAAAGCAGGAACTCAGTTTGATCCTACTTTAGTTCCGATCTTTATTAAGATGATGACCGATAAAAGCCTTAGCTAAAACAGACGATTATTCCCCTCTGGGGATAAACTGCCGGGGGAATAGAGTTCTTGATGAGTTCGTTTGACGATAATTTTAGAGATAAGTTTATCCGAATCAACGCACTAAGGCATATAGAAAATTGTATTATTGTCGAAACGGTAACGTCGAATTTAAAGGAAGGGATACATTCCTAAATCAGAATAGGAGATTAGTAACATAGCTTCTGAAGTATTAGAAAAAATGACTCTATATTTTAATGGTGATATCAGAAGGGTTAACCATGCCCTAAAAGTGTATGGTTTTGCTAAAGCCATGGATAAGGATACCACTAAACCCACATTTGATGAAGTTACTAAATCAATTTCTTATAAAAAAATTTTGTTCAATGATTAAAGAATTCGGTACAGACAGGTACATAAAGAAATTATTTACAATCAAAATGCTTTATATTATGTTTATTTCAGATCAGCCAAACTGAATAAATAAGAGCTGGCTAACTTATTGAGATATATAAAAGGTTTGGAGGAAAGTTAATTGATTGAAACGTTGAAGTTGGTTTTTCCATTTGTGCTATTCTTTATAATCGGTTACTTATTTAAAGTTAAGTTTAAATATGCGGAAGAAATGGGTCAAATAATAACAAAAATAATTCTATATATTACTCTTCCAGTTACGATTTTCTTATCATTCGTCAGTAATACGGAAAATTTAGGAAATGCAATTTATTTACCATTCATAGGCTTACTTATTCCGCTAATTCTATTTGGCATTACATATATTGTATCAAAGAGACTCAATTTAGATGAAAAAACTGAGTGTGTGTTTATTACATGTCCTCTGATAACAAATGCTATGCTATTTTTAAGTCCATTTATCTATTTGGTTTATGGTGATGTTGGTCTTACACGGCTCAGTTTATACGATGTAGGAAATTCGATTACTATTTATATGATAGCACAAACACTATTCGTCTCGTATGAGTGCAAAAGATTCAATTTATTTAAAGGTTTAAAAACGTTGTTGATGTCATTTCCAATATGGGGGCTTGTTGCTGGCTTAGTTGTAGGTGGAGTAGGAATTGTTATACCAGAGTTTATAATGAAACCGCTTAAGATAATCAGAGAAGTAAACACATTCTTACCGTTATTCGTATTAGGTTTTTACTTTAAGCCCGTGTTAGATAATATAAAAGTTGTTTTTAATGCTGTCTTCATAAAGATGGTTTTAGGACTTTGCTTAGGAATAGGCTTATCGTTTTTGTTCACAGAATCAATAGATAAAATTACTATTATCTTAGCATCTTCGGCACCAGTAGGAGCTGTAAGTTTAGTTTTTGCATCGGTATATGGTAAAGACACTAAATTTGCTTCAAGTTTAGTATCTTATTCTGCAGCAGTTGGAATTATTGTACTTACGATTTTAGAATATTCTTTTAATGTTTTTGGATTAAAATAATTATTTGTACCAATGTGGTAAAGCTGCAATGGCTCTTTTACCTAATAATAATCCCGCTTGTTTTCTGAACCTAAACAAATCAGATTTTATCTATTAGAGAAGGAATTAGACGCCTGGCGAATATTTTTATGGCTCTTTATGGGAAGAACTAAAAGGAACATTATCGAATGTATTAAAAATATTTTTTTCTTTTAGAATGGATGGACACTCAATGCGATCGAGAGTAAATGCTAGATCATAGAGGAGGCAATAATGGAATTTATAGGTAATATCGTAAAATATACTTCTCTCGCCTTAGTGATTTTGAGTTGTATACTTATTATTATTAGATTTCTAAATGAGCTTGAGTTTACTTCGATCATTCCACCAGTTTTAAAAAATATTACACGCAAAATAATTCTTGAAAGGGAGAATTTTATCGATTCAGAGAAAAGTGAAGCTCCTAAAAATATTTTTATAAAATTTCTGTTATTTGTGTTTGCAAGTAGAATATTAATATTTGCGGTTACATATATAATTCAAATGTTGCTGAAAAAACAGTTTATCAACCTTGGCACATACTTGCAAATGTGGTTTATCCAAGATACTCCTCATTATATAAACATAGCACAGAACGGATATCAAAATGTAGGAGAGGAACGATTCTATATTGTTTTTTACCCTTTATATCCATTTTTGATCAAAATTTTTAGTTTTCTTTTTTATGATTATCTAATATCGGGAATATTAGTATCTTGCTTATTTTTAGCTATTGCATGTCTATACGTGTATAAACTTGTTCTTTTAGAATTTGGAAACGAAAAATTAGCTGAGCAAGCTGTATTGTTACTTCTGATTTTCCCTTATTCTTTTTTCTTTGGCATTATATATACCGAAAGCCTATTCCTTGCACTGTCGGCAATGGTATTTTACTATTCCAGGAAAAAGAAATGGGCTCTAGCAGGTATTTTAGGTATACTTGGAGCTTTAACAAAAAATCAGGGCCTATTTCTATTTGTGCCTATTGCTATAGAAATATGTTTAAGTAGCTCAATAATAAATGAATTAAAAAAACATAGATATAAAAGCGCTCTAAAGCATTTATTTACAATTCTACCGTACTCATTATTGCCGTTTATTGGGTTTGCAATATATCTTCTTACAAATAAACTAGTCACTGGGAATTGGTTTAAGTTTTTAGAATATCAAAAAATACGTTGGGATAATAGTATGTGGCTTTTTGCGGATAGTATAAAAAAAGGATTTATGTGTGCATTAAGCTATGATAGGATTTTTTCTATTGGAACATTTATACCTCAAGTAATATTTTTCTTTGTAGCTATTATTTTAATTATTATATCAATAAAAAAAGTTCCATTATCTTATATTGTATTTTCATTAATTGTAATAATATTTTCGTATTCACCTACATGGTTATTAAGTGGACCAAGATACATTTCAAGTTTAGTTCCTATTTATATTTTCCTTTTATTATTTACGCAAAAAAGTAGAATTATTAAACATACTACTAATATTGTATGTGTATTACTTTTATTTTTATATTCTACGACCTTTATCAATGGTGGAACTTATTAGCATATATATGATAAAGCCAAGAAATCATTTTGATTACCTGCTCTTTTTACTGTGGATAATGTGTTATAATTATTGTGTGTTTTTTGTTTGCCCGGGAAATTCGGAAAGGGGTCTGCACTGCTCGCAAATCAAGATGCAAAGTTGTTTGCCAACTTGTATCAATGGTTGGAGCGCAGTATTTCAGGATATTATGAAAATGGATAATATCTGGGACAAATTTGCTTCAGTACAACAGCTATATCGGGAATTAAATGCTATCATAGAATCTTCTTTTGACGGTTTGATGATTACTGACTCCAAAGGGAGAATTATTAGGATAAACCAGGCGCTAGCCCGTATATGCGGATTAGATGCCTCTCATATTGAAGGTAAATATGCTAACAACTTATTTAAGAATGGTATTATCCTGTGTGAATCCATTGCAGTCAAAGCATTGAAGGAAAAACGCACAGTAACCAGTATGCAGAAACTCAATAATAATGACAAAGAAGTTATGGTTACCGGCAATCCGATTTTTGATGAGCAGGGAAATGTTACTAGAGTAGTTACTAACATCCGTGATATTACGGAACTCAATAGGCTAAAAGAAGAAGTCACGGAACTCAATAGGTTAAAGGAAGAAGTCAAGGTGTCAAAATTGCTGGCCACACGCTATCAGGCGGAAGTTACCAATTTTATGGCCGAATGCTTACGAAAAGATAAGATAATCGCGGAAAGTCCAGGGATGGTTAAGACGCTTAATCTTGTGGTGAAAGCGGCCAGGACAGATGCCACCGTCTTGATATTAGGCGAATCCGGCGTGGGAAAAGAAGTTATTGCCAGGGTAATTCACAATGCCAGCCAACGGTTGTGTACAGGGGGTTTTATCAAGATAAATTGCGGTGCCATCCCGGAAAACTTATTGGAGTCAGAACTATTTGGCTATGAACCGGGAGCATTTACCGGCGCCAATCCAAAAGGAAAACCGGGTATGTTTGAAATCGCAAACCATGGCACCCTGCTATTGGACGAGATCGGCGATTTGCCCTTGAATTTGCAGGTAAAACTGTTGCGCATTTTACAGGAGCAGGAGGTTTACCGTATTGGGGCTACCAGGTCAAATAAGTTCGATGTGCGGATTATCGCTTCTACTAATCGGAATATTGAGGAACAGGTTCAGGAGGGGAGTTTTCGAGAAGATCTTTTTTACCGGTTGAATGTTTTGTCCATAGAAGTTCCGCCTTTAAGAAAACGCAAAGAAGATATTCTGCCGCTGGCGAAGCAGTTTATTTCCCTATACAACGAAAAGTACGGTGTGGAAAGACGGATTGCTCCGCAAGCAATACCCATCTTAGAAGGGTATCATTGGCCGGGTAATGTCCGGGAGTTGCAAAACGTGCTGGAGAGACTGCTGGTTATGTCCGATGAAGAAGTAATACCGGCGGCGCAAGTTCAAAATGAGTTAACGAAGAATAGAGCCAAATATAAATCTCCGGTTAGTGTCAATGAACTAATACCGCTTAAAGACGCGAAAGAGATTCTGGAAAAACAATTGATTTCTATGGCATTCGAGTGTTGCCCGTCTGCCCGTAAAGTTGCTGAGGTATTAGGAATCGACCACTCGAATATTATTCGCAAAACAGCCAAATACGGCATTAAGCGATAGTTATGTGAATAAGTTGGCAGGTGGAAATAAATAATGGTGCGTATTTACACCAAACGGTGTGATTTCGCACCATTATTTATTACAATTACCAGTATCTATGCTTAGCCATAATATTTTTTTTATATTCGTCTTTCAAGGAAAACAGTAATTGTTTACTGAAAAGTATAACAATTCTAAGTATTGGCACTAAATTTGCAGTATAATACTTATCAAGGGAGAAAATGACTGCGATTTAAGGGGGTTGTCTCAAATGTTGCCTGACAGTGATTACAAAAAATTAACCGCGCCGGAATCCATTGCTTTGGTTGGAGTTACCAGACGCACCGGGATAGGAAGCATCAACCCTCTGGAAGTATTGCTCAAATGGGGCTACCGGGGAAGGATTTACCCGGTCAACCGGCAGGGAGGAATAATATTAGGATGCCAAGCTTACACTTCCCTGCTGGATGTGCCGGAAATACCCGACCTGGCGGTCATTTGCGCGCCTCGTGACGCAGTGCCCGAGCTTTTCGGCGAGTGCGCCGCTAAAGGGATTAAAATTGTCATTATCACAGCCCAGGGTTTTTTCGACGGAGATGAGCGGGGCAGGCTGATGCAGGAGGAGCTTCTTGACATGGCTGCTAAAAACAGTATCAGGGTGCTCGGGCCGAACACCCTTGGTATTGTCAACAATTTTAATAATTTTTGCACTTCATTTGTTAATTTTATCAATCCCGTTAAACCGATAGGAATTACCTGCCAAACGGGCACTTTTTATTTAGGCGCTTCACAGCTATGCACCGGCATAGGAATCATAGTTGATACCGGCAACACAACGGATATTGACGTCTCCGATGTATTGGGCCACCTCGCCAGGGAGCCCCATCTCAAAGTAATCAACATACACATGGAGAGCTTGAGAAACGGAACTAAGTTCATGGAGGCAGCTAAAGACGCCGTGCCGCTAATGCCGGTGATTATTTATAAAACCGGAACCAGCGCCGCCGGTTCAATCGCCGCGAGTTCACATACAGGCTCGCTTGCCGGTGAAGACAAGGTTTTTGACACTGCTTTTAAACAGTGCGGCTTGCTCCGTGTGGTGGACATCGAAGAAATGGGCGACCTTAACAAGGTATTCTGCACGTTTAGCGGCATCAAGGGAAACAGGATTGGAATTGTTTCGATATCCGGCGGCGCCGGAGTGATGGCTGCGGATGCCTGTACCCGTTACGGCTTGGAAATAGCCACGCTGAGCAGATCCACCTTTGAGCAGTTGAATGAATTGTTTCCGGCATGGGCACATTGCAGCAACCCTATGGATATGTGGCCGGCCAGCATGTTTAACGGCTACCAGTATTCCTACCGCCGCATCCTGGAAGCCTTCATGCAAGACCCGCAGGTGGATTCGGTCATCTGCATGACCGGCTCATTTTTGGACAAAGAAGAGGACTTTTTAGACGTAACCGGTGTAATCAGGGAGATCGCCGGTAAATATCCGGATAAGCCGATAGTTGTTTCCACATGCGGGAATCGCTATCGGGATTATGAATTGGAATTAGAAAAAGACAACAACGTTTTGTATTATTTTTCTCTTGAGCGCGCCGCCAGAGCGCTCTCCGCGCTGTATAAATATCACCATCTAATCAAGAAAAATGTACGTTATACGGCACCCGTGCCGCTTAACCCCGGGCAGAATCCCGCCGGGGAGATTCTTGCCGGCAAGAGCGGAAACCTGGAGCAAACGGAAGCTTTCAGACTCCTGGAATCTTACAGCATCCCCGTGGCCCGCTGGAAAACGGCCAAAAACATGGAGGAAGCCGTTACGCTTGCCCAAAAAATAGGATATCCGGTGGCCATGAAAGTAATTAGCCCGGATATCAATCATAAGTCAGATGTCGGGGGTGTGCGGCTTAATATCGGGAATANTCAACAACTTGAAGANGCTTTTACGGAAATGCACAGGGAGATACAGCGCAGGCAAGCCGGCGCAAGAATTGAAGGAGTGCTTATTCAGGAGTACCTGCCCAAGGGAACCGAACTGTTAGTCGGATGCAAGAGAGATCCGCAATTTGGCCCGGTGCTGGCCTTTGGCATGGGAGGCGTCTTTACCGAGATACTGAATGATATTTCGTTGAGAATACCTCCTTTGAGCAGGGAAGAATTCATGAATATGATTAATGAAACAAAAGTGAGTAAAATACTGGCCGGTGCCAGGGGTACCATTGCGGTAAACTTTAATGAGTTAACTGATTGCCTGGCAGGTTTTGCGCAGTTGGTGATGGAGAACCCATCAATATCGGAGATGGATATAAATCCTTTACTGGCTTATGCTGACAGGATCGTGGCCCTGGACGCCAGGATCGCATTGGGACAATAAGCCGGCGGCAGTGCTGGCGCGGGGCATCGGAAGATTTGATATGGGAAGGAGATGCTATTAATGCTGAATTTATTTTCTCCCGCGAAGAAGAACACAACCGTAGCAGATGATACCCTGGCGAGGCTGGATTTCACCTCCGCCATAGCTAATTATTCGCTTGTTTTTAACGAGTTCATGGCGCTGTGCCTGGCCATAAAAGTAAAAGAAATTATGGGGAGCGCCACCGATTTGGCGGCGTTGTGCCAGGAGACATCGGCTGCCGCCGAAGAAACCTCGGCGACCACCCAGCAAATCAGCGCCGGCATGCAGCAGGTTAAAGCCGGCGAGTTGGATAATTACAACAGGCTGAGAGCCTTGAATGATTTGGCGAAAAATGCCGGCTCAGTGCTGAACAACATGGTCGGCAACGCGACAGAGCTTGTGGAGCAAATAAAAAGCATTGACAACATCAGTGAGAGCGTATCAGAAATAGCTGATAAAACAAATCTCTTGTCGTTGAACGCGGCAATCGAAGCGGCGCGCGCCGGTGAATACGGCAGGGGCTTTTCCGTAGTGGCAGAAGAAGTGCGGAAACTGGCCGATCAAACAAAAATAGCAGTGAAGGAAGTTAAAAACATATCAGTGCAGATGGATGAAAAAGCTATGGACACCGGAAACGCAGTGTCAAACGTGAAGCGTATTTTTGAACAGTACATCAGTGATACCGCAACAGTCGCCGAAATAATGAGCGCAAATGTGAAACAGGTAGAACAATCCGCAGACGCGGTGGAGAATATTGCCAGGACTTCCCAGCAGCAGGCCGTGACCACGGAAGGGTTAGTCGGGGTATCCAGTGATTTGGCGTCGGCAGCCAATTTTGCCGACGTATTCGCGGGCATAACCAGCCGGATGAATCAAGTTATTCTTCCATATTTAAAAAACCCAAAGAAGATCACAATCTTGAGCATCCTCGCCGCCAGGCTCACGGACCACACAAATTTTATCAAGAGTCTGATGGAAAAATACGGGAAAGAATCAACAGCGCCAAGCCACCTGGAGTGCGCTTTCGGCCGGTGGTATGAAAAAGAATACGAGCGGTACAAGCATATTAAAGAATATGCGGCCATTCGGGAATTGCACAAAAAGTTTCACGAGGCAGCCAATGTGTTTTTACAGGAGAACAGCTTGATCAAAGCAAAAGGTGTGCTCGATACCTCGCGGCGGCTGCTGGACGCTTTACTGAAATTATCCGCAGTGATTTGTTGAATTTCTAAAACTCTTTTTAATATTGAGCTAACAGTCTATCCGCGGGCGGCAGGAAATCGGGTTCTAAACGGCGAATAGAAAGGCGGTGTTTGGATTTAGACAAAACCTTGGAGGCGACATTGTATGGACATCTTATCTGCAATAGGAAATACACCGCTGGTCGAATTAAAAAATATCAGCGTAAACCCTAAGGTGAAGATTTACGGGAAGCTGGAAGGAAACAATCCGGGCGGATCTGTCAAGGACCGTCCAGCCTATTACATGATAAAAAAAGCGGAAGAATCCGGTGAGCTGACAAAAGGCAAAATTATTCTTGAGCCTACTTCGGGGAACACGGGTATTGCTGTGGCGATGATTAGCGCGGCCAAGGGATACCGGGTCAAGCTCGTAATGCCGGGTTGCGTCAGTGTGGAAAGAAGCAAGACCCTGGAGGCATTCGGAGCGGAAGTTGTCCTGACCCCGGCGGAAGAAGGAACGGACGGAGCTATACGGCTAGCCCACCAAATCGTCAGCGCTGAGCCGGATATGTACTACATGCCTAACCAATTCGTCAACGAGAATAATGCTCTTGCCCATTATGAGACTACGGGCCCGGAAATCTACACGCAGACCGACGGGAAAGTGGATGTGTTTGTGGCGGGTATGGGTACCACGGGGACGCTGATGGGAACTGGCCGCTATTTGAAGGAGAAAAAGCCGGGCGTACGGATCATCGGTGCCGAACCGGTTAAGGGACACACCATCCAGGGGCTGAAAAACATGGAGGAAGCCATCGTACCGCAGATTTATCATCCTGAGCTGCTGGACGAGAAGATCACCATTAAGGATGAAGAGGCTTTTGAGATAGCCAGAATGCTGGCCACGCGAGAAGGCATTTTCGCAGGTATGTCCAGCGGCGCGTCAGTGGCATGCGCCCTTAAGGTGGCTGAACGTATGGAGTCCGGTGTCATCGTGGCCATCCTGTCGGACCGCGGCGACAGGTACTTGAGCACCTCTCTTTTTATGTCCATTTGCGCCAAGTGCTCCCCCTAAATTCTGCGAACAATTATAATTACGGTATTGCCATCTTTTAACCCATGCCCAAAAGAGTATTTTATCCTGGCCGGGTTTTAGCACAAATATATTGCCGGTTAAGTGAAAAGCCTACCCGCTAATATAAGGGAGGTTTTTCTGTTTTAATACGGATGTTCCGGTTTGAACAAACTAAAAAAATGATTTAATGATTGGGGATGTGGACATGGTTGATAAACGTATAAGAATCCTGGCACAAAACCTTGTTAATTATTCCTGTGATTTGCAGGTTGATGAAAAAATCCTCATCGAGGCGGTAGGGCTTGAAACGCCGCTAGTGCAGGAGTTGGTGCGGGAAGTGTACCGTGCCGGCGGAGTGCCTTTTGTTACTATAAAAGATTCCTCGGTGGAAAGGTCCCTGCTGTTGGGGGCGACCGAAGAACAAATGAAAAGCAGGGCGCGGTACGAGGCCGACCGGATGAGTGAGATGGATGCTTATATCGGCATCCGTTCCGGGTCCAACTTTGCGGAGATGTCCGACGTCCCACCGGAAAAAATGTACTTGTACAACAAACACTTCTGGCATGAAGTGCATGGGAATATCCGGGTGCCGAGGACCAAGTGGGTGGTCCTGCGCTACCCTTCGCCCTCCATGGCCCAGTTGGCCGATATGAGCACGGAGGCCTTTGAGAATTTTTACTTCCAGGTCTGCAACCTGGACTATTCTAAAATGGCCGCGGCCATGGACCCCCTAATAGAACTGATGGAAAACAGCGACCAAGTGCGGATTATGGGAAAGGGGACCGAACTGACATTTTCCATTAAATCATTGCCGGCCGTAAAGTGCGCCGGCAGGCGAAACATACCCGACGGGGAAGTCTACACCGCTCCGGTCAAAGACTCTGTGAACGGTGTTATCACCTACAATACACCGGCCCAGTATCAAGGATTCACCTATGAGAATATCCGGCTTGAGTTCGAGGACGGGAAGATAGTAAACGTTTCGGCAAACAACACGGAGCGGATCAACAAGGTGTTCGACACCGACGAGGGAGCTCGCTACATAGGCGAATTCGCTCTGGGAGTCAACCCCTACATAACGAAACCCATGAAAGACACCCTGTTTGACGAAAAAATCGCCGGTTCCATCCATTTTACCCCGGGTAGCGCCTACGAGCGGTGTTTCAACGGGAACAAGTCGGCCATCCACCGGGACCTGGTTTATATCCAGACACCGGAATACGGAGGAGGGGAAATATATTTTGACGACGTTCTCGTCAGAAAAGACGGGGTCTTCGTACTGCCGGAACTAGAGGGGTTGAACCCCGACAGTTTAAAGTTGACCAATCTTTTTTCGGAAAAAATAACTTAAGAAGGAAATACCTTGTGTAACTACCCACATCCTTACATCATATTATATCACATGTATTAGTAATAATTAACATTTATTTGAAGACGGTGATATAATGGATGTTCAGAATTGCCAGGATATTCTGGAGAATCTCTATGACGGTTTATATATTGTAGACAGGAAGAGAAAAATTACCTTTTGGAACAAAGGAGCGGAGAAGATTACCGGTTTTAAAAGTGCGGAGGTTGTTGGTTCATATTGCTGGCAAAATTTGCTCACACATGTTGACAGCAAGGGTACCTCACTTTGCAAGGGAATGTGCCCCTTGGCAAAAACCATCGAAGATGGAGTAATGCGTGAGGCTGAGGTATTTCTTCGGCACAAAGGAGGTTATCGGGTTCCTGTTTTTATCCGTATATCCCCTCTCCGGGACTTGAACGGGAAGATCACTGGCGCTATCGAGATTTTTAATGACAATTCCCCCAAAATAGATCTAGTCCAACAGATAGAGCAACTGCGTGAGCTCTCTTTGTTGGACCAATTAACCGGGCTGGCCAACCGGCGTTATGCGGAAATTCATTTACAGGGTAAAATTAAAGAAATGTCCGATTGTGGCTGTTCATTTTTCGGGGTGATATTTCTAGATATAGATCATTTTAAAAAGGTTAATGACGAACATGGGCACGATGTGGGCGATGAAGTTTTGAAAATGGTGTCAATGACCTTAAAAAGAGGAGTTAATGGAAAGGGTCTGGTTTGCCGTTGGGGTGGAGAGGAATTTATCGTGGTGATACCGGCCGGTGATATTTATATGCTTCAGTCTATTGCCGGGAGTCTGCGCGCTCTTGTTGAACAATCACGCTATTCAAATGGGCGGCATGTAGTATCGGTTACTGTATCCGCAGGGGCCACGATGGCCGTTCCCGGTGATACGGTGGATAGTATGGTGAAGAGAGCAGATGCACTGATGTTCCGGAGCAAAAAAATGGGTAGAAATAGGGTGTCAGTTTAAACTGCTCTCAGCAGTAGCTAAGATATAACTTGATCACTAAGGTTGCCTCCCGCGAACTGGCTGTTATAAAGGTCGGCGTAGAAGCCTTTCTTGGCAAGGAGATCGTTGTGATTACCCTGTTCTACGATGGCTCCTTTGTTCATTACGAGGATAAGGTCTGCGTCACGGATTGTTGAAAGTCTGTGAGCGATTACAAAACTGGTTCTTCCCTTCATTAATCTTGCCATCGCTTTTTGGATAAGCACTTCGGTTCTCGTGTCGATGTTGCTGGTGGCCTCGTCGAGAATGAGGATCGCCGGGTCGGCGAGAATAGCCCGGGCTATGGTCAAAAGTTGCTTCTGGCCTTGCGAAATATTTGAAGCTTCTTCGTTTAGCACAGTATCATAACCATCGGGGAGAGTCTTGATGAAGTGATGGGCATTGGCGGCCTTTGCCGCGCGGATGACCTCTTCCCCGGTGGCACCTTTACGTCCATAAGCAATATTGTCCCTGATGGTGCCATTGAATAGCCATGTATCCTGCAGCACCATCCCGAACATCGTACGCAAATCTCCGCGTTTCATGTCCCTGATATCCACGCTGTCGATGGTGATCCGCCCGCCTTGGACCTCATAAAAGCGCATAATCAGATTCACCAGAGTTGTCTTACCCGCTCCGGTCGGCCCGACGATGGCGATAGTATTGCCGTGCTTAATATTTATGCTGAGATCTTCCATAAGCGGAGCATCTTCCTTATAGCCGAACCTTACATGTTCAAATATGATATTGCCTTGCGGGAGCCTAATGACTTTCGCGTCCTCCTGATCAGGGATTTGTTCAACCTCATCCATAATCTCAAATACTCGTTCCGCTGAAGCAACTGTAGACTGCAATATGTTGGCTATATTGGCCACCTGGATGATCGGCTGGGTAAATTGCCTGGTATACTGGATGAACGCCTGGATATCACCGATCTCAATTTTCTTGTGCGCGACCAATAAGCCGCCAGCAACGCATATGGCAACATAACCAACATTATTTACAAAGTTCAAGGCCGGGAAGATAACGCCGGACATGAACTGCGCCTTCCATCCGACGCCGTACAGTCTTGCGTTAATCTCTTTGAACTTCATTATTGAGTTTTCTTCATTTCCGAATGCTTTAACGATCTTATGTCCAGCGTACATTTCCTCAATATGACCGTTGAGTTCACCAAGGCATTTCTGCTGGTCCGCGAAAAACTTCTGAGATTTCTTGGTGATTATAGCTGTTATGAACATACTGGCCGGAAGGGTAAACAGTGCTATAAGGGTCATCACGGGACTGATTGTCAGCATCATGATCAAAATACCGATAACAGTCACCAAAGAAGTGATCAACTGGGTCAAACTTTGCTGAAGTGTCGTCGCAATGTTGTCCAGGTCATTCGTCACCCGGCTCAGGATCTCGCCATGGGTGCGCCGGTCGAAATATTTGAGCGGAAGATGATCAAGCTTGTTTTTCACGTCGTTGCGCATTTGATAAACAGTTTTTTGTGACACGCTCGACATGATAAAGGCCATCACGTAGCTGCACAGGGCGCTGATTAAATATAGCGCGAGCAGCAATAGCAGAATTTTTCCTATATATTCGAAGTCAAAGGTCGGTATGGGCTGCTTTTTAAGTTTACTGATCACCTCAACCGGCATATTGCTTTGAATAGCTGTATAAAGCTGGGTATAATATTCGTACTTGGCGAGCATCCCGTCAGCAAGTTTGGTCGTAGCCTTCCCCATGATTTTGGGTCCCACAATTGCGAAAAGTGTACTTACAATAGCCAGAATAAGCACCGCAATGAAACGGTACTTTTCCGGCCGCAGATAATTTATTAATCTTTTTAACGTTCCTCGGAAATCTTTTGCTTTTTCCACCGGGGCCCCCATCATCGGGCCGCGGCCCATATGGCCTGGACGCGCCGGACCGGTTCTTGGTGAATTTTTTCCGTTCATGATGTTACGCAATCTCCTCTCCTGACAATTGGGAGGATACAATCTCACGGTATACTGTACATGTACTCATTAGTTCCTTATGTTTGCCGATGCCTTCAATCCGCCCTTCATCCAATACGATGATCCTGTCGGCGTCCATGACTGTTCCAGCCCTCTGGGCAACAAGAATAACGGTGGAAACAGTGGTTTCTTTTTTAAGCGCCGCCCGTAGTTGGGCGTCAGTCTTGAAGTCGAGGGCTGAAAAGCTATCGTCCAAGATATATATCCCGGGCTTCCTGACTAAAGCGCGGGCGATGGAAAGCCTTTGTTTCTGCCCGCCGGATAGATTGGTTCCACCCTGAGAGATAAGTGAATTATAGCCGTCTTGCATCTTAGAAATGAACTCGCTTGCCTGGGCGATTCCGCCGCGCGGGCAACCTCCTCGTCGGTGGCGTCAGCCTTGCCGTAACGGATGTTTTCAGAAACGGTGCCGCTAAAGAGGATTGGCGTCTGGGGCACGAACCCGATTTTCGCCCGGAGATCTTTCTGGGGCATTTGCCGGACATCCACTCCCTCAACCAGGACACGGCCGCTGTCAACATCATAGAATCGCGGTATCAGATTAATCAGAGTGGATTTACCCGAGCCGGTACCGCCAATTATGGCTGTCACCTCGCCGGGATAAGCGGCGAAGGATATATTTCTGACGGCGGGCATTTCAGCGCCGGGATAGCTGAAAGTAACATCCTGGAATTCCACTCGGCCGCCCTGGCCGTCGGATTTTTCACTGTGTAAAGGGTCAAATATTCGCGGTTCCATATCCAGTACTTCATTTATCCGCAAGGCCGACGCCTGGGCTCTCGGAACCATGACAAACATAATTGTCACCATGATGATGGAAAACATGACCTGCATCGCGTACTGAAGAAACGCCATCATGTCTCCGATTTGCATTTCATTTTGACTGATGCGGTGGCCACCAAACCAGATAATTGCTATCGAGGTAAAATTCATCATGATGATCATGAGCGGCTGTATCGCCGCCATTATTTTATTTACCTTGATCGAGGTTTCGGTCAGGTCGCGGTTCGCTTTCTCGAACCGTTCACTTTCGCTCTTGAGTCTGTTGAAGGCGCGAATGACCCTGATGCCGGTCAAATTTTCACGGAGTACCAGATTAACTTTATCCAGCTTGACCTGCATTGATTTGAACAAGGGAACGATTACACTGGCGATGCATGCAATCAAGAGCAACATGACGGGGAGAACTACGGCCAGGATTAAAGTAAGCTGCTTATCCTTGGAAAACGCCATGATGATACCCCCGACGCACATGATCGGGGCATAGACCATAAATCGCAAACCCATTACCACCAGGGTCTGTGCCTGAATAACGTCGTTGGTTGTTCTGGTGATCAGGGAAGCAGTGCCAACTTTATCGAATTCTTGCAGGGAATAGCTCTCCACGCGTGAAAAAACCTTGTCGCGGATGTCTCTGCCGAAGCCCACCCCGATAATTGAAGACAAATAGCTGCTCATAATGGAGCAGAGACTGCTGGCAAGCGCTACGAGGAGCATGTAGCTCCCGAATTTCCAGATATAATCTGTATTGCCCTTCATCATGCCGTTATTGACGACATCCGACATCAGCGTAGGCAGAGATAGTTCCGCCAGGGACTGGACGAAAAGGAACGCTATCACCCAAAACAAATTCCACATATATGGCTTAAGAAATCGGGATAGTCTAAGCATGGTTTATTCAATCTCCGCTTGAATTTAATTGGCTGGTTGATTAATTGGCTTTTACCGGCATATTGTCAAAAAACTTCATCCTTGCAAACTGCGCCAGGCCCGATTCTTAAAATAGTCCTTCCAAATCTATTTCATTCCATAAACCTCCTTAAAGGATTGCGTTTTTAATACACCGGCCTGACAATAATTTAGTAAATGCTTTTCAGAATCTCATAGGTCCTCTTCAGCGTTTGCTCTAGTTCATTCAGTTCCATTTCAGGAAGTGTTTCAAGTTTTTCAATAAGATCTTTTTTTATTTCCGCTAGTATTTCATCGAACATGTTTCTGCCGGTTTCTGTTGCTTCTATGCGGACGATCCGCCGGTCTTTTTCATCTGTTTTTCTGATTAACAAACCGTTGTCAATGAGCTTGTAGACGAGAGGAGTAAGCTGTTGTTTTGATATCTGCATCTTACCGGCCAATTCCGACATCGAAAGAGATCCGCTCCGCCGCAGCACAGATATCGCAAAAAATTGAACGTGGCTTATCCGGGAGCGTGTAATTAATTCTGCCGGCCTGATGAATTTGTCACGCACACAGGCCATAAGTGCCAGTAAGTCGTCGGCCACTTGTTCCAATTTACTATAACACCTCCGGCATATATTTGGTTAAACAATAAAAACATTATACAGCAATCGGGCGTCGTTGGTAAATATATATTAACTATTAACTAAAATAATTATTAATCACTAACAGCATTTGGTTCGCATTGCTTATCCGTACGTAACCTCGCAGTGGACTAGTGGCAAAAGAGTTAATAGGGGCATGCGCAAGAGATGAATTGTATTTTACCATACATATGTGTTAATATATGAAATATATTAACTGCCGTTAATGGGAAAGATACGAACTTTAGTTGTTTATGGCGGCTTTACATTGAGGGGGAAAGAGTATGTTTACTCAATCGCCAAAGACGGATGCAAATAATAAGCATGATATTTCAAAGAAAAAAGATGGAAATAAAACTTCACATGACGTTATTGCAAACCACGGTTCATTGACACCGGCAAAAATTATCCAGCTCCAGCGTGCGATTGGTAATCATGCTGTTATGCAATTTTTGGAGCAAAAAATCCGGCAAAAGCATATCCTTCAACCTATCCAGCGGGTTGAATCCAATGATGATGACTTGCCGGAGGAAGAACAGCAAGAAGCGGTTCAAATGGCGAAAAGACAGCGCCAGGCTAATAATACGGGGATGCCCGATAATCTTAAAACAGGTATCGAAACACTTTCCGGTTTCGATCTCTCGGATATTCGTGTGCACCGTAATTCGGATAAACCATCGCAGGTAGGCGCCCTCGCGTACACGCAGGGGACGGATATTTACGTTGCTTCCGGACAGGAGAAGCATTTGCCGCACGAAGCATGGCACGCAGTACAGCAGAAGCAGGGGCGTGTTCAGCCGACAACGCAGGCGTTAGGATTGCCTGTCAACGATGAACCGGCGCTGGAAAAGGAAGCGGATGAAATGGGAGAGAAGGCGCTTCAAGCAAAACAAGGGAGTAATCTTAGGGATTCAAATTATCAGAGCACAAATTATTTAATACAAGCAAAATGGCAAGTAATAGAACTAAATACGGTAAGTAAAACTCCAATTCAAGCTGTCTGGACATTAAACAAAGAGAAAGCCGTATTTGTAGAAATGACAAAATCGGAACAGGATAAATTTGACCAGTTTCAAAATGCGATAAATAATGATGGGTTGCACCCGCGGGAAGCAGCTGAACAGATTGGTGATGCAGAATATGAAAATTTAGGCGGCAGCAGGTTTTCAATTCGGTTATCAAGGGGAGCGCGGGCATATTTTGACGTAGATGATGATAATGAAGTAGTAACCATAGTCCGCGTGGGGGATCATAAATTATCCTAGCCGTGCGGCGGCAACCATGATGATATTATAAAATTATTTTATGCCTTCTTTCTGTAATACATTTTTTTAGCAAGATAGACAATGACCCTGGTAATCAAATAAATGCCGAATATCGCTCCAAAACCCCATAGACCTGAAGTAATATCGGAAAATTCCATATTGCCTCTACCAGTTATTTTCTGCTCAATTTCTAACCCAAAAACAAATACCATTAGAACAGTTGATGTAAAAATAAGGGAAATGACGGATATTGACCATTTCGCTAGGCGTTTAAAAGTAACGTCTGCAACAAAAAAAATTATTATGCCGATGATCCCAATTACCCAGAAATGAAGTTCTTGGTCTGTTGGCTTAAATCCCAGGTATTTAGAAATGTAAACTATAGAATCATGAACATTATTTAATATACTTGCTATAACCTTCAGAACCTGCTCCATATGATATCACTCACCCCACTTTTTTCATAGCATTAATTCCCACATAGCCAATATTACCATATATGGGCAATATTGGCTATGTGGTTGTATGAGTTTTTTTTGCATCCAACGCAATGTGTATTAAAATACAGGAAATCGCCGCCTCCGGACAGCAAACAAAGAGAAGCTGTAATGCATCTGCGGTGGAGCAATTAGAAAGGGGGGCGGTAGCAAAACAAAGAAAAACGCAAAAAGCCGCCAAAAAGCAGGTTTAATAAATCCATATAAAGATTCTTGAGCTTGACAAGGGAGAATTGACAGTTTAAATTATAATTGATTTGTAATATATACCCTGGAAGGGCATTATTATTGTGCCAAAAGCAGTTGGTGTGTTGTTTTATGACGGAATGTTCTGTCAATAAAAACCCGTTTTTACCGAAATTTGACGGTGGAAAGGGGGTGAGTAATTGGATAAGTGGGAAGATAAGTGGGAGTTTTATAGAGATAGCCAGGGATTATGGCAATGGGCACGTAAAATGTTAGACGGAAGAACTGTTGCTTCATCTACTCGAGGATTTAATAATAAGGAAGACTGTATCGAAAATGCTAGAGGACGTGGGTATAGTGATTAAGGAAAAGAGCCTTCGGGCTCTTTCTTTGTGTGCCTGACAGTTTGGCATACTTATGGGGTTAAAGACCCCAAGTGCGCCGGGCCAACCGGAAGCACAAGCTGTCAGGCAGGGCGTCACCGAGAGGTGAGGTTCGGAAGGTTGTAGGCCATAACGTAAGTGGTTAATATATAGTAATAAAGAATGTTAAGTCGGGAGAGAACGCCTAATATTTATGTCGTCGGGATAACTATTAAAGTTGCCGGGCAGATCCCGGAAGGAAAAGAGATCGATGGC
>JGI11944J13513_1001282_pt1 | contig 20704 bp, 20 predicted proteins | sample TerdegcoTASludge_FD_13513 | JGI IMG/M metagenome (IMG submission 13513) | reverse complement strand
CGTCTTTACGCAGGGCCGAAATGGTTTCGCGGGCCACGATCTTGGCACCTACGGCAGCCTGTATGGCAATCTGGAACTGCTGGCGGGGCAGGAGCTCTTTCAGTTTTTCGCAGAGACGTTTCCCGAAATCGTGCGCTTTACTGCGGTGGATAAGGGACGAAAGGGCATCTACCTGCTCGCCGTTGAGCAGTATGTCCATCTTTACCAGATCCGACTGGCGGAATTCGATTACATGATAATCGAAGGAGGCGTACCCGCGCGAAATGGTTTTGAGCTTATCGTAAAAGTCGAATACGATCTCGGCCAGCGGCATTTCGAACATCATTTCCACGCGATCGGTGGTAAGGTAATTCTGGCTTTTTATAATACCACGCTTTTCCATACAAAGGTTCAGAATGGGGCCTATGTATTCGGGCTTGGTAATGATCTGTGCCTTTATATAGGGTTCTTCGATAAAATCGAGGTTGTTGTGGTCGGGCATATCGCTGGGCGTACGCATCATAAATTTGTCGCCCTTGGTGGTATAAGCCCAGTAGCTAACGTTCGGAACGGTGGTAATTACGTTCATGTTAAACTCCCGTTCCAGGCGTTCCTGTATAATTTCCATGTGCAGCATACCCAGGAATCCGCAACGGAAGCCAAAGCCCAGGGCGGCAGAGCTTTCCGGCTCAAAGGTAAGCGAGGCATCGTTGAGCTGCAGTTTTTCCAGGGAGGCACGCAGTTCTTCAAAATCTTCGGTATCTACGGGGTAAATACCGGCAAATACCATGGGTTTTACGTTTTCGAAACCCTGTATAGCCTCCGTACAGGGGCGTTCCAGGTGTGTGATGGTATCACCCACTTTTACTTCCTTGGCTTCTTTAATACCGGAAACGATATAACCTACATCGCCGGTCAGAATTTCATTCTTGGGGGCCAGGCTCAGCTTCAGGTTACCGATCTCGTCTGCAATGTATTCTTTGCCCGTGGCCATGAACTTTACCTTATCGCCTTTGCGTATAGATCCGTTCATAATGCGGAAATAGGCAATAATGCCGCGGTAGCTGTTGAATACACTGTCGAAGATAAGAGCCTGCAGCGGGGCTTCCGGATCGCCGCTGGGTGCGGGTACACGGTTAATGATGGCCGAGAGTATATCTTCGATTCCCTGACCGGTTTTGCCGGAGGCAGGAATAATTTCTTCGCGTTTGCAGCCTATCAGGTCCACAATCTGGTCTTTCACTTCTTCGGGCATGGCTCCGGGCAGGTCCATTTTGTTCAGTACGGGAATAATCTCCAGGTCGTGCTCAATGGCCAGGTACAGGTTGCTGATGGTTTGTGCCTGTATACCCTGTGCGGCATCTACAATAAGCAGGGCCCCTTCGCAGGCGGCAATAGAGCGTGAAACCTCATACGAAAAGTCTACGTGGCCGGGGGTATCGATCAGGTTCAGTATATATTTCTGGCCTTCGAAGATGTATTCCATCTGTATGGCCTTACTTTTTATGGTAATTCCACGTTCGCGCTCCAGGTCCATATCGTCGAGTACCTGGGCCTGCATATCGCGATCGCTGATGGTTTTGGTGTGCTGCAGCAGCCGGTCGGCCAGGGTACTTTTACCATGGTCGATGTGTGCGATAATGCAAAAATTACGTATGTGTTTCATAGTGCAAAAATACGCCAGTTTTTGGATTTACAGCGTATCTCCCGAAGTTTTAGGGATTCATAACGGCGGGGTGCTTTAAAAGGCCGTGCCGACTAAAAAACATCCTTCTTGTTACGGAGCACATTGTGCAGCAGGTCGCGGGCGCGGAAAAGCTGTGCTTTTACTGTACCTATGGGCATTTCGAGTATCTCGGATATTTCTTCATAGCTCAGCTGCTGGTAGTAACGCAGTTCTATCAGGCGTTTGTAGCGGGGCTTCAGTTTATCTACAAATCCGCGAAGCATCAGGGCCTTTTGTTCGGAAATGAGTTCGGCTTCGGGGTTGGGACTGTCGTCGGCTACGGTAATGCGGTATTCGTCGCCGTCGGCCTCTTTCATGGTTTTATCGATGGAAAGGGTAGACAGGCGCTTTTTACGCAGATGATCGATACCGGCATTGGTGGCAATTTTAAAGAGCCAGGTGCTGAAGGCAAAATCGGGCCGGAAAGCCGGTAGATTCTTAAATGCCTTGGCAAAGGTTTCGATGGCAAGGTCTTCGGCATCGTCGCGGTCGCCAACCATTTTAAGTATTACATGGTAAATAGATTCGCGATAACGTTCCAGCAGCTCGGCATAGGCCTGCTGGTCGTTCAGTTCAACGGCTTTTCTGACCAACTCAAGGTCATCTTTCGCCTTACCCGAAAAATTTGCGTCGTTCACCCCCATCGTTTTGTCGGGGTAAAAATGGAAGTTATTGTTAACAAAAACAAGGAAAGTATGTAAAATGTATCTAAAACGGGTATGAACATTAGGGGCAGCGCTGTTTCGAAACGGCGGCAGACCCGGCTGAACATGAATATTTTGTAAATACTGTAAAAAGTATAGGTAAACAGTACCCAAATACCTTGTCCGGCAGCCAGCAGTGCAAGTCCGCTCAGCAGGAAGAGCCATGCCGAAACCTGTTCGGCGGCCAGTTCGGCCAGCAGGCTGCGCGGGTAGAAGTGTCCGGCGCTGAGGTGCCGTTTTTTCTGCGTAAACCATCCGGCCAGGTGGTCCGGGGCCTTGCTGAAGGTAAAAGAACGGGGATGCAGGCAAACGGAGGTATTGGCTTTACCGGCCAGTTGCTGTACCAGCAGGTCGTCGTCGCCATACGGGATATGTTTTTGCTTTTCGTAGCCACGCACTTTTTCCCAGGCGCTTTTGCGAAACAGCAGGTTGCGGCCCACACCCATATAAGGTTTGCCCCGCAGAGCCCGTGCCATGTAGCGTGCGGCGGTATACAGCGTTTCGTACTGTACCAGCTTGTTCAGGAACGATCTGCCGCTTTCGTAAGCTCCGTAGCCCAGTACCAACTCCTTTTCTGCGCTGCAGTGCGAGGCCATTTCGGCAGCCCAGAAGCGGCCTGCGGGCCGGCAATCGGCATCTGTAAGCAGTATAAGCGGGTATCGGGCGGCTTGTATACCTGCACTGAGGGCCTGTTTTTTACCCGAGTGCTTTGCCAGCTGCAGAACGCGCAGGTTGGAGTACCGAAGGGCAGCTTCGCTGAGTATGCGCCCGGTATCGTCGTCCGAACCGTCGTTTACAATAATTACTTCAAAGGCGGTGTGCTGTTGCGCCATCCACAGCGGCAGGTTAGCTTCCAGTGTGGCGGCTTCGTTGCGGGCGGCAATTACCAGCGAAACCCCTTCGTGGTTATAGGGTGCGTCGGGGTAGTGATATACGGCGGCACGCAACAGTATCTGCAGCATAAAGTACAGCTGTACAAAAAAGCAGAGAACCAGTATAATATAAAGTATGGTCATGTATAAGCGCTTAATCGTCGGCCCAGGGCTGGTACTGGTTGCTGTCGAGAATATTCAGGTAATTCTGGAAACGGAACTCTGCAATGCCTCCTTCTTCCAGTGCAGCCTGCACGGCGCAGCCCGGTTCGTTGCGGTGGGTGCAGTTGTTAAAGCGGCATTTGCCCTTCAGGGCCAGTATTTCGGGGAAATAATCGCCGATTTCGTCGTCGTGCATGCGTACCAGGCCAAACTCTTTTACCCCCGGCGTATCAATAATGGTACCGCCAAAGCTCAGGTCGTGCATTTCGGCAAAGGTAGTGGTATGCATGCCCTTTTCGTGTTTCAGGGAAATACTCTGGGTACGCAGGTTAAGCCCGGGTTCTATAAAATTCATAAGGCTGCTTTTGCCTACGCCGCTATGGCCTATAATAAGTGTGTTCCTGTTTTGCAGCAGCTGGCGCAGTGCTTCGGTACCTTCGCCGCTGAGCGCATTGGTACTGAGGGCAGGGTAGCCCAGGAAACCGTACTCGGCCATAAGTTCGTTACGGTATTCGAGCTCCTCTTCGCCAAGCAGGTCGCTTTTGTTAAATACCACGGCGGCAGGTATGTCGTACGCCTCGCAGGTAACCAGTATACGGTCGATAAAGCCGGTGCTGGTGCGTGGTTTCTGTATAGAGGCAACAATAAGCACACGGTCGAGGTTAGAGGCAATAATATGGGTGCGCTTGCTCAGGTTGGTGGCCCGGCGTACAATATAGTTTCGGCGCTCTTCTATATCTTCGATTACCGCCTGCGAGCCGCCGGTATTTACCAGTACCACATCGCCTACCGAAACGGGATTGGTACTTTTTATCCCTTCCAGCCGGTATTTGCCCGCCAGTATGCAGTCGGTAAAGCTATCCCCGATTTTTACCCGGTAGCTGCTGCCTGTCGATTTGTATACAATCCCTTTCTGAAGCATCGCTGCAAAAGTAGAAATTACATACGGCTATGCAATGCCCTGAAAACGAAGAACTGATCGGGGCCGGAGCGTTTTTTTGATTTTTTTAGAATCCGGTAAGGCATTTTTTTCGTAAATTGTAGTAACACAGAAGACGATATCTGCGTCATACAAATAGTGTACGTATCTGCGGCCTGTGCCATTCGTATTACAGTTGCGTGTAGAAAGGCACCGGCACATCAAAAGCCTCTTCCGTGTGATGAGCATGGATAAGTGTTGTGTGGTATGCATAACATTTAATTACGGGCAATATGGATTTCGGAAACCGCCTTCATCATAAGGCGGTTTTTGTTTTTTTAGTAAAGTAATATGCCGCCACTCCGTGCATTCTCGTTATTTTTAAGCACGGTGTGTAATGTGTATGAAGCAAAACAGAATCTTCTTTTCTTTCCTGGTTGTTAGTATGTGCATTTCCTGCGTGCAGCGCAGTAAATCTGTGGAATATATGCAGGCTTACCAAAGACAGTACCATACTATAAGTGGTACGTGCAGGGGTGAACTGGCGCAGCATTATTTGCTGAACAGTGGGCAGAATCCGGGAATGTGTGCAGTTATTGACTCTATACATGCTTTTTGTGACGATACCGACAGTCTGGCAGCAGCAGATGTGTTGCCGGGAATAAGCGATTTTTCCGGGTTAGAACGCAGGCACACGGCTCTGCTTAAGCTCATGGAACCTGCTTTTGCACAGCATCGGCAACCAATGCCTGCCGCGCCTTTTGCCCTTATGCAACATGATGAAATACCCGGACTGAAATATATAAAACTGAAACAGATGAACCTGGATGTGCTGCTACTGGCCATACACTGGATTCGCCTGCAGCGGGCAGAATATCCTTATATGGAAGCAGGTGCACACAGGTTTCCCGAACCCCGGATCGCAGAGGTCTTTATTGAGGATGATAGTATGTGTATTGCTTTTGTATATGGAGTTTCGCAGGCAGTATTCCATGCCGCAAACTTCGATTCGCTGCAACTGCAATATGCTTCGGGGCAAAAGCGGCATATGGCATTTGAACGGAATGCCTTCGGAAAGAACGGCTTTTATGCAGGAACCAGCGATCAGCTGAAGCGTGTGGAGTTTGTGTATTATGTAAATACCGGTAAAAACCTGAGAACAGAACATTATGCAAAAGATATGGAATAGGGGTATGGTTGCGGTAGTAGCTTTTGTTCTGCTGGCAGGCTGCAGGTCTTCGGCTCCGGAAGAGGAACTGCTGCGGCAGGCCATGCACGAAAATATACAGCGGCAGATATTTCTGATGAACAGCAATGCCAGTACACTGGAAAATTATATGCGCGGAACTGCCGGGGGAATTACGGAAACCCTTGCTCCGAATTTTGTTACGCAGGCCGCACGTATATATGAGGGCGATACTTCTGTAAACCGCAGGCAGCTGATGCTGGATTCCCTTAAAACCCTGTTCAGGCAATACCACTACCACGAAAGTGAATCGGTATACCTGAAGGAGCCTCTTTTTACGGGGGATGTGCACTGCCGCCAGGCCGATATGCTGAACTATGGGTTCGACCTTAGCATGCATCTGTTTTCGAAGCACACATCTATTTACTGTGGTTTCTGGACGGTAGACCCATTCAGCATTGTACCCTCGCAGCAGCGTAAGGGATATTATTATCTTATTCCGTACAGTCCTGCAGAACCGGTGGCCGTGCAGCCGGAAGTACATACCGCTGCCGGCGCATATTATCCGGCCTTACACCATACCGCCAGCGGAACGGTTTATATGCTTAAAATACCTCTGCATGCCGGTGTTTCGCATATTTACTGGACCGACAGTACCAGGGGATACCCGCGTACCTACCTTTTTTCGGGTCAGACGGTAAAAAGAGTCTATAGAACTAAAATACCCGTCATATGAAACGCTTTAGCCTGCTTCTGATATCTGTTTTTAGCCTGCTCTGCACCCCGGCCTGCACCCATAAACGGCAGCCGGACGAATGGCGTAAGGTATACCAGCAGCAATACGCTTATCTTTCCCGAAAGCTGCAGCGGGAAGTAGAAACGGGTAAATTACTTTTTAATTACCTGCCGGAACATCGCAGTCATTATAATGCGGTGCATGCTTACCTGCGGTATAACGACAGTTTACTGGCTGCATTGCCAGAGCCTGCTTTTGCCACACTGAAACAACGCGAACAGGCATACTCCGAAATTTCGGATGAGATGCTGGCCCTTGCCGGTAATTTTATGAACGAAACCGCCTTTCGCATACACCCATTCCCGGTGTATGATCCCGATGAACCGCCGGAGCTGTATGCGCTTTATCTGCAGCAAAGCAACCTGCGTATGCTGGCCAATATGGCCAACCTTACCGATTACCTGCACTACCGCTGGCCTTATGCGCTGCCCTGGATGTACCACGATGCATTGCCTGTGCTGGTATCTACCGAAACGGAAAACGGGCAGCAGTACTTCAGTTTTGCATATGGAGCTCTTGCCTTTCCGGAACGGATACGTTATTTCGAGAAAGCACAGCTCCAGGATGCGCAGGGAAACTTATTGCAGGCTGTGGAGATCAGAGCCAACACGCAGCGGTTTTATGTGTTTACGGCAGAACAAAGCACACAGTATCCGGTACTGAAAACCAGCAGCTGTTACCGGGATATATGGGATAAAGGAACAACGTGTATTGATGAAGAATATCGCTAAACAGCTTTTATATATGCTGCTGTTGCTGCTTTTTGGCTGCCGCAGCAAGGATACGGATGCTGCCTGGAAACAGGCCATGCAGGCTAACCTGGCTTTACAGGGCGAGATGGTATGGCGCAGGTACGGAAACGATTTTCATAAACGGCGCGATCCCTGGAAGGATACATGCCGGCAGGAATTACTGAAATATACAGATATGCTCTGTGCCGGATATTCGGGGCAGGTATATAAGCCCGTTGCGAGGGAGCACCTGGCCGGGCTGGACACACTGGCGCTAATGCTGAGCGGACTTAAGGATAATTCGTTCCTTACACCCGATACTCTGCACAAACCTCTGCACCTGCCTGCAGAACCCGAACGTTTGCTGCGGCTGCAGCTATATGGAGAGCGTATGGAAGCCCTGGTGGGGTTTCATGGCTGCTATCTTACCCCGAAACTTATGCCGGAAACGCAGCTGCTAACACTGCCGGAACGGGAGGCCCACCGCAGCTATGCCCTTCTGTATTATGTTCCCCTGCCCAGGCCGTGTTCGGAACTGCAGCTCTGTGGCGATTCATGCTACACGTATACGGTTCCGGCTGCTGAAAGAGGTGCTGCATTTCATGTGCAATTGCCTGCGGGTATACGCAGCATCCGCTGGACGGAGCAACTGCCCGGTGACAGGGAACGCAGCCTGTACTGGACACTTGTGCCGGAAAAGGGATATTACCGGCTGTTACCAGTACCGGAGAACACACTTTGGCCCTGGCTGAGCCAGATTACTCCCTGATAAAACGACCGTGGAATATGCCCTGAGCCGAACGGGCTTTTACATAATATATACCCGGCTGCAGATGTGCAAGGCTGGTTTGCTGGTATACATTGTTACGAAATACACAACGCCCGCCGCTGTCGAAGATTTCCAGGAAAAGGGTTTCGTTATATTCTATATAAAGTATATCGCGCAGCGGGTTAGGGTACATACGTAATACTCCGGGGTTGCTGTATTCCAGGCCCAGGCAGGCTGCGGAGCTGAACTGCACATCAATGGCATCGGTGGTGCTGCATCCGTTGCTGTCGCTTACGGTTACGGAATATATTCCACTTGTGCTTACCTGAGCTTCCGGACCTGTGCTGTTGCTTCCGGTCCAGCTGTAACTGCTGTAGCCGGCCTGTGTTTGCAGGGCAAAGGGAGCTGCGGCCGGGCATAGTACCGTATCGTTACCAAGCGATACCAGGGGCAGGGGATGCACCAGCAGCTGCAGTGTTACGCTGCTGTCGCAGCCGGCAGCATTTTGCAGTACAGCCTGGTATGTGCCGCTTGCCGTATAGGTATTGTTGCCGAGTATGTAACTCTGGCCCTGGCATACAGAGGCAGAAACACTGCTGCTGTTTGGCTGGTTTATGCTCAGCATGGTATGTACCACACTGTCGCAGCCGCCGGAGGCCGTAAGTGTATCGGTATAATTACCGGCAAGGGTATAGGCGCTGTTGCCTACGTGCAGGGTATCGCCCTGGCATATGCCCAGGCTCTGGTTTACCTGTATAAGGGGTACTACGCTAAGGTTAAGGGTAACATTGCTGTCGCAGCTGTGTATAGTACTGAACAGGGCCGTTTGTGTGGTAGTGCTGTTGTATGCGTTACCGTTAAAGCTGTACGATTCGCCCTGGCATATCTGTACATTAAGAGTACTGTTGTATACAGGGTGTACGGTAAGCTGGGTGTTTACAATACTGTCGCAGCCGCCCGGCCGGGGAAAGGTATTGGTGTAGCTGCCGCTGCTGGTATATGTACTGCTGCCTACGGTAAACGACTGTCCCTGGCATATGGAAACCTGCTGCGAGGTAGTTATATTACTGCAGGCTACAGGTAATGCTAAACTGCCGGAAATGGCATTGTCGCCGCTGGTAGCCCCGTTAAAATTTGTGGCAAGTCCCGAAAAATAAAAGGTAACGGTTCCCTGCCCGGATGGAGGAGCGGTCCAGGTGGCAGCCCACATACCGCTTGCGCTCGGTGTATTATGCTCGAAATAAGTACGCCCGCTGAGTGTAATAAGCTGCGAACCACCCTGCGGCGCACTGAAGCTGCCGGCCTGCAGGTTGGCCCCGCGCAGCGCTACCAGCTGAAAGCCCTTGCGGGTGCCGCCGCTTACCTGTACCCCAAGCATATAGGTTTGCCCGGGAGTATAAGCACTTACCGGGTTTCCCGAAAGGTCGGTAACCACTACCTGTATTACAGGTGTAAAGCTACCGCCGCTGTGGCAGCTGCTGCAATTGGTACCTCCGCTGAGCGGACTCAGGGTTACATCGCCCAGGCCGTTTGCTGCGGGCCCGGTGCTGCGAAAGATGCCGTGCGGGCTAAATGCCGCTGCAAGCAGGGCAAGCAAACAAAGCACAGAAAAGGATAGCGTTTTTTTCATGCAGGAGAAATTGTACAATAAAAATAGAATCTCTTCCTGTAAAAATACATATATGCAGATAAAAAATCTGCAGACCAGTATCCGTTTCAGTTATTGTCTGCTTGCTTTAATAGTTTGATTATCAATTGTTTTTTCATTTTTTTCAGAGCTAAATTCTCTAAAAACGTCACAAAAACACAGCAAAGCGTTCTGTTCCTGTTAGTCACAAAAGGGAATCAGGGCGTTTCGGCCAGTTCTTTCAGGCGGTTCAGGGCGCGGTCCCAGGCTTCGGACATAGAATCGAAATAGGCTTCGTCCATATCCGAATAAATGTCCAGCTGTGTATGGCCGTTATGCTCGTGCAGGGTATAGGTTTCCTGCATACCTTTTACCGCAAGGGCATCGGCGCTTTCGTAGTCTTCCCGGCCTTCAAAAATCATTCCGTGGTATACGAGTGCTATTTTTTCGTGCATACGGCTTATTTCCACCATACCGGCAATACCCGAGCCTTTATCGTCCATAAAAAGGGCTTTGCTACCCTGCTGCCAGTCGGTAACAGCATGAGCTCCGGGATTAAATTCGGCATACCAGAGGCGTGTATACTTATCCAGTGTAAGCACATCCCACACACGGGCTGCAGTAGCCCCGATCTCTATCGACTTTTCAATAGGTTTGTTCATAAGCATCAGTGTATTTTTATTTATGCTGATACAAATTTACGATCCGTTTATGGCTGACAGCAGGTGCATATGCGCCCATACAAGGGGCTGAAAGGACAAAAACGGCAGGCAGCGAAGGGCATGGCACCACTCAGTTCCCCGCAGCAGGATACATCTGCCGCAGATTGCGGTATATGGCCTCGTGCAGTATACTGCTGTGGTCTTCGTCCGGCAGGTAGCTAAAGTGCGCTTTTATATTGTATTTACGGCTCCCGGAGAGAATACGGTACAGTGTACGGGCATCGCGCTTCATTACAGCACCTTCTTTCCCAACCGAAACAAATACTTCGGCAGGAGCAGAAGACAGGGTACGTACAAGCGGTTCTGCCTGTTTCAGCAGCGATTGCCGGTCCCACCAAAGGCTCGGACTTACGATCAGATATGTATCGAAAAGCGAACGTTTTTTGAGCAGGATCTCCGTGGCAAGCAATCCGCCCAGGGATTGTCCTATGAGTATACGCTTTTTACTTTTGCCATATTTTTCCTCCACAAAGGGTGTTACTTCTTTTTCCAGGAAACGTATAAAGGCTGCCGAACCGCCCGTGGTAGGGAAACGGGCCTTATCTTCCTGTACCGAGGTCGGGAAGGTAAAATCGCGTTTGCGGTCTGTATTGGCAATACCCACCACCAGTGCGGCAGGCATAACCCCGCGCAGCCGGAAAAACTGCAACAGTCCCGAAATATGTATAAAATCTTCGCTGGCAGTACCGTCGAGCAGGTAAATTACAGGCATCGAAGCCGCAGAGTCTTTATCATACCCTTCGGGTATATACACATTCAGGATACGTTTTTCGCCGAGGACCGCCGACTCTATTTCGTGTATCTGGCCATAAGGAAAGGCTTGCTGCGCCCTGCAGAGTATATTCAGGAAAATGCAGAAAATGCCAGGAAGTAAAAGTTTTTTCATAACAGGGCTAAAGATACTAAATGCCGGGATTGTGTTCAGCCACATGTATTCTGCATTACTTTTCTGTAAATTGTAAAGAAGGGGCTTGCACAGCTGAAAAAAAAGATGTATATTTCAGATAGTGAATTTTTTGGGAGGATACTATAAGTTCCGGAGGGGTATGTATACATGTATTGATAAACGTAACTAATTCTACCTTAAATATGATCTTACGGGGAGCCTTGCTGCTGGCTTTTTCCCTCTGTTACCTGGCTTTGCCTGCTCAATATCCGGAGCGGTCGTACAGTGGTTCCTGGGGTCGTACCATGTGGACTTACCATTTTTTCGGGGATGGTAATTACGAACGCAGTTCGAGCGGTCATTTCGGCGATGTGCGGTTCAGCGGTAATTACGTTGTGCGCAACGATACCCTGCATCTGCTGAGCGGGTATAATGCTTCTTCGGGCACGCTGAACGAGTTTTACCTGCTGCACGAAGATTCGATGCTGGTTGACCTGGGTAATTTTTACGATTATGCGCCATCTGCCGCAGGCCGTTTTCATATGAGCCGCAAACGTTACGACCTTATGCCGGCACAGCCCCTGATTCCGGAAATGCTGCCCGGTACCGATTCGGTAGCCCGCAGCCTGCACGGGAAAAAGATACAGATAAGCGGCAGCTGGAAGCTCGACTCTACCTTTGTGCACAAGGTATACACCAACGACCGTATGCGCTACAACAGCTTTGGTACCGAGTACCTGTTGCACAGCGACGGCACCTTTCGCATATCCGAGCCGGGGCAGGTACTTGTTTTATGCCGCTGGAGCCTTAACGAAGATGAAGAAGGCAGCTGGATACTGCTGCACGACGATACACAGCCGGGTCAGGCCGCTTACAGCGAGCGCCTGCTGCTGCTGTTTACCGACAGCAAACGGGCTATGCTGCGAGGAGGCAGCGGACAGGGTTCGTATACCTATTACCTGAGCAGACACTGAGCGGGTCGCTGTCTTTTTCTGCACATGGATAAGATGCTTTTATGGCCTCATAAACCGCAAGGGGGATAAAGGAGAGATACAGGAAATTCCGGTATTACTGCTCTTTAATTTCTTCCGCGTTCGCCGGGGTACAGCGTTTGCACGGAGTCGCTCTGCCAGTATTCTTTACTGCCGGCATCTATTATACTCAGTTTACCTGTGAACGCGGCGCCGGTATCTGCATTCCATACATTCAGTCCGTTCATGGGGGTATCTGCACCGTAATTGGTGGCGGGTGTGTGTCCGATGTAAATTTCGCTGAAGTGCTTCAGGCGTTTCGGGTAAAACGGCGAATCGGGCGAAAGTTCCGGATCGGCACTCAGTGCTGTTTCCCACAGGGTTCGGTCCCAGCTGTAGTTCGACGGGTATATTTCGTGTCCGGGACCGTGCATCGAGGTAAAACCGGCATGTATAAACAGCCGCTTCCGGGCATCAATATGGTAATGTTGCATGCGGCTAAAGAATGCAAGGTGTTGCTCCTTTTCTTCGGCACTGCAGGCGGCGTAACCTGCCTGGGTAGCCGCACCGCCGTGCAGCAGCCATGCTTCGGGGGCTTCGCCGTTACGCAGCCAGTTTTCGCACCAGGTATCGTGGTTACCGCGTATAAAAATACAGTTGTGTCGTTCGGCCAGTTGCAGCAGCAGCGAAACCACCTCTTTGGCTCCGCTCCAGCCGTCCACGTAGTCGCCCAGGAAAATCAGGGTGTCTGTTTTGTCTGGCCGGACTTTTTCCAGCACCTGCAGCAGTGCCCTGTGTGCTCCGTGTATATCTCCTGCAACCAGTGTTCTGTTTTTCATATCAGGGTATGTTCAGTGCCGGTAAAATCAATATACTGCGGGGGCACTTCATCGCAAAGCCATACACCGTTCTCCGACAGGTAAAACGTAAACCCATCAGCATACATGCGTGCAGCATCTACTTTCAGAATTACGGGTTTTCCGCGCCTTCCGCCTACGTTAAGTGCTGTGTTGCGGTCGCTGCTCAGGTGTACGTGCAGGCGTTGCATTTTCTGCAGCCCCTGTGTCTGTATAGCCTCCAGGAACCTGGCCACAGTGCCGTGGAACAGTAATGCCGGAGGATTTTGGGGCTTATATTCCAGGTTCACCTGCAAGGTATGCCCCTGGTTGGCGCGTATACGGGTATAATCTTCATTAAAGGCAAAGCGTTGCTTATCGTTACTGTGTGCCACCTGCTGCAACGTGGCAAAATCGAGAGGAGTGCCGCTGCTGCTCATTTTTTCCAGCAGCTCGTCAACACGGGCCCAGCCGCTGGTATCGAGTGTAAGTCCTATCTGTTCTGGTTTATGGCGCAGTACAAGACTCAGGAATTTGCTTATGTGTTTTAGTTCTTTCATAGTTGTAAAAGTATATCGCGCACTTCCATCAGTGCAAAGCCCAGCAGGTTCTGGCCGGGCCATTGCGCCGGTATGTGTGCGAGCGGGTTATCTTCGGTAAGACCAATGCCCCATACCGGGTCTGCAGGGCTGGCCTCTGCCAGTATTTTATTTTTAGTTTGTAAAAGGAATTGTTTCAGTGTTTCGTTCTGCGAAAACTTGAGCAGGTTCCCCTGTGTTACGATTTCGTATTTACGACTGTCCCAAAGTTGTGCATCAAAATTGCATATCTGTCGTCCCAGGTCTTTTGCATCTTTCGGCGATTCTTTGTCCAGGATGCGTTCAAAATACTCCCTGTCATCAAAAAGCAGAGCCTTCTGTGCCATCATATAATGTTCTGCTGTTTTATACAGTATATGGTTCTCCGTAAAACGGGCAGGCCACCACTGGCTCAAACAGGATTTTATGATACTGCCATCTCTCGAAGGCCGGTGTGTCCAGAAAAAAAGATAATCCGGGCTGGTTTGGGCGAGCAGCCAGTTTTTTGTATATTTCATAGTGATGGGTGCGGGTGTTATTCAGAGTTCAAAATGAAATCCTTTTTTCATGAGTTCTTTATATGCCTTTTTATCAAAACTGTAATAAAAGGCGGCTTTACGCGGCACATTCTGCTCCTTTTGTTCCAGTTGTTTCAATAATCCCATGCTCAGTATTTTTTTGCGAAAGTTGCGCTTGTCCAGGCTGCTTTGCAGTATAGCTTCGTACAGGGCCTGCAGCTGGCTCAGCGTAAAGCGGGCATCCAGCAGTTCGAATCCCACAGGCTGGTAGCGTACTTTTCCTTTCAGGCGTTCCACAGCCATGGAAACGATGCTGTGGTGGTCGAAGCCAAGTGCCGGCAGTGCCGATATGGGGTGCCATTCTGCCTGTATGGTATCGCGGCCGGCAATCAGCCTAAACTGTGTTGTATTTACGAGGGCAAAATATGCAACCGACACAATGCGTTCGCGCGGGTCGCGGTCCGGCTCGCTAAAGGTATACAGCTGCTCCGCAAATACATTTCGTATCCCGGCTTTTTCCAGCAATATTCTGTGTGCTGCGGCCTCTGTAGTTTCGTGCATGTGTACAAAACCTCCGGGCAGAGCCCAGGTATTGCGAAAGGGTTCGTTTTCCCGTTTCAGCAGCAACAGCTTCAGTCCGCCGCCGTCGAAACCGAAAATAACACAGTCTGTGGCCAGTGCAGGGCGTTCATATTCGTAGTGATACATGGTTTCAAAATGTAATTATTACACAAAGGTGCTCCTGTTTTTTATTTGCGCAAGAGTTTGAGTGTAAAAAATACACTTTGATTGCCTGCTACTGCGGTTTTTTAAATATTTTTTTGATTATCAGCATTCTATGCGTATGCCGGGCGGAATGGAATTTCAGGCTGCTTTGCAGTTTTTTGTTAGAGCTTCATGAATTTCATGGCGGGCAATCCGCTGTTTTTCAGGCGCAGGTAGTAGAATCCTGCCGGCAGTCCGCTTATATCCAAAGGCATATTATCGCCCGTTATATTTACGGAGCGCAGTTGCTGTCCACCGGCATCGTATAATTCCAGGGTACCCTGTATACCAGACTTGTTAAAGCGTATATTAATTGTTCCGGATGCGGGGTTGGGGAAAACGATACCCGCAGCTTTCGTTTCCTGGGGCAACATACCTATGCTTCCGCAATCGTATTCAACCCGGTAATAGGTAGTATCCTGCGGACAAAGGGTATTCGGGTTTGTAACCATACATTCGTATATGCCGGCTTCTGTTATCAGCAGGGTATCCTTGTTGTTCATAGCCGGCAGGGGTATCTGGTTACGGAACCACCGTATTTGTTCCGAGCCAGATAGTGGGCCGTTTATATGCAGTATGGCAAAAGCCACGGTATCACCTGCACAGGGGTCGCCAATGGCATCGAAATAATACCCGCTGAACTCAGGCATAGCTGTATATAAGGCCGATAATTCGGAACAGCCGTTCAGGGTACTGCGTACGGCAAACCCCGAAATTCCATAGCGGGCAAAATCCGGCAGTATCTGACCCGTTTCGGGCAGCGGAACACCGTACATATACCACTGGTAGGCATCAGCGGCATCGGTACGCAGGGTGTCGTAATTACAAAGCCAGGGTTTAGACGAATATACTACAGGTGTATGGCTGCAAAACTGTATAACGGTATCGGAAAAGCTGTTATGCTGGCCTTGCAGGTTGCAGTTGGTGGTAGTAAGGGATATGGTATAGGTGCCGTCTGCTGTGTAAGAATGTGTTGGGTTTGAAGCCGAAGACGTAGCACCGTCGCCGAAGTCCCAGGAATAGGTTTGGTGTACACCGGGGTTCAGGGGGGCCAGTACAACCTCATTAGTTCCCGGACCAATTTCTAACCTGAAGCGGGAAACAGGAGCTTTTTTAAAGTCCCACTGGCTCAGCGAATCGAATACGCGGGTTTTTGTAGTGCTTTTTATGGCAGAAACTGTGGCTGCGCTGAGTCCCGGGTTATACGTGGTAAGGGTAGGATCTTTTTTAAACAGGCTGGTATAAAAACAGCAGGCGGCGGCATAGGAGCCTGCGAGTGAAGGATGACTTGCGTCGGCCTGGTACAGTTCTATGTCCGGATGGTTCTGGCGCAGGTCGTTCCAGACTACCGAAACAGGCGATGTTTCGCCGTTAATAACCGTTGTAAAGGTTATATAGCGCCTTCGTAGCGTACTGTCCATACCTTCGTAGGTGCACATAGGCGGGTAAGCCCAGCAATAATAAGCCTCATCGCCGTTTCTGCGACCCCAGGTCATATACGTTACTACTTCGGCACAGGGGTTATACTGTTTTATAAGGTTATAAAGTGCCAGCCCGCCATTGTTGAACTGGGTAGACTGTGTAATCGGTTCCCGGCTTTGGCCCTGTATTACTACATAATCCCAGCCTCCGGCCATGATCTTGGCCTGGCTTACGGGATCCTGCAGGTGATCCATGAGCTGGTAGCCTCCGGGTGTATTGCTGTCAAAAATGAGATTATCCCCTGCCGAAGCAGCCACATTCTGCACCATCTGAGGCATGTTATTAAAGTAAGTGTAGCTGTTCCCTAAAAACAGTACACGGTAGCTGGCCTGGGCATATGCCGGCCTGCCGCCTGTATACAAAAGCAGTAAAAACAGCAGAGCAGGCAGGTAGTGCAGTGTACGTAGATACAGATTGTTACGTATTTGTAGTTTCGGGGTATTTATCATGGACCAGTAGTAGTTATCAGTATATATATTGTTGGCAAATAAGATCTTTAAAGACTCTGTTTGTGTAAGGTAGCTAAAGTACAAAAAAAAACGCTGCGTAATGGAGGGGCTGAGTTTTATGTGTTGCCGGGAGCCGGGGCCTTACCACTGTGGGCTCAGTAAGATTCTTTAACTGTTCTTTATTGTGCGGTAAGCTTATAGAATTTTGCGTGGATCGATGTGCGGATTCAGATGTTTTAGCTTGCAAGGTGCAGCTTCATTTTATTGAAAACGAGTGTTGTAAAATTTGAAAATTAACTATTTTTCTACTTAACGTTTTTAATTTTTGATCGTTTAACGTCAATCTTTATCAGCTGTGAGAAGGGGCCATTCAGTGCTCATGATTTCTATGCCGGCTCCAGGCCTGCTTACTTAAGCCGATAACCTGAATGTTACGCCATTATAAGCATAGGTTTCTCCTGTTTCTGGTTATTGTTGCCGCAGTATAGCCATCAATGGCGGAATTGAGAGTTAGAGCCTGTTGCTGAAAGAGCTGATACCGGGAGAAAAGCCCTTCCTGTTATTGTAACCCACTTAATGGAATGTTGGCTTACAAGCCAAAGTGTGCAAAAAATGGTGCAAATTCGTAGAAAAATAAAAAAAGGGCTTCAAACGCTGCCGTCTGAAACCCTTGATTTTATTGTTGTGGGCCCACCTGGGCTCGAACCAGGGACCACCTGATTATGAGTTATGATGAAATGCGGTTTCAAATGAATTATTTCGATCTTAAACGATAATTAAATATATGCAATTCAGATATTTGTAATGATTATTTTGATTTGACCTATTTGTTTTAATTCGAACTAAACCGTCTAAAACTTGCAAATTTACTTGCAAATTTGTCTTTACTTTGGGGTAATTTTAGGACAGACTATGGCAACTTGTTATAAAAAACTCGATAAAAGGGCACCGAGAACTTTCATGTCGGCCTTATTATGGCAGAATGAAGGTGTTTCTCTCTATGGAAAACACCTCGCAGAAACGGTTGTAGAAAAGCTGGTACGTCCTATGTTTTCTGAAGTATTATGCCGCAAGGTAGATGGCTCTTTTTAGGAAGGAGTAGATTCATTATATTTAATATCAGTGTTTTATATATGATGTCTGACAGGAATGCTATCAAACAATCCTCTTTTCTAACTTTTAATAAAGCTTTTCAATAGCTTTAAGCTTCAGTTCAGGCGTTATGGTTTTTTTAGCCATTTAAAAAGATATAATGCGCTGAAATTCAAATGTTTATTTATGAATAACTTTGACAGAATACAATCTTTATGCCGAACTTATATAAATTAGTGTTATATTTACTATAAAGAACGATTTTGGCAGAAACGTTAGAAAAGCATATCAGTCGCTATTTTAAGGAAAGTGAAAGACTTTCCAAGCAGAAGCTTGTGGGATCAATAAAAAAGGATTTTCCATACTGGTCTGATAACACGATCAATATGTATCTGTCCAAACTAAAAAAAGAGGGAATTATCAATGCCCCTTCCAGAGGGATTTATGAGATGGATAGTAACATCCCTTTTCAACCCAATATTTCAAATAATTTAAAGAGAGTATTTAATAAGGTAAAGCGTGAATTTCCTTATATCAATTTTTGTATTTGGGATACGGTTTGGTTGAATGATTTTATGCGTCACCAGCCATTTAAACATTATGTTGTTATAGAAGTAGAAAAAGATGCGTCCGAATCTGTATTTACCTTTCTAGCAGAAATCAACAAAAATGTTTTCTATAATCCTGATGATGAAATATTTGACCGTTACATTCATAATCATGATGAAGCTCTTATTGTAAAGAATATGGTTTCAGAGTCTCCTTTGATAAAAAAAGATAAAATTAGTATCCCTGCATTGGAAAAGTTATTGGTGGATATGTTGATTGATACAACACTCTTTTCGGCACAGCAAAATGAAAGGGAGTTTATTATGAGGAGTGTAATGCAGAAATACACTTTAAACCAATTAAAAATGCGTAGATATGCCGTCCGAAGAAACAGAGAAGAAGAAATTGAAAGACTGATAAATATAAGTTTGGCAAAATAATTTCATTTGTGCCAATAATATAGGATATGATAGATACAAAATCATACACAATTGAATGGATTACCGACTTACGAAATAAGTTGGGGAAACGTATTGATCCAAAACTTATTGAAAAGGTAATATACGCTTTGACACTTTTGGAGCAACTGCAATTGAATAATCTGAATTTTGTGTTTAAAGGCGGAACGGCTCTACTTTTAGCTACGGAAACACCTAAGCGGTTTTCGATAGATATTGACATCATTACAGAAGAACCAGAGGATAAAATCAAGAAGATTTTAGAGAAGGTTAGCAAATTAGAAATGTTTATCCGTTGGGAAGATGACAACGACCGAAAACATACGCCTGATGCTCCAATCGGACATTTCAAAATGTTTTATAAAAGTGTTGTAGATGGTCACGAAGAGCCAATACTATTGGATTTATTATACACGCCCAATCCATATCCTGAAACAAAAGAATATTCAATAAATCATAGTTGGTTAGCAACATCAGGCAAAGATACTATGGTTACACTACCTACATTTGAGGCTATTTTGGGAGATAAACTGACAGCCTTCGCACCAAAAACCACTGGCATATTATATTCAAAAAACCGTCCTGTAGAAATCATTAAACAACTATATGATATTGGTTTTTTATTTGACCGGATGGCCGACCTCAATGTGGTAAAAGAAAGTTATTCGAGAGTGGTACAGGAGGAAATCGGCTATCGAAAATTAAATATGGATGCTGACAATGTCCTAAAAGATACTTGGATGGCTTGTTATACACTGGCAGAAAGGGATATGAAATCTGATGAGTTCAAACACCTTCAGTTAGGCATTAAGAATTTCACGAATTTCATCATTGACCGCTTTTCAATAGAAGAAGCCATAACAGCGTCATCTAAAGTTGCCTATCTGACTTCATTGCTGAATAAAGAAAATAAGGAAATTGAACGGTTTAAAAATCCGCTGGAAATCAAAGATTGGTTGATTGAAGATTCAACCTACAATAAATTAAACAAATTAAAAAAGACCAATCCGGAAGCGTTTTTCTATTGGTATAAGAGTGTTGATTTAGTAAAATAAATAGAATTAAGGAATAACATTATTAAAATACAATGAATATTACGACTATAATAAGATCTATAAGAAACATCATGAGAAAGGATGAGGGAGTTGATGGAGATGCTCAACGAATTTCTCAGATGGTATGGATGCTTTTTATGAAAATATTTGCAGATAAAGAAGAAGAATGGAAAATATCAAGAAAGGAATATAAGAGTCCTATCCCTGAAAAATTAAAATGGCAGAATTGGGCAGCAGATGAAAATGGCTTGACAGGTGATGAATTGATTGAATTTATTAATGAAGAGCTTTTTCCTGTTCTAAAAGCGATACATCCAACCGACACCGATCAGTCTGTAATTATAAAATCTGTCTTTAATGACACTTACAATTACATGAAGAGTGGCAATTTGTTCAGACAAGTTGTCAATGAAATCAATAAAATAGATTTTTCAAGTAAAAATAAGGATATCCATGTTTTTAATGAAATTTACGAATCCATTTTAAAAGAACTTCAAAGTGCAGGTTCATCGGGAGAGTTCTACACACCAAGAGCAGTTACCCAATTTATGGTAGAAATGGTAAATCCTCAAATAGGAGAAAGTATATTGGATCCTGCAGGTGATCCATGAGCTGGTAGCCTCCGGGTGTATTGCTGTCAAGAATAAGATTATCCCCTGCCGAAGCCGCCACATTCTGCACCATCTGAGGCATGTTATTAAAGTAAGTGTAGCTGTTCCCTAAAAACAGTACACGGTAGCTGGCCTGGGCATATGCCGGCCTGCTGGCTGTATACAAAAGCAGTAAAAACAGCAGAGCAGGCAGGTAGTGCAGTGTACGTAGATACAGATTGTTACGTATTTGTAGTTTCGGGGTATTTATCATGGACCAGT
>JGI11944J13513_1001278_pt1 | contig 20734 bp, 14 predicted proteins | sample TerdegcoTASludge_FD_13513 | JGI IMG/M metagenome (IMG submission 13513) | reverse complement strand
CTCTGGATCCCAATAATTTTCGGCTTCGTAAGCATATGTCCGCCCGCGGATCTTCTGCTTGACCAGATATGTCATAGCTAAGAGTAATAACCATAATAGTATAAACCTTCGGTCGATCCGCGAGCAGAAGGATTCAGCGAGAAAAATGGTTATTGTAAGAGGCGGAGTTTAGGATTAGAGTAGAGCAACTGAGTAACAAATAGAACTAATAGCTCACAGATATCGATTAAGCTGGGAGCTATATGGATAAGGGTACGTCTAGAGATAAAGATAGACCTCAAAAAGATGGAACCAAAGCATGGCTCAATACCTCATCGATGCTCTTGACAGATGTTAATTTAATGGCATCAAGAATATATGAAGGAAGGCTTTGAGCATCCTTCAAATTATCCTCCGGCAGAAGCACTTCTTTAATGCCCGCGTCATATGCGGCTCTTACCTTCTCCTGAATGCCGCCTACAGGAAGGACCTTGCCCATAATGGTAATTTCTCCTGTCATTGCAAGATCATTTCTTATGGGAATTCCTCTTAAAGCTGAAACAATACCAGTTACTAGGGTTACTCCTGCGGAAGGCCCCTCTTTGGGAATACCCATGAATGTAGCCAGCACTGCAACATCGAAGCTGCTGCGCCACTCTTCAGTTATGCCTAGTTCTTGATGCTTGGCCTTGATGTACTGGGCTCCGGCTTCAATGCTCTCCCTCATTACTCGCTGAATAGATCCTAAGGGAACGATACGTCCGCTGCCCTTTGTTGCCTGCATCTCGAAGAGAAGTATGCACCCATGATCGCCAGCTACTGCCAGGCCAATAACTTCCCCAACCGAGGGTTTGGGTGGTAGGGCAACTTTCTGGATCCTATCGGCATCCGGTAGCTTGGGTACAATCACTTTGCCGGTGGAAAGGATCTTCGCTCCCAAATTGATACGCTCGTACTCTCCAGCAGCTATTAGGTGAAGCTGCTCACGGACTCGTTGACGAAGCTCACATGCGATTATCAAAAGCTCCCCTAATTCCTCATCGTTGATCTTGCCATCCGGGTAGATGAGCTTCATAAGTCCAGATGCCAGCTTCATTACAGCGCGTTGATCCCGGCCAGAGACACCTCGAGCAGTTCCTGCAGTATCTATCAGCTCGAAACGGGACCTCACGGCGCTCATTGGATCTGCTCGTCGAAGCTCATGCATGATCTCGCAGAAGTAGTCAGTGATAAATCCATAGTCTTTAGCATAGCTTTCCGGTGTAAGCTTGGGGATCTCCCAGCCGGGTAAATAACCATGAATCCTGTCTAGGAAGGCAGTAACCTGGAGAAAGTCCGGGAGCGGCTCGAAGAGATGATAGTATTTCTCATGAGGAAGGCTGCCTTGAACGTCCAGGTTTCCCACGAACACCAGACTGCCGAAGGCCAGTATATCTTTCTTTCCTCGGCTGAATTTGGCGTCCTGCATGTATGCCTGCATTATACTTACAAAGGACTTGGTATCTATGAAATCTGTATTAGCTATCTCATCAAAAACTACACAGTCCCTTGTCCCTACAACCCCTATCTTGCCGGTGTTAAGGTTAATGAAAAGCTGGGAAGGAGTAGCCTTGCCGCCAGATAGGACATGAGCATAATAAGAGATGTTCCGGTAAAGGTAGGTCTTTCCGGTTTCTCGTGGCCCGAGTTCGATTATATTTGCGTTCGTCTCAACCATGGGGATGCATCTGCAGAGGTAGAGAAGCTTCTGCCTGCGGGTCAGCTTATCAGGATTCAGACCACATGAGTTTATAAGGATATCTATCCACTCAGCGGTCGTAAACCTGGATCGCTTATCGATGTACTCCTGCTGATTTATGACGCTGACTTGGAAGGGGGTGAACTCTACGACCTTGAAGGGGCGGATCTTCTTGTTATGGATCTCAGTCTCATCGTAGGTCAGCTCGATGGTTCCCCACATGCCTCCCGAGAGGAGCATGGGGTACTGGTTGACTATGCGTTCCGGAATGTTGACGAAGCTCTCGTTTATGGCAGGTATGGATGCCCAGTACTTGTCCTCAGTCTCGACCAGCCGGGCTTCCATATTGGCAATCAAAGTGTGGTGGCGGTTCTCTCTTATGAAGTGGCGGATCTTCTCGGCCTCAGCGCCATGGACGAAGTTCTCCTTCAGGCGAAGAATAACCTTGCCCATATCCTCGTTGAATGTCTCTTCTGAGCAGAAGTTATCGATGAGGTACTCCAGAACATATCGAGGGAATTCATCAACGCCTGTGTTGAGGGTGTGAGCCTTGTTGACGACCTTGCCTTTGAAGACCTCTTTGAGCTTTATATTCGCGGCAATCCCTCCTCTAGCCCGATTTATCGTATAGCTTTTCCATGCTCAGTTACCTCATGCCTCTGGGAGTCAGACCCAGGATGCTGCCAAGGTTGCCCATGCGCCTGATGATCTTCTCTGAGTTGATCCTGACCACAGTCTCGTGGGACTTTGATCTTCGCACCAATCTCCGGCCATCCCTATAACTTACTGTAACTGTTAAGGCGATTTTTGTGTCCTCTTTAAGCCGCTCTGAGGCAGGCAGCCTTGTCATGTCCGGGACAAATCGGTATATAATTTCTTTCTCTGATAGAGCAGGCACATAAGCTACCTTCTGGGGTAATGCCAGTTCCTCCTGGCCGCAACTGTAGCAGGCCTCGATGTCGATCCGGAAGTCCTGGGATGATTTGCGATCATCTGGACGGCTCAGGACTACACCCAGTTCAAGTTCCTCGCCCTCGACGGCCTCTTTGGGGCCCCGCAGCTCAATTTTCAGCTCTCCGGCATCGGGCTGCTTGACCTGCAGGACGACCATAGGTATCATCATCTCCTGGATGGAGATCCCTCCATGGGTGAAGGCATCGGGCTTGTGGCCTCCTTTTCTGCTGAAATAGTATCCAATCTTGGGAAACACGATCGACTGGTATGTCTTAGTTATCTTAGTATTCGCCCTTCTGTCTAAAATGATAACTTCCTTACTGGGCATTCGAAGCTGCATTGGGGTGAAGCTTATCATGTTCCCCTTAATTCGATCTGGAATCCTTGAGAAGATGAGCGACTCCTTCAGCCGGCAATTCAAATAAGAGCAGTCGTATTCATCGTTCAAATCCTCTTCATTGAACCATACCGGCTCCCGGCCGACCTGGACGAAGCCATGATCTGCGGTTATGAATACCTTCGTCCCGGGCGAAAGGCTGCGAACGATCTCCATCACTTCGTTCTTCAGTATATCCGAAATAAGCTGCTTATAGATGAAAGCTATCGGCCTTAACGGGACGAGCCTGCCGTCAGATAGCTCTTTCATTTTAATCTTATGCAGCTCCTTGTCACAGAGTTCGAATATGTAAACATCTAGGTTCCCAGCTCGATAATGCACAGTTTCGCCCGTGCCAGACCCTTCTGGATTTACTACCTCAACCTGGCCAGTATAGCGGAACTCGCGAGCCAAGGCCTCTTTTAAAAGATCGTCTTCGCCCCGATGAGAATCAAACTCATCAGGGTAGGCTCCGGCACTGATCGCCTTTCTTGTGATGTGGGTCTCCGATGGCAGAAGAGAGGATGCGGGGTAGTCCTTGATCAAGTCCATGCGTCCCATAAGCATTGGGCGGAAGAGCTCATCCCAGATATCATACCGCATGCCATCGAATATGAACAAGACTGCCTTCTCCTTCTCAGGGTCCCAGTGAGGCTTGAGGCATCTTCTCAGGAACTGGCTGGTCAGGATCACATCGCCATCCTTTGCGATCCAGGAAGGATACTGTCTCTTGATCATCTCCTGGAAACGGATATTGATTTCATCCAGCAGGCCATTTGTCTTCTCCGTAACCTCCTGTATCCGCTGCTTTATGTGATCCAGAGATTCCAGGAACTCGTGTGGCAGCCTATCGCTGGAACATGGCAAGAGCCTTTGGCCTTCTGCCAGCCTTCCGAGGCATGAGAGGTAGTATTCGAGTAGGTTAATCCTCTTCGTGTTCCAGAGTTCACGGAAAGATTCGAAAGTGAAATCCTCCTTGGCAACTCGCATCTTCCGGAGAGCTTCGAAGAGGGAACTTCTAAGCCGGCGGATCTCATAGGCTAGAAGGTATGCCTTTTCTAGATTTGACCAGGAACTCGATTCCCTGATATCGATGAACGCGACACCTTTGTGGCCGCTGAAGATTATATCGTAGATCCTTCTATGCTCGCCGAGGCTCGCCTCGCTTGTGAGCAGGTCCTCCAACGCCATCAGAAGGCTTAAAGAACGAATTAGTGTTGAATATCCCTCCGTCTCGATTGCAGATGCGAAGCTCTTGGCATCCATTATCTTCATCTGATCGATAAGCAGGAACTTTAGGGACTCGGGGGTAAGAGATCTCTCCAAGTCGCTCAGGTCTGCATCGGCCTGGTGGGAGTCAAGCTCGACCAGCTTTGGAGCAGCCTCTTTCAAGACCTCCGCTTTTATATTGGATAATGGCTTGAGCGATGGGTCAATGTTGGCCAGCAAAAGCTGCCAGTTGTCGAAGTGCTGGGATAGGATGGCCGAAAGATAGAAGGCTCTGATCACCCTTTCAGGATCGTGATCGCCAAACCAGCAGAATGGAGGCTCTGCATCTGAGAACTGGTCCTTGATGGGCAAAATGATATCCGGGGCCAGGTATTCCAGCTCGCTCAGCTCCTCGTGCTTCAAGAGCCCTATCGTCCAAAGATCGCTTGAGTCCAGCTTTTTAAATGCCTTCTCCGGCACTCCAAGGGCGGCAAAGGCAACGATGGTCCTGAAGTCGTGATCCGTGAACCTCCTCTCATCTGCAGTCCTCAGGTTCTCATGAGCTCTGATGATGCCTTTCAGGTTCTTTACAATCAATCTCGCATAGCGGGGCTCGTTGGCCTCCTGGGGCCAGTTAGGGTCGTTTGTTGTCTCCTTCAAAAAATGACGGAGATCAAGGCGAATTCTCGCCTCCTCTGGTGTATTGGCCAGGAAATCCGGATAAAAGAGTGGCGGTGCCTTATTTAATGCTGATCTGGCCTTTCGTGACTCGGGCGTTCGGTCTATAAGGAGTATCTTCTTGATCTCTGGATCCGAAAGAGCGTTCTCGTACGGCTCGCGAAATTGCAGGTTAGTAGAAGCGGATATTGCTGTAAAGCCGTTGCTTTTGGCGAACTCATTGATGACACTGTCAGGCTTGAGGAGCTGCAAAGGGTCGCTGACAATCACTCTGGGACTGTCCTTAACCCCATCGAGCTTTGATAAGACCCAACTTTTCAGCATGCTATCGCCTTACTGCTCACTCCAGCTGGAGCATCTGTCTTGAATCAGGATCGACATCTTCGAACTGATCCTCCAGGAATTTCCTGAATGCAATAACCAGGTCATCAATCTGGTTTCGCTCAACTGTCCTGATTTCGGGCTTAAAATCGGAGATACGTACAGATTTTACCAAGACGCGTTTGAGATGCTTGTTGATCTTATCGATAAGTTTCGGATCTCTGAGGCATGCTTCTATGAGGTAAGACCTGACCTCACCCATGGTCTGGCATTTTAGCAGGGCGGCGATCTCAGGCTCGCTCTCGCCATGTTTCAGCCTCTCTTTGATTCCAGGGCTGAGGAAGAACTCCATCTTCTTGTTGATGGCATCATCTAGGATCCTCTGAGCCTCTTTGGACTTCTCCAAAGCCAATTCAAGATGCCTGGATGCGTTGATGAAGGAGAGGCCACAAACGTGTTCCGTCTTGGACCTCAGATCTTTATCTATCGATGAACGGGATGGGTTTGGACAGGAGAAGATCTCTCCCAAGGACTCCTGAAGCTTTGCCTTGATCTCCACGGAATCGTTCTGTTGAATCGCAGTGATCTTCTCCAGGACTCCAAGGGCTTTCATCTCGTCGCTTTCAAGAAGCTCCTGGATCTTGCTCTGGTTCTCATCGATTCTGGCAACCACGTTGTCGTGCAAGGCTGCATATTTTATGGTGTACTCGTTAATGAGGGACCAAAGCGTTGCAAATTCTCCGGCTTGCGGGGGATCTCTGCCTATCAGCTCTGAGCTGAGTTTCACCTCTGAATCGATATAGGGCTGTAGGTTCTTCAGCTTTAAAGTGAGGGCACTTTGCATCTCTCTGAGGGAGGATAGTTCCTGCAGGTCTGGGAGGGCATAGCTGCAGTAGGTCTGAACTGCTTCAAGCTCTCTCTCGAAGCCGAGGAACCTCTCTATTTTGCGGTAGCTATTCAGACGGTTTGCCAGGTCATCGATCTCTTTTTGGTCGCTGCTGGTCTGCTGAAAGACCCTATATCCGAATGCCTGGTCTAAGGCATAGAGCACAGCTTCGATGTCTTTGCCACCGCCAATATCGTTGGCGAAGAAGGACGCAACCTGTTGGACCTCCTTCTCGTAAGGGTTGTCGGCCCCAAGCAGAGAGAATAGATCTCTAGCTTTTGCCTGGACATCTGAAGACCGAGCTCTCTCTTTTTCGAAGAGTTCGATTAGCTCTTTGCGATACCCCGATATGATGGCATCATCGTTGGTGTTCTTCAGCTCGTGCCCAAGGAGCTTCTCGGCGTAGGGGCGCAGGACCTCCCAGTTCTCGGGTTTGGCCAGTCGTTGCACCTCCAGCATGGAGTCGAGCACTCTGGCAGTGAAGTCTATCTCGGATATATTCGAGTAATCGATATAATTTGAAGAGAGTCCCGACTTTGGCCCCAGCGCTATCCTGATCTTGCCCTGCTGGACCAGGCAGAGGAGGTAGATCTGGATCATGCGGCGCGATAGGCCGTAGTTTTTACCGTTGGGACCGCCCAAGCCCATGAAGTTCTTCATCAGGGTTTCTATCTTAATGGCCTGCCCTTCTTCGCCGCTCTTTGATTCGATGAAGGACAGGATATCTGAGACATGGCTGTTTGCAGAGGTATCCAGGATGTTCTCTCTTCCTCTCTTGACGATCTTCAAGCCTGGGCCGAAGTTCAGAGCTGCGCTGACTTTTTTGTCTTGCTTTGCCCCCTTTGGTATCTGGCCAGTCTTGACGATGCCGTTTATGACGTTTACTCCATACTCCTTGGTGAAGATCAGGTTGCCCTCGAATTCAATATCCCTGGAGTCGTAAGCAGCTCGCAGGACTCGATCGATGATAGGTGTAAGAATACCCGTCAACTCTCCAGCCACATGGAAGTCCATCCTGGAGTTATTTAGGGCATCCATCCGGCCTCTGGAATAGCTGCTGTTCACGATCCTGGCAATCCGTCCCATCTCCTTTTGAAGCTGCTCCGCTACCCAGTTTATGATGGCGATGGCGTCTTCGCTGTCCTTTCCCTGGTGGTCGCTCACCAGCTTCCTGTAAGCTGCAAAGTCGAAAAGCCGATCTCTCTCCTCTTGGCTGAGATCATCAGGCGTCCAGACGACTACCCTCGGGTCGTTTCTTTGCAGGAGGATCTTATTGATTATGCTCTGATCCAAAGGCTTCGTGCCCACGAATACTGCAAAGTCCAGATCGGTTTCTGGGCTGGCAATGGCTGGCAGAATCAGGCCATCGGATACAACCTTTCCCAGGTCCAGCATCTCAATCCTGCCCGCTATCTGGCGGTTTTGCCAGATTATGGAGAGGTTCTGGGGCCCGGCCCTGGCCCTGCTTCTGTCTTCCCATGGGCCCACGAAGGCAGCGATATCTCTGAAGATGGATTTCACGCCATTAGATAGGTCGTAGGTCATCTGGCGGGTGCGGACTGGCCACTCGTCCAGAGCCAGGAGGTGGTTCCAGGCCTCCTGCTGCATGAGCAGGTTTGACTCTGACTCCATCCTCGCCTTTTCAAATTCGCGTTTGGGATTCTTTGTGGTGACTATGGGATCGAAGCGGAACCTGGGACGGTTGTCCTCATCGTAGTTCACCACGATCTGCTGCAGCTCTCGGCCAAGGCTGTCGGCGATGGTCTCATAGTGCTGGATGTTCTCGTCCACGGTCGCGTCCGGGCTTCTTTCTATAAGGACTGAGTTTGCGATCTCTTCAGGGGTCAGGCCTTGCTGGCGGGTCCTGGAGACGTAATAGAGGAAGAGAGTTTGCAGCGTCTTGATGGACCTATCCCGGTGCACCTTCAGGATTCCCTTTGTGACCATATCGATCTGCTTCCTGCAGGTCTCATAGATCCTGTACTCAGTATCTTTGCTTGCCCGCAGGGCTTTGATTCCAGCGTACGTCCCGCTCGGGTCCTCTTCGTAGGTCAGGGCCTCGTCGAAGAAATCCCATAGTCGGATCAGCTCTGTGCCGTGAATTCTCATCTGGTATTTCAAGGTCTGATGCATGAAGTGAATGGCAGACCTGGTCGTCGTCAGCTCGTAGGTGATGGCTCTGAGGACCTCGATTGCCGGCTTATGGAAGGGGAAGAAGCGCCGAAACTCATCCTCGCTTATGGCGGCAGGCCACGTAAAGCCGCGCTTGTAGTAGGAGTAGTAGCTGGTGATGGCATCGGGCTTTATGATCTCTCGGACGCGGGAGAGCACAATATCGTAATAATCTTTCTCGTCCTTTAGGAGAGGTATTAGCTTCAGACGGTCATCGGCTATGATGTTCTTTGCTCCCATCTTGGACTCGATGGCCTGCTGGGCAGCGCAGACAGTCCAGATGGGAAGGTTATGCACTCTGGTCAGGCGGTTGGACAGGACCAGGAGGGTCTTCTCGTCTTCTGTTCTCTGGGTCTCGTCTCTATCCTTCATGAACAGGGAGACCTCGTCCAGCAGCAGAAGAACGCCGCTGTAGCCCTCGGCCATGATGGCCTTGACCATGTGCTTTAAGATCTCCTCCAGATCAGCATCTATCCGGGGCCTGACCTTGAGATACTCATCATAGAAGCACCAGAGCTTATTTCCGCAGTCTTTTTTGTAATCCGGTGTTTTGTCCTCTTGGATCTCACGGATGAACTCATCCACATCCTCGAACTCGTCCTCTTCGAAGAAGCTCGGGTCCTTGAGGAATCTTCCGAGGTCTTTCCTGTACCTGTCAAGGTCGTCGGCCAGGAATCTGTCGGCCAGCAGCTCGACAGGATAGAGGGATATGTTCCTGCCAAGCTCTTTTTGGAGCTGCTCTTTGGCGGCATCCAGTATGTAATCGACCAGGCTCCCACCAGATCCGCCACCGCCAGCCCTCTTGCCGCCCGATCCGACAAGCGTTTTGACGATGACGAAGATGCCCTTGTTTGGAGCAGAGCTCTTGGCCTCAAGGCCTTCTTCCCAAAACCTGAAAAGGGACTCCCTCTTTCCCCGCCCGGCCTTCTGCTCCTTTTCTCGAACCATCTCCCAGGCATCCTTCGAGCCCAGAGCGAGCGAGGCCAAAAAGCACAGAAGGTGAGACTTGCCTGATCCGAACTCCGCCTGGATCCAGTAGCCCTGGCCTACGGGATCGCCAACCTGATCCGGCCTGTAGGGTGCGGCCATCTTGCGGAAGATGTCATTCAAAAAATGCCGGACGGGATCGATCTGAAACTCCTGGATGGTCTTCAGTTCCGGCCTTCGTTGGCTGAAGGCTTCCGGGTCCAGGTGGCCACCAGCCCAGACATGCTGCTCCAGGGTGTAAACGGAGATTATCTTGTCTGGAATCTTGCAGATCTTGTCCAGGCTTTCACGGTAAGTCAGGATGTCGGATTTTGCAGGAATCATTCTGGTCTCTACCTTGCATCTTCTTGAAGCTCTTCCTTTCTTTTTATCTCCTGGAGCATATTGGAGACTTCAAGGCGCATATTGGGCAGGTCATCTTTCACCGTCGCCCACAGAACCTCGGCATCGATGCCAAAGTACTGGTGGATTATCTTATCTCTCATGCCAGCAATGCTTCTCCAGGGAACCTGAGGGTATTGATCCTTTATCGAAGCCGGGACCTGCTTTGAAGCCTCGCCAATAACTTCCAGGGCTCTTGCTACGGCGAAGAGCAGCACTTCATCCTGCATGAGATCATCGATCGTTTTATCGCGAATGAAGGCCTCTGCCTTCAGGGCATGGTCTATCATATCCTGGAGGCTGTTCAGGTAGCTCCTTTTTCCTCTCAAACTGGGACCGCCTCAGCCAGTATTTGCTTTCCTATTGCAGGTTTGAGTGCCTTTTTCATGACCAGATCGACCTTCACGCCCAGGAGATCTCCGAGATGATTCTCCAGCTCGATGTACTTGAACATGCCCGGAACTTTTTCATACTCTACCAGAATGTCGAGATCGCTATCCTGATCCTGTTCCCCGCGCACATATGAGCCGAATATCTCAAGGGAGCTGACATGGTATCGTTCTTTGATCTCGGGCAGGTGGCTGCGGAGAACCAGGATGAAATCCTCAAGTCTCCGGATGCGACCTGCCGAGATAGTTTCATTCCTGGAACTCATACTTCATTCACCTTCACCTCTGGTAAATCTTAGTTCATTGGCCATCCGGGATATCTTTCTTTCTCTTCTTCTTTAGTCGATCTCTCTCGGGCGACGCCCTCCGGGCCAGCATCTTGACGCAGATCTGATAGTCCTCGTCCACGTTCGCCTGGACCTCCTCGCTCAGGTTCTCGAGGCGGAGGCCGCCTTTCTCGTAGAGGAGCTTGCCCTGCTCGTACATGCCGGAGCGCTTGGCATGACGGATCCAGTCGGCCAGCGTTGCATCGCCCGGCCGCTCTCCTGCGGGCACGGGGACGCCCTGATCGATGTAGGAGAGGTAGCGCTTGATCCTGCGGCTGATGCCATGGGAGCGGCCCTCCTTTTTGATCTGCTCCTCCTCCGGGGAGGATGGAAGACGGTAGGTTCCTTCATCGGTCTTGTAGAAGTAGTCGAGAAGCCACTCGGCCAGAGGCCGGCGGGGCTTCTCTTTGGCTGGAATTGCGTAGATGTAATGCTCGAAGATGTCGGAGTAATGAACACCCTCGTCCTCGGGCTTCTTGGTCTTGGTGATGAACTCCCGGACGATGGCAGCGGCAGAATCCTCCTTGGCCGATTCGGCAGAGTCCTCGAATCCCTGATCCCGCAGATACCAGCGTGCTGCGCCGTTGGCCTGCCCCTCCGGATACACGGGCTCTGCCACCTGAGAGAGCAGGTCGTCGAAGTGGTGGGGCTCCATCTTTCCCCGCCGGACCATGCGGCTGACAAGCTCGTCGTAGACGCGGTCCTTGGTGGAGCCGGGATTCGAGGAGAGGTAGGCGGCGATGATGTTCCTGGCCTTGTCCTGGAAGGTGCCGAAGTCGTCGACCTCGGTGATGATCTGGCCGGCGATCTCGCCAGCCTTCGGCTTTCTGAAGTTGATCACGAGATCCCTTTTATTGACCTTGTCAGCGGTGAGCTGGTTGTAAGACTTCTGCCCGGTATCGATAAAGAGGGCGGAGCCGGACTTCTCGGCCACAAATCCTGCCTCGGCCATAATATCTTGGACAAGAGCCCAGGTACCCTCGGAGGTATCGTGATAGCAAAGGGAGATGGCCCGACCGGGTTTTAGGACGCGGAAACACTCTGACATGGCCTTGCGCATATCGTTGGCCCAGTCGGCCTCGGTCTTGCCCCGGATCTCGTTGACTATTATCTCCTCATCGTGCCAGTTGGTATCGAAGTTGAGCCAGGCCTCCCAGACGAAATTAAGCTCACCGTATTGAATATTTCCAGCATAGGGTGGATCGGTGAAAACGTAATCAATCGAATTGGAGGAAATGAGATCTTTTTGAATTGCCGATTGAGTGGAAATTATCAGATTAAAATTAGATGGCTGAAATAAAATCGCACGTATCAAATCATTGATTTTGTCATAGTATGATCTCCAGACATTTATGATCTGAGATTCTTGTGGGAGATAGTATGTTCCTGCTTGAAAGCCTCCTTTTAAGCTTGGGCGATAGCGATAGAGACTAGAGCAGTTCAATATTATTGAATTAAAAGCAAAGAGTAATGCATCTGCCGAGGTGGAGATATTAGGTTGACCAATCACGTTTCTTATCGCCGCCAGCGCCCACAGGTTGCGCTTGGTGAAAAGCTCTGCTACAGTCCTGAAGTTGCGTCCTTCCCTCCATTCCGCCCCCCAAGGCTTTGAATCATCCTCAACATTCATCATCTTGTGAGGCGGATACCAGTGCGGTATCTCCTTTCCCTCGATCTCCCTGATCTTGCCCAGGTCGTATCTCTCGAAGAACTCCCGCTTCTTCGGATCTAGGTCATCGTGCCTGCGCTCATCCCTGGCCGGTTTGCATCCGTTCTCGCAGATGTAGCTCACCAGAACCGGCACAGCCCCGAACTTCTCGCTCGAAGTGCTGATCTCTTCCGCAATCCCTCGCTTCTGGCAATGCGGGCAGACCCTAACCTTCTTCGGCTTGCCTGCCTTGGTCCTGCCCTCGATCTCTGGGCAGTCGAAGAGCGGCACCCTCTCCATGCAGCGGGGGCACTGGAAGACCTGGGAGTAGACGGTGTAAGCAGTCGTCGCCTTCCCGCCACATCGGTCGCACCTGGTTTCATACAGCCAATCGATCTCCGGCTTGACCTTCGCCTTCAGCTCCTCAAAGGCCGCTTTCAGCTCATCCACATCTACCGGCGTGCAGTAGTTCTTGGTGATGAACGTCGCAGCAGGAGAGCGGTCGATGGCGATGGCTTTGCGCCCCTCCATCAGAGCTGCGAGAGCCGTCCCGCCGGAGCCGCAGAAGGGATCGAGGACCAGGTCGCCCGGCTTGGTGTAGTGGCGTATATACTGCCGGATGGCATCATGGGGCTTCTTGGACCAGTAGGTGTGCATGTTGTAGATGGCAGTGGCCTTGGTGGTCTCTATCGGATGGTCAAAAGGAGGGACATCGTACTTATCCGTCTCAGGGTCATAGGGCCGCTCCGCCACGTGGGCCTCCACGAAGGCTCTCAGGTTGGGATTGGGGCGGTCGCCGGAGTAGTAGCCCTCGGGCATCTTCGGGACGGGGCGCTTGCGCTGCGCTGTCTTCTTCCGGTCGTCCTTCCAGGCGGTCATCTATCAGGTCCCCTCCCATCCGGCCACGACTATGGCCGTCCTGCTAAGAGCGCCGCTGGTTTATGCTGGCTTCGGTCCAAAAATTATTTAAATCTATGAATCCATGTTACTAACTGCATTAAGCCTCATGATTCGAGAGTCGGCAGTCAAACGGGATTTGATCCTTAGCAGGCAACTGTCTCTTTTATCCTTGTATTGATTACTTTAGCACTCCCCACACACATATTCTTTTTAAGCTTGAAAAGGTAGACCTGAACAAGCGCATGAATTGCAGAGGCCTTGATGAAGCAATACGAGATAAGAGATCCTGTCTACGGTTTCATTACATTCAATGATTGGGAAAAGTGCATCATCGATCACCCGGTATTCCAGAGATTGAGGCGCATTAAGCAGCTCGCACTGACGGAGATGGTTTACCCTGGTGCTGTCCACACTAGATTTGAGCACTCTCTGGGAGTGATGCACCTTGCCACCATGAGGTACGATTCCATAGTGAATAATAATAAAAGGATGCTAGAGGACCATCTTAGCTACAATGATATAGGGCTTAAAAAAGATAGGCAGCTCATCAGGTTAGCGGCGTTGCTACATGACGTAGGGCACGCACCATTCTCACATGCATCGGAGGATATTCTGCCGACAAATCCCAAAAGAAATAAGCCTTATAAACATGAGGATTATACTACTACAATTATAAAGAATTTACTGAAGAATGTAATTGAAGCTCATCCCATAAATAAGAGAAATTGCAGAATAGAGGCGGAAGAGGTTGCAGCCCTCATTGAAGGAAATACGGAGGTAATTGGAGAGAGCATCTTTTGGAGGGTCCTGATATCCAGCCAGCTTGATGCCGACAGAGGCGACTACCTCCTGAGGGATTCATATCATATCGGAGTCAAATACGGGGTTTACGATAACTCCAGGCTGATGAATACCCTTGCTCTGGGTATAGATCCTGAGACAGATGAGGTTATTCTTGGTGTGAGCAGGGATGGCTGGCATGTGGCAGAGGCTGTAGTGATTGCCAGATATCAGATGTTTGCCCAGGTTTATTTCCACAAGACTAGACGAGCCTTTGATTATCATCTCAGGAATGCAATGAAGAAAACTCTCAATGGCGAAAAGCTCCCTGGAATTGAATCGATCGAGGAGTTTTTAAGCCTTGATGATTATGCGATGTGGGGCCGATTCCTGAACCAGAAAGATGATCATGACTGCCTTTCGATCATAAATAGAAACCATATTAGGGAGGTCTACTCGACGCCTGAAGTGCCGAATCAGGAGGACGAAACGGAGCTAAGAGAAATGAAGTCGCACCTTGAGAAATCAGGGCTTTGGTTCCACGAAGACAAGTCAGAGAGATTATGGTATAAGCTCGGCAATAGCAAAAATGGCGATAGGGAGATAATGATCATATCTGGTGATGAGAAAAACGCTCGCCCGCTCTCCCATTTTTCATCTATTGTAAAAAATATGGGCGAAGTAAAACAAATAAGGATTTATGTGAGGCCGGAAGATAGAATAAGGGCAAAGGAGGTTTTAAATTGAGCGGGGACTTGAATCATGATGAGAGCATTTTCAAATCATCCGGAATGATAGGCTATCTGGTAAAGAGGCTGAGTGAGGAATATCCGGGCAAACAGGTAGGAAAGACGATAATCCAGAAGATTATGTACTTGCTCACAAGGAATAATATCGCAAGATTTGACTTCTCCATGTACCATTACGGCCCATACTCTTCGGAGCTATCGGGAGAACTGAGCTTCGCAGAGAAAAATGGCATAGTAAAAATAACCTGGAAGGATAATGAAGGATACTTTATAGAACCGACTACAGATGCTGACAGGTTCGTTGCTCTTCTCGATGGAGATGAGCGGCAAGCAGTAGATGAAGCTGTAACGCAGTTTGGCAAATTCACGGCAAAAGATCTCTCATTGATAGCTACTGCGCTATATCTCAAAGACAACTTCGGGGTAGAGGATAGCAAACTGGCCGAGGCCGTCCACAACGCCAAGAAGAGTTATAGTCCTGATTACATCTCCAAGGTATTAAAGGCGGGGAAAATTTTGCCAAACTGAGAATCCCTAGTCTCTCGCTCTTCGCTCGCCTTTCCATGCAGTTTAAAAGGGCCATCACTCAAGTATCATAGTCTCGAAAACAGGATCACCCTGAAGCGGCAGATCGCTGCTCGGAACGACATCGATCCAGCGCAGAGCGGCAAGATTGCGGATGGCAACAGCCACTTCACCCTCTTCCAGTGGCGGATTTCGCCTCTGCTTCCACCTCATCACCGCATCAAGAACCTCTCGCTCTGTTGGCCTCTTATCCTCGAAATCCTGCAAAGCCCTTGCTGTGAAATGCACTGTTGCTGCAATCTCCGACTGATCTGTTGATGTACGCAGAAGGAGATCTGCCACCTGGTCCATTATCGGCTTCCAAGCCTCCAAATCCTCCTGATACATGGGAAGAATATCCTTGAAGGCAGGCCCGACTTTGACTTCGAACATATTGCCTTTCCGCTCTTCACGGATTAGGCCGTTGTTGACCAGCCTGGTGAGAACGCCTTTCAGCTCATCAGCGAACGGTCCAAAGCTGGAACGCCGGTAATTGAGACCCGTGGGCAGCCCCAGCTCAGTTGCGAAGTAGGCGACCTTCTGAAACCTGATCCGGCCAACGGGGTGATGGTAAGGTTCGCGCTCAATGATATCGAGAATAGCCGCCAGAGCTACCCATGCAGGCTTGAGCCTATCTGAGGGGGATGCCTTAGCTGGTTGCATCCTGATGGCAAGGCCTAATGCCACAAGAGCCTCTTCTCTGGATACCTCCGCTGGCACATAGAGTTCCACTGGTATATCCAGGCGGCTTAGATATCGGTAAAGCACGGGCAATACAGCTCTCCAGTCAAGTTGCCCCTGCTGGCATCCCAAAGATGGGACCGCAATTGATGTAATGCCCCACTCTTTATAGTGCCTTTCGAGATAGTCGAGCCCATGTACGATATCCTCTAATCGGGATACCGAGCGCCAGTGGCCCTTGGTCGGAAAGTTGAGGATCTGGGGCAGCTCCAGTCCACGAAATAGGTAAGGCTCTCCCAGTTTGACCTGGTCTTTCTTGCACCGCTTAACATAATCCTGATACATTCCAGGATAACGCCTCTTGAACTCAAGTGCCAGGCCCTTCCCCATGACTCCGACGCAGTTGATGGTGTTAACCAGTGTCTGAGCTCTAGACTCGAACAGGTCTCCCTTTATCACCTCAACTTGCTCCTTCATGGATTGACACCTCTACCCAAAGAACAGATACGTATTTACAGCCACATTCAAGTTTAGTCCCGCATCCCTCATAATTCTTTCTAGCATTATCTTGCTATCGCTGCATGACACATATGCTTTTGCAATGAACTCTGCATCAACATGGTCTGGCACCAACACTTCTGCGCACTTAATGGATGCACGCCTCCACTGTTCAACCTGATCCGGATGAGTCCAGTATCTTGCAAAGACTAATTCCTCATCGACAATATCAAGTCCTTCTGGCGCAGGCTCAAAAAGGACGTAATCGCTGGCTGCATTACAGCTGGAGATAATGACTCCTGGCATATTAAGAACTTCGGGACTAATGCTCAGGATGCATAACTCCGAATATCCATATTTATGCTTCAGCTTGAACAGCATTGGATTTCGCCCATGGATATACAGATTCACATAGTCGTGCAGGTGTCTACCGCCGGGGACCGATTTTGACCTTCTTCGATCCTGAATGATCTCAGAAGCAACCGAGTTATGGGGAATAGATTCGGCTTTATTGTGGGAGAGGATTCCTTCTTGATAAATAGAGATAATGTTATCAAAATGAGCAATATAATGCAACTCTAGAAGCGACTCACGTCTCATCAACACCTCCCAAACAATCTAGACCCAACTTGGATATGAATCCTAGATGCCCTCAGTTCAAACCCTCTCTTTTTAAATCCGCTCTTCTGAGCAGTCATGTATTGCATGCTAACTTTATTTGTGTCACAGAGTTACGTTGATAACGCATAAACGGAGTTTATAAATCATATACTATCCAGGACCATTAGCCGCAAACTTCTTTGTGGACTACAGATAGGGACTTTATGATCCGCAAACAAATTTGTGGATCATATGCTGAACACAAACTCGGTTGTGGATCATAAACTATAAATGATGATCCACAAACTGGGATATATCATGCCTCCTCTCGCTCAGCAATTTCGATCAACTCTGAGAATACATAAGTGGCTGGCTGTCTTCCTCTTCCCTCACGCAAGACACCGAGTATGCCGCATTCCTTTAGCTCACGCAGCATCCTTTTCACACTTACCATTGGAATCTCTGACTTCACAGCAAAGCTATTGGAATTGAATATCGGCTTGGAAAACATGGCATCTATTGCTTTGATTGAGTATTTGGAATGCGTGATCTCAGGTACCTGCTGCTTCATGCTATTATAAAGCGCAAGGATCGCCCTTGCTTTGCGGCTGTTCTCATCTGCCTGCTCCACAAGTGCCTTAAGGAAAAACGATATCCAGCCGTTCCAATCACCTTCGTTGGATATCGCCCGCAGTCGCTCATAGTAAACGTCACTGTTCCTCTCCAGATATGCGCTGATGTAGAACATGGGGCTGGAGAGAATTTTCTTATGGTATAGGATCAATGGTACAAGCATCCGACCGATACGGCCATTGCCATCCAGGAAGGGGTGGATCAGCTCAAACTGAGCCTTTAGGACGGCTAGCTGGACCAGAGCATCTCTTTCATCGCTGTGCAGGTATTCTTCCCAGTTTGAGAGCGCATCCATGATCATGGGTGGGGTCGGGGGAACAAAGGTTGCCCGCTCAATAGGAGTGCCTGGCGGGGCGATGTAATTCTGAATGCGCCTGATCTCCCCTGGGTCCTTGTTTCTACCTCTAACCCCTGTCAAGAGGATACGGTGTAGGTCTCGAATCGTATTTATGCTAAGTGGATGCTTCTTCATCCCCTCAACTGCTGCGCTCATGGCCTTCCGATAGTTGATTATCTCATGAATATCCCTGATTTCTGGTGTATCCTTCCCTCCATTCTCTTCAGACAGCGCTCCCACATCGGCTTCGTACTGCAGGACGTCTTCCAGAGATGCCTGAGTGCCTTCAATCCGAGAGGATAGCACCGCTTCACGAGTAGTCAGAGGAGAGAGAAGCACCTGGGGATTGATAATTCCGAGGAGGATTCCGTCATATCTGGCAAGTGCTGCATTTGCCTTGCCGATAAAGGAAACATGCATCTCCCAGTCGATGGTCTGAAGAGGCAGTCTATTAGGAATATACGGCTCCATTATCATGGTCTCTCGTTCAAGCTCCATATATGATCGTCAGCAATTAGGTTGGTGGGCAGCAGGTAGCTATCTTCTCCTGACTCGGAGAACATGATTATCTTATCGCCAGCTCTCCTTCCGGGCAATAGCAGTATTACTCTCTGCTGGTCGGTAGCCAAAGTGCGAAGGGGATTTAGATCCACATCATAGGCGAAGACAAGCTCCAGGTTGGAAAGCACAACCAAGCCGTTCTCCATGAGACTATGGCGCAGGAACTTCTCAAAGGCTCGATTGATGTGGGCTTTGGTAGGCTCGGGCTTCCTGGCCTCGTTTTCTACCAGCTTTCTGAACTCATCGTCTGGGATGGCACTTAGAATTCCTTTATTCACCGATGTCGGCGCAGGGAACGGCTGACCATCAGAGGTCTTTGCCTCCTGCAGGCGGTCTGCAAACCTATCCAGCGTTCTGTAAGTTCCGACTATGCCATAGAGGTGTCTTCCCACATCAACTGATAGCTTAGCTATAATTGCCTCTATGATTTCAGTATCCTTTATGCGTGCATCCCTCCCATAAAGTCCTTTCAGTAATCAGCAAATCTCCTGAGGGTCGTCACATCGAGCAATGAGGTAATAAGTCCTTTATGCCTACTTCGGTTGGATAATCTGTCCTATTACGAAAGCTAGTTGAAAAAACGGGACTAAAATCCTAAACGAGGTCGCACTCATTAGATTATTCTCCTTTGCCTAAAGTATTCGACAAGTTCTTCTATGGTAAACTTGGTGGTGAACTGCCTAAACCTGTCGATCTCTGAGACCTTTGCCAGAATTCCTTGATTCCTCAGTTCATAAATACCAGGTAGCAGTTTATCGGGATTCCAGAGCATAGCTTTTATCGCCGTGCTATTCTCTAAGGTCGAGATATCGTACATCCCAGGCTGCGGGAACTCGCTGTGAATCGCAAAGGCCAATGAGGCCATCAATGGATCGCGGTAACTAAAACATATCTTCTTTCTATCTGATTGAGCCACACCGCCAGCTACAAGTGAATTAACTATTGCCTTGGCGGATAAATTTATAACCTTGGCTGAGGGGTAGCGTCTGACTAAATATTCTCTTATCTTTGATCTGTCCAGGCGGCCATAACCGATGGCAGGAATCAACAGGTCGCTGCAAATGGCGAACATCAAAGGCTCTGCTTTGCAGAACCGATAGAAACAAGCGTCTCGAAGCTCCTGGGACCCAGGGTATATCCTGGCAAAAGATCTCAGCGCCTGATCCGCCTTGCCATCAGGAAACAACCTGTTCACGATATAGGGAACGTATCTATCCCTAGTATTCTGACCGCTGAAGGGGAGATTCTCTTTGAGAAAGGCCCTGATTTTACCTAAATCTTCTGTATCGGGCAAACTTGGCAGGATCTCGATGGCTTCTTTCAGAACCGAGTTAGTGAAAAGATCGCTTTTATGCTTGGCTGCAGTAGCTTTGGGAAATGGCTTCTCTTTCTGCGATATCGACACTGGTTTTTGATTTGATAATGGTTGGAACTCAATTAGGTTTTGCTGGGGCTTCCTGGAAGCTCCGCTTTGTTGGTCTTTAGCAATTCCATCGGAGCGAAGATAACCAGCGAGCTTTAATAGTGTTGCTGTATATGATTTCACTCCCTTTACCCTGCAGAGTGTATCAAAATCGGAAGATAAAACGTTATCCAATCCGCCGAATTCTAGGATTAGCTTACGAGCTAGCGGTTCAGGATTCCCTCGGCTGAGAGCATAGCTTAAGAGCAGCTCAAGGAGAGCCTCGTCTGTGAGCGCATTTGACTTACCTGATACGAAGTCCTCTCTCAGTTTCTGCCTTATACTTATCTCAATCTCCTCGGCCATCCGTCCCTCGCTAAGACTATTAGAAATGAATCCAAATTAAATTTTTGGTCAAGACTGCAACTCATAGATCCGTTTCATATCTTCTTCAGGTATCTCTCTCATAGCTTTGCCCAGAAGATGACCTGAGTAGTTTTTCTTATTTGTTATAAAACTCAAATGGGAAATAAGCGGTTTAAAGGGCACGTAAGGCTCGAAGATCTCAATGGATTTAAGCCCGACCCTATATGGATATAATTCGGAAGGATTGCGTTTAGATGGGAAAATATCTGAGTAATCTTCGTACGGCTCTGAGGCAATTTCAGCGATGCCGCCAATCACTGGCTCTTTCCTGTTATCTCCAGCACCATCAGCAATAAGGTAGAATGCGCAGAGTTCCCCAGGCTTCGCCTTATTTAGCTGCTTTTTGTGGCGCTCCACCACGCCCCAGATATGTTTTTCTTTAATTGCCTCAAAGTTTTCCCTATTAAGTATGCAAAGCCAAAAGGCCATAGCTGCATATAATCCTCTGTTATATCTTGACTTTTCCACATTTAAGTCCTGCCAGCCATATTAGCAGGTCTCTCAACCCACAAATTCACTGAAGGTCGGCATTTTGATAATTTCCGTGTTATCTTATTTT
>JGI11944J13513_1001276_pt1 | contig 20753 bp, 16 predicted proteins | sample TerdegcoTASludge_FD_13513 | JGI IMG/M metagenome (IMG submission 13513) | reverse complement strand
GAAAATCGGGGGATGGAGAGATAGGTTTTGAGCCAATCTAAGCGAAAAAAGTGGCGGTTGCAAGTGACCCGAAAATAGAAGGGTATGGCAACCATCGCTCCACAGCATCCCGTTCGTGCAGGCATGTCTGTTGCAAGTGACCCGAAAATAGAAGGGTATGGCAACTTAAAAAACAACCCGCGAAACGTCGGAAATAATCGTTGCAAGTGACCCGAAAATAGAAGGGTATGGCAACTGATTCGGGGGAAGCTGTTCTTACCCTTATGCTAGTTGCAAGTGACCCGAAAATAGAAGGGTATGGCAACCCAGTATGTAAAAATCATTCAATCATAATACTAGTTGCAAGTGACCCGAAAATAGAAGGGTATGGCAACTCCTGCAGGTTCTAATGAATTCATACTATCACCCTGTTGCAAGTGACCCGAAAATAGAAGGGTATGGCAACCATTACAAAGTCGCATCTGCTCCTCAAAATTCCAGTTGCAAGTGACCCGAAAATAGAAGGGTATGGCAACCGGGCTGATATCAGTCAGCGGTCAGGTCGTCCTGGTTGCAAGTGACCCGAAAATAGAAGGGTATGGCAACTACCTAAACCTCCGAGCGAAGTTTAAGTAGATCGTTGCAAGTGACCCGAAAATAGAAGGGTATGGCAACGCTGGAACTTTGATAACCTCATGTATCCCGGAAAAGTTGCAAGTGACCCGAAAATAGAAGGGTATGGCAACAGCGCGTATGCACCAATTTTCTCTTTTTTCGATAGTTGCAAGTGACCCGAAAATAGAAGGGTATGGCAACAAACGGCTGTATTTAGGAGTTACCACATGAGAAAGTTGCAAGTGACCCGAAAATAGAAGGGTATGGCAACATTCTGATATCTTTATCATTTCAACCGTCTGAAAGTTGCAAGTGACCCGAAAATAGAAGGGTATGGCAACGGAGAAAAGAGGTATAATAGGTTATACTCTGCGGATTCCCATGTTGCAAGTGACCCGAAAATAGAAGGGTATGGCAACATCGGCCCCTGACTTCAAGGTCGTAAGGGTCACCGAGTTGCAAGTGACCCGAAAATAGAAGGGTATGGCAACCCAAAGGGCTCTATCCCGGTGCTCCGCATGATTTGTTGCAAGTGACCCGAAAATAGAAGGGTATGGCAACTATTCTAAATCATCACTATATAATAGCACCATACATATGTTATCGGTTTAGATAAGGTTTCAAACGAACTAAATTCTCAAAAATAGATCTATTGGCACTTTTAGAGAGAATCTCTCCGTGTTTGAAATTCAATGACTGGCACTTCGAGCCATCTTCATCTGGACCTGGCGTAACAATCCCCAAGTCATCAAAAACTCGCTAGAATATTTTGATAGCCTTAGCTAACTCTGCCAGAAAAAAACGGTTTTATCTCCTTATGGGCTAGATGTACAGTTTACTCGTGTGTGTCTTTCTATTGACGTGTGGTGAGATAGCTCCTTCAACCATTGCCTCCCAGATATCCTTCCAAGACGTAGTTGCTCGAAGTCCCCTCTTTTGTCTACCCAGATTATAGAGAATCTGTCTTGCATTTTCCGCAAAAACAATAGCCCAGGAACGTTTCTTCAGTCTCATGACCATTGCAGCTTCCAGCATTCTCCGAGCTATCCCAAACAACTCCCGACTAATAATCAGCCTTATAATCGGAATCCTGATGAAAATCTCCGTTATTGCCTCATTCTTTGATTTCAACCGCCCAAGAAGATCCTCACTTTTCGCTTCCCGGAAAAGGTTTTCAATATCCCACCTTGCCGCATACAAAGTTCCCACATCTCTTCCGGCAAGTTCCTGCTCAGGAATATTGGTGAAATAGGTATGATATTGATTCGTCTCTTCGTTAAATACTGCGATAAATCGAAGTTTAAAAGGTGATTCGCCATTCTATTTCCCATTTGGATAATATCTGACAGTAACTATTGCATCAATGTCAAATTTATGTGGTTTTATGATTTCTATGGCTTTTTGAATGTCCAAACCTATTATTTTCTTTCTCATTTTTTCAGGTATACTTAAACCTACAGACACTATCTCGGCTTTCGTACTGGACTTAATTCTTGTTACAAAAGAACCTCTATAACTCACTATTTGGGCAAATACCTCGAATTTAAAGAAACCGCGATCAATAAGCAATAACATGTCTTTCACCCAAGGACCAATGGTGAGGGTTTTCGCATCATTGGTCTTTTCTGGGAAAAACATCACAGAATGAGGTCCATTACATGCGACACTCAACAAAACAGAGACCTTTATACCCGCAGTTATCCTCCGTGTTCGCGTTGCGGGGTATTTATTGGCCAGATAAGAATGAACTCGGACAATGGTGTTGTCTTTGATCAGGACATCTTTAAATGTTCGTAAATATCCTTTTAATTCTGCATTTACGCCGTTTTTTTGCTTTGATATGTAATTCTCTAAACACTTATCAACAAATGCAAGGGCCTCATTATTGAACCGTTCGTAAAAACTGCTGTAGACTACTTTTTTCTTTTTATCGACAAGAGAATTGTATATCCTGAGAAATTTTTTAATGGATGATTCTTCTTTTGAGTAAAAACCAAAAATTAACGTTAATAGAAACTCAACAGGGAAAATCTTCCTTGAACGGATTATAAATCCCGATTCTACTGACGCGCAGGCGATCTCTTAAAAAGAGATAAATTCTGATAGTTTTTCTCTGAAAGGGCTGTAATTTGTGCTCCAAATGGGGGCCATGAGCACTTTGTGGGGCTTCTATATATGTCTACCGAAATTGTACGTGTGAAAATTTTGTATTGGCTTAGGTGAAGAGCATAGTGCAGATATAACCATGATCATTCCTAAACCGATACCATATGAAATTGAATTCCTTTTTTAATAATTTGTGAATATTTTACCCAGACAAAACAATATTATCATATCACCGGTAATTTTCATATCATGGCTGTATGGAAATGTAACATCTGTGGGTATCTCTATGATGAAAAAACCGGAGATCCGACCTCCTTCATACCACCTGGAACCCCATTTGCATCAATCCCTGATACCTGGCGATGTCCGATCTGTCATGCAGACAAAACCGTTTTTGAACAGGTGAGTGAAGCATCACCAGAAAACACATCATTCCCCACCGTTTCTGAAGCAATAATAGATAACCTCGTTCATTTTGGTATCACGGAGTATTTCGGTGTTCCCGGTACAAGCAGTCTTGGGATCATCGATGCAATCCGGAAACATGAACGAGCGAACTTCACGCTCTTCCGCCATGAAGAGAATGCAGCAATGGCAGCTTCTGCCTACAATAAATTCACCGGAAAAGTAGCAGCATGTGTGACCATTGCAGGACCGGGAGCGACCAATCTTGCAACCGGTCTTTATGATGCCAAGGAAGATCGGGCATCCGTGCTCTCGATCAACGGACAGGTTGAGATGCAGTATGCCGGTCCGGGTGGTTTTCAGGAGATTGATCAGGATGCCTTTTTCAGGCCGGTTACGGTCTATAACAACACCATATATGATAAAAAAATGGCCGTGAAGATCCTGACCATGGCCGTCCAGCATGCCATTGTCAGAAGCGGCGTTGCACAGATTTCGGTTCCGAATGATATCCAGAAACAGGAGATTGCTCCTGAACATACCGAGATCAGGGGGGTCATCCCATCACTCATCGTCAGACCTGATACACAGACCATACAAAAAGCCATTGACCTCATCGCTTCATCCACAAATCCGGTTATCCTTGCCGGTTGGGGTGCATGTCCCTATTCTGATCTGGTTGCTTCATTCGCGGAGAGAATTGACGCTCCGGTTCTCTCGACCTTCCGTGCTAAAGGGATATTTCCGGATGACCATCCGATGTATGCAGGAATCCTTGGAACTGTCGGCTCATCCGGGGCACGGACCATGGTTGAGCAGGCAGATCTGCTCATAACCCTGGGTGTCGGGTTTTCTAAGATGACCCGGGTTCCTGAGCACATCCGGATACTTCAGGTTGATTATGATCCTCTCCGTCTTGGGAAAGGAAAGGATACTCTGCCGGTGTATGGAGATGTCGGGGAGGTCATATCTGAACTCCTGTCTAAACTCCCCTCATCTTCCCATTCCCATGCACAAGAAAAAGCCAATTCCGTAAAAAAACCTTGGGAAGAAGTCAGGAGAAAAGAGGCTGAAGACCTCTCTGTTCCCATCAGACCTCCCTTCATTATGGATGTGCTTTCCAGAGTAATCCCGCCGGATGCGATAATTTCTATTGATGTCGGGGAGAATGGATGGTGGTTTGGAAGAAATTTCCGGATGAACGGTCAGAAATTTGTCATGTCCGGTTATCTTGCTACCATGGGATTTGGATTTCCCGGAGCCATCGCCGGAAAAATTGCATACCCTGAAAAACCGGTCTTTTGTATCACCGGTGACGGGGGGTTTGCCATGGCCATGGGAGATTTTGTTACCGCAGTAAAAAACAACCTCTCGATGGTTGTGATAGTTCTCAACAATCATGAACTCGGAATGATTCGGGTCGAGCAGCAGCTGGAGCAGTATCCCAATTTTGCAACGAGTCTGCATAATCCGGATTTCGTATTGTATGCCAGATCCTGTGGCGGTGATGGTATCAGAGTTGAACAACCGGACGTGCTTGAACCAGCAGTGAAATGGGCAATGAATCAGCAATGCCCGGTTATTGTTGATGTGATAACTGATCCCCGGCGGTTTCCGTGAAAAATGAATCTAGGAATGTAGTAATATTTTTGGCATTCGAAAACAGAGGATATTTGTTCAATGGACTCTTACATATTCGGCCATAGTATGGGTATATTATGACATTCGCTCCGGAAATCAATCAGACATCGACTCATTCCGGGACCGGTTCCACTCTGGAATTAACAGAGGATAAAATTCTAAAAACATTCGAGAGAATTCATATCCTGGTTGATACTCGTTCAATCATCTTCTCTGCTCATGCACGGACCAGGATGTTCGAACGTGGCATTTCATCAGAGGATATATTACCTATCCTGTCAAAAGGAGAGATCATTGAAACTTATGATGACGATACTCCATGTCCCTCCTTTCTGATGCTTGGATATATTCACGATTCTGTGCTACACATTGTTATTGCAGTTTGTGAAGATCACATAAAAATCGTTACAGTATATCATCCGGATAATCGATGGATAAACGATAAAATGAGGAGATAAATAATGAAACCGGGATTGTGCCAGTTTTGTAAAGGAACAATGAAAGAAGGAAAAACGGAATTTATTGCCCATGTCAGGGATCAGGTAATTGTGATAAAAGATATTCCAGCCTTTGTATGCGAACGATGTGGGGAGGCGTGGTTTTCATATGAGACCTCAGAAAAAATCGATAAAGTTATGCAGGATGTTCATGCCGGAACAATCTGTGTCCGTCCGCTTGCTGCAGGTGAGATCGAATTACCAGCCTGAAACTATACTTGTCCTTAATAGGACTTATAGGATTACAACACCGATCGAATGATAAATTTCAGTTATTTTTTTCTTATCTGCCTGAAATAAATACGGATCTCTTAATACCCTTCACATTGGCCAGAAATGAAGTATCACCGGAATCGAAACAATAACCATTACTATCTCGAGCGGTAGCCCGAGTTTCCAATAATCCCCGAATTTGAGCCCGGCCGGACCCATAACCAAAGCATTCGACTGATGACCCACCGGAGTCAGGAAAGCACTGGAGGCTCCAACCACGATAGCCATCAGGAAGGGATCCGGCGAAACCCCAAGACCGGTTGCAATACTAAATGATATCGGAGCCATCAGGACGGCAGTTGCGGCATTATTGATGAGGGCTGAAAGCAGCATGGTCACGATAAGGATAATTGTAAGCAGGATCACCGGTGAAAGAAGATTCTGAAATGATAACAACGTTGATGCTATCAGTTCTGCTCCGCCGGTCTCCTCCATGGCCTGACCAACCGGAATAAATGCACCAAGAAGGATGATCACCGGCCAGTCAATACTCTCGTAAATCTCCCTGACCGGAACAAGGGAAATGAGGACCATCAGCAATGCAGCAAGAGTAAAGATGACCTGAACCGGAACAATCCCGAGAGCTGCAATCACGATTGTACCGGCAAAGATACCGACGGATTCGATGATCCGCTTTGGCTCTCCAATCTTGAGGCCCCGCTCTGCAAGAGGGAAACACCCGAGAATTTTGATAGCTTCCCGAAGTGCTCCCTCGGTTCCCTGAAGTAATAAGACATCACCGGCCTGAAACCTGATATCATTGAGCCGTTCCTTGAGAAGAACTCCCTGTCTTGCTACTGCAAGAAGATTAATTCCGAAACCTGCCCTGAGATCGATATCTCTCACATTCAAACCCAAAGCTGGAGAATCAGCCCTGATCGTGCCCTCCATCAGAATCCTGTCACCAGATTCAATAGTTTCCCGGTCTAACGTGACATGTTCCTCAAGTTGAAACCCGGTTGCAAGAAGAAATTTTTTCAGATCATCAAGAGCTGCCTGGACTATCAGAATATCATCGGCTTTTATTCGTTCATACATGTACGGGACCGGTCGTGCAAATGATCCCCGGATAAGCTGGATAATGGTAATTTTTGCATTGGTTGCCTTAATGATCTCCCGAAGTGCCTTCCCGGCATATTTTGATTCAGGTGGCACCCGTATCTCCGTAAGATAATTTTGAATCGTGAAAAAATCATCCAGTGAACCTGGTCCGGTTCGTTTTGGTACCAGTCGCCATCCGATCAGGGCGATAAAGAGGAAAGAGATGAACGCAACCCCAAGACCCACCGGGGTAAAATCAAACATGGCATAGGCCTGCCCGAGATGTTCCTCCCGAAATGCTGAGATGATAAGGTTTGGCGGTGTTCCAATAAGGGTGATCATCCCGCCCAGTTGTGATCCAAATGCAAGTGGGAGGAGAAGGATGGAAACCGGTACCAGGCTGGATCGTGCCATTTTAATTCCCACCGGCATGAGCAGGGCAAGGGCTCCAACGTTATTCATGAACCCTGAAAGTGTGATAACAAGGCCGGTGAGTGCAGAGACCTGGATGGTTGGCCGTTTTCCAACCTTCATAAGAGCTCCTGTAATCATCTCCACCACTCCGGCATTCAAAAGTCCCCGGCTGATCACCAGAACTGCAGCTACAGTGATGACTGCCGGATTTGCAAAACCGGAAAATGTCTGGGTCCAGGGAACTACTCCCAGAATTGCGGATACACACAACGCAAGAAGAGCAACGATGTCATATCGCATTCTCCCATCGATAAAGAGAGCAAGAGAAAGGATGAGGATAACAAAAACGATTATCTGATCAGCTGTTACCGACATCATTTCTTATACCTGTTGTGATAATTGGAACTAAAAATCTCTGGTTCCTTTATTCTTGCACACTAATTTGGTTATGGTATGAAAATGGATATTATACCGGCCAGACCGGCCAGATGATCTTTCCGTACACTTCATTCAGAACCTGGGCAAATCCGGTGTAGATTGCTGAAAACCCACAGATAATTCCTTCAATTCCTGCAATCTGTGTGATAGTCTCAATTCCGGTGATATCACCAAGAGCAAGGAGGAAGAACAGGATGGTCAGGGAGCCGAAGACAAATTGCAAAGCTCTGTTCAGTCGTAATGTTCCGATGAACATGATTCCGGTGAAGATGCCCCATATGATAAGGTATGAGGCCATGGCGATGTTGCCTCCGGTTCCGTCCACCAGATCTGCCGCCGGTAACAGGAGCAGCATCACCAGGGATATCCAGAAAAGGCCGTAGGAGAGAAATGCAGTCATACCAAAGGTATTATTCTTCTTCCATTCCATAAGTCCTGCAATAATCTGGGCAGTTCCTCCATAACATAGTCCCATTGCCAATATCATGGATCCCAGCGTAAATAATCCGGCATTATGCAGATTGAGCAGGACGGTTGTCATACCAAAACCAAGAAGCCCGAGAGGTGCAGGATTTGCAGTAAGTTCAGAGACGATCATTGATCCTGTTTCACTGATTTGTGTCATAGTGCCTCCTATAGTAATCTGGTCGGATTGAAGAGTGATTATCCTGTAAGGTATAAGAGGATATGGTGAGTATTTGATGTGGTACCTGGAAGGTTTTTTGCCCCTGTACATCAAATAAACGGGAGGTTTTTATATGAATCCTGAATGGTGCAATAGGTGTTGCAGGTGAGTGACCCAATCAATTCTGTAGATAGAAACGGAACAAAACGGAAATACATTAAACCCGGTCTTTCCGTAGATATTATCCTGAAACAGGATCAGCGAACTGGTAAGAAAACTCGCGGTATTGTCAGAGAGATTTTAACCGGTTCATCATTTCATCCGCATGGGATTAAAGTCAGGCTTACGTCTGGTCATGTCGGCAGGGTTTGTTTTATCCATCCGGATAGCCCCTGAAAATTTATCCGAGTCCGTGTTCTATCAAATCCGGATAAGAAAACAGTATATTGACCTTAAACCTTAATTTTTCCGATAATATATATTTCATAAAAACCACATGTAGGCCTATTCTCAAGGGCATCTTCCTACCGTATGTCTCTATGGAATAATCCTGAGGTCCTTATATAATCTCTCTGTTGGATTCAATATTGGGTCGCTATTATCAGGTTAATAGAGAGTTTTGATTGAGTGTTTTCATGAAGATATGAGGATTAAATGGGGTTGTGGGCAGTCTGATATAAATGCTATTGTAGCATTAATCTCATTGTAACAATTTATATTAAAAATCAAATAAATCTTTTAATATCTTTATTTATAAAAAATAACCCATTTCTAGAGTTGGGTTACATAATCTGATGCCTATACCTGGGTAGAGCCGGTGAAAGGAGTAATATCTGACCAGATGATGTATTGAGATAGTTCCATTCCTTTCCAAAGGATACTTTCAGAATTTTGAAGATGCTTTATCGAAATTCGCAATTTTTTACATAAGGCCAAGTAGACAATCAGTTCTTTTATTATCTCTGAGGTATTATTCAGCATATACCTGACAAAAGAGCATTCAGAGCAGGACTATTCTGCATCAGTTCAGGAGATCTACTCCCGGTACTCTTCCGGCCCCTCCGGGCTCGATCCTACTGAATGTCTTCACCGTCTCACTATTTATGGGAAAAATACCCTGATCCAGTCAAAGAAAAAATCGGTCTATATTAGGTTTTTCGCAAACTTCACGCATCTTATGGCAATCCTCCTGTGGATCGGTGGGATTGTCGCACTGATCGCACACATGCCCCAGCTCGCAGCAGCGGTGTGGATGGTAAATATTATCAATGGTCTTTTCTCCTTCTGGCAGGAGTTTAGAGCTGAGAAGGCTGCGGATGCCCTGATGCAGCTACTTCCCGTAAAGGTCCGTGTCATTCGGAATGGTGTCACTATCGAGATTGCAGCCGAAGATCTGGTTCCCGGTGACCTCATGGTCCTTGCAGAGGGGGATCATATCTCTGCAGATGGCCGGCTGGTGGAAGCATCAGAACTCAGGATTGATCAGTCCACATTAACGGGTGAGTCCCATCCGGTAAAGAAGACTGCTGATCCGTCATATGAGACTGATATCTCAAAGATTGAGTATCAGAATCTGGTCTTTGCAGGAACCAATGTTGTGTCAGGGACTGGGCTTGCAATAGTCACAACCACAGGTATGACCACCGAATTTGGAAAGGTTGCTCATCTCACCCAGGGGATAGAAGAGGAGAAAAGTCCCCTGCAGCAGGAGATGGTGCATGTCACCAGGATGGTCACCATTGTTGCGGTCAGTATCGGGATTCTCTTTTTCATCATGCTCATGACTCTGACAACCGTCACCCTTGCTGAAAGTTTTATTTTTGCTCTCGGCATGATTGTTGCATTCGTTCCTGAAGGTTTACTCCCGACAGTCACCCTTGCGCTTGCACGGGGTTCGCAACGGATGGCTAAACGAAATGCCCTGATCAAACGATTATCAGCGGTGGAGACTCTGGGCTGTACCAGTGTCATCTGCACTGATAAAACCGGGACCCTGACTCAGAATGAGATGACCATTACCCGGATATGGATCCCTGGTTCTTTCTTTTCGGTGACCGGAGTCGGCTATGGCCCCGAAGGTGAGATTACTCCTGACGAACCGGCGAATCAGAAGAATATGGATGCTCTCAGAGAATTGTTCATAGCCGGTGTTCTCTGTTCAAATGCACGGCTTCTTGCTCCGGATTCTGCAAATCCCCAATGGAATATTCTTGGTGATCCAACTGAAGCTGCCATCCTTGTCGCAGCAGAAAAGTCAGGAGTATATTATGAAGAGGAGAGCCACCGATTCCCACGGGTTCGGGAATTTCCCTTTGACTCCAGACGAAAATGCATGAGTACCCTGCACCTTGCAGAGAACGATCTCATCTGTTACCTGAAAGGTGCTCCAAAGGCAGTCCTTGACATCTCTTCAATGGTGATGGAGAATGGAGAACCCGTTTTGTTAACCGGGGAGAAACGGGCCAGAATCATGGAGGTGAATGACTCCTTTGCCGAGCAGGGACTTCGTGTTCTGGGGATTGCCCGGAAAAATATCCACGGCGATGTTACTCCGGAAAATGCTGAAGACGTGGAGCATGACATGACATTCCTCGGCCTTGTTGCCATGATGGATCCCCCCCGTCCTGAAGTTGCATTGGCCGTGAAAAAATGTCATCGTGCCTGTATCCGGATTATCATGATAACCGGCGATTATGGGCTTACAGCTAAAAGTATTGCCCGTCGTATTGGAATAATAACTAGTGATACCCCCCGTATCATCACCGGGGTAGAACTTGATCAGATGGACAATAATGACTTAAAACAGGCTTTGTCAGGGGAGGTCATCTTTGCTCGGGTTACCCCTGAGCATAAGCTCAGGGTAGTTGAAGTCTTGCGGGAAACTGGAGAAATTGTTGCAGTTACCGGGGATGGGGTGAATGATGCACCTGCTTTGAAAAAAGCGGATATTGGGGTTGCAATGGGAATATCCGGGACTGATGTAGCGAAAGAGGCTGCTGACATGGTTCTTACTGATGATAACTTTGCATCCATTGTCAATGCTATAGAGGAAGGCAGGGCGGTCTACGCTAATATTAAGAAGTTCACCGGTTACATCTTCACCAGTAATACCCCTGAGGCGGTTCCGTTCATCCTGTTTGCATTCAGTAAGGGAAGAATCCCGCTGGCTCTGGATGTGATGCCGATTCTTACCATCGATCTTGGAACCGATCTCGTTCCTGCCCTTGCCCTTGGGTCAGAACCGCCTGAGCCGGGGATTATGGATAAACCACCCAGAAATTTGAGAGAGCATGTCATCACCCGGTCACTCCTATTTCGGTCCTATCTCTGGCTTGGACCGATACAGAGCCTTGCCGTGATGTCTGCCTTTTTATATCAGTACTGGACGAACGGATACTGGGGAAGAATTTTCGACCTGCCTGCACAAGGCCCTCTCTATCACTCAGCAGTAGGAATGGCTCTTGCAGCGGTTGTGACCACCCAGATTGGTAATGTCCTTGCACACCGAACAGAACGAAGTTCTATTCTTAAAATTGGGTTTTTTACAAACAGAATGGTTTGGGCTGGTATTGCCAGTGAACTCATCATTATTATCATCGTTCTCTATATTCCGTTTTTCCAGGAAATAATCGGAACAGCTCCCTTCCCGGTAGAGAACTGGCTGTTTCTGTTTGCCTGGGCACCAGTCTTGTTACTGGCAGAGGAGTTCAGAAAGGGAGTTATTCGTATGATTGAAAAGAAAAAGGGAGTGAATAATCCATCAGGAGGGATAGCATGAAGATAATCATCATCGGATGTGGCCGTATGGGGTCAGGACTTGCCATGCGTCTTGTACGGTCACATCATGAAATTACGGTAGTGGATCATGATCACCGGGCATTTGACCGTCTTGGGGCAGGATTTTCCGGAATGATAATAGAACATGATGCCATGGACAAAAAATCATTTACGATGAGTGGGGTAGAAAAGGCAGATGGACTTGCCGCAGTAACCGGAAATGATGCAGTGAATATTGTCGTCGCCCGTGCGGCAAAACAGATGTACCGGGTTCCAAAGGTGATTGCCCGAACTCATGATCCCCGATATGCAGAGCTGTATCATAAATTGGGTATTGAGACGGTCACCAATGTAACTCTTGGTATAGAACGGATATCAGAACTTCTGACATTTTCAACTCTTGATATTATTCATGGAATCGGAGATGGAGAAGTAGGCATAGTCAGATATGATATTCCTCCGCTCCTTGCCGGACATCAGGTGAAGGATCTGACTGTCCCGGGTGAGATCATTGTCTTATCACTGACCAGGAAGGGGAAGACCAGCATTCCAACCCTTGGAACTACACTGGAAAAAGGTGATGTGGTTCACATTGCCGTGGAAGAGCGGGCTGTTGACCGGTTAAAGAATGAAATGCGGACCGTCGGAGGTGGATAATGAGTCTTTCTGTATTGATTGCCGGTGGGGGTAAGGTCGGGACCTATCTTGCAAAGATCCTGATTTCCAACGGTAATATTGTTACCATCCTTGAAGGAGCACCAGAAGATTATCATAAACTCGAACAGGAATTTCAAGAGGGTCACCTGGTCAAAGGAGATCCGACCGATCCACAAGCCCTCATAGCTGCCGGAATAAAAAATGTCAATGTGGTTGCGGCAGTCACCAGACATGACGAGATGAACCTGGTCATAGCAAGCCTTGCAAAATTTGAGTTCAGGGTGAAAAGGACTATCGCCCGGGTAAACATCCCGAAAAATGCCTGGCTTTTTACCAGAGAAATGGGTGTTGATGTCATGGTGAATCAGGCAGATCTGATGGCTCATCTGATTGCACGGGAGATGACCGTCGGTGATATGATGACCATGCTCAAACTCCGGACCGGTGAATACTCCCTTGTAGAACACATTGTGACCAGTGGATCGGCCGCATCAGGCAAAGCGATTAAAGATCTCCACCTCCCACAGGAATGTGTCCTGTCTGCTATCATCAGGGATCATAAACTGGTTATCCCACGTGGGAATATCGTTCTTCATCCGGGAGATGAGGTCCTCACCGTTGCTCATGAATCGGTAACTGCGCAGGTAAGACAGGTACTTCAGGACCCCTCCGGATGATCATCAGTCCCTATCTGTTCATCACCTGGCAGGTACAATACTATACATGAAATATCTGATTTTTGATACTGAATCCACTGGACTTCCCAGAGAGGAGAAAGATCCCTTCCATTATCCTGAATACTGGCCACGTATGGTTCAGCTGGCATGGATTCTGACCGATGGTGAAACCATTATCACAGAGGAGAATTATCTTATCTATCCGGACGGGTTTGTTATTCCTTCTTCCTCCATGGAGATTCATGGCATTACCAATGAGCGTGCCAGAGAGGAAGGAAAACCGGTACTTGAGGTCCTTTCAGTATTTTCAGAATCAATCAAGCAGGCAGATGTCCTGGTCGGTCATAATGTCTCATTTGACCGGAGCATTGTGACATCTGAATATTCACGTGCAAAACTGAACGCACCTATCCTGAAACTTCCCTATCATTGTACCATGAAAACGTCGACAGAAGTCTGTAAATTACCCGCAAAAGGGGGAAGAAGAGGATATAAGTGGCCGTCACTCTCTGAACTTCACCAGTTTCTGTTTGAAGAACCATTTGAACATGCTCATGATGCAAGTGCTGATGTAAGGGCATGTATGCGGTGTTACCTCGAGCTCAAAAACCGTGGTCTTTTTCAGGAACTCTGGACAAAACCTGATCCAAAAGAGATGAAATGGAAGAAAAGAAGGAATAATCCGTATTATTGACCTGATTTCCCAATGATTCCGGAAAAAATTAACCAGTTATTCAAATCTGTATTTTCCATACGGAACGATCAATTCAAACCGTGCTCCCTGACCAAATACCCCTGTCTCCTGAATCCTGATACCGGTGATTGCCAGTACTTCCCGAACAAAATATAATCCCATACCTTTTTTCAAGTCATTTCTTCGTTGGAATAGTGTTTCCTTCTGTTGATCAGGAATTCCCTGTCCATTATCTTCAAAAATAATTTTAAGATCGTTTTCTTGCATTTCTGTATACAGATGGAGTCTTGTAACTGAATTTTTCCCATGAATGACCAGATTCATGGCCAGATTGAAGAAGACTTTTTCAAGAAGGGGATCAGCATACATAAAAACTCCTTTTATCTCTTCAACCCGTTCAATATGGGTGAGATCGAGGTGTGAAATTGCATAGAGGTATACCTGCAGAACATTCTGCCAGTATGCAGGTTTGATTCCCATATCCTGATAATCCTTTGCAAATTCAAGAGACTGGGATACTTTTTTTACAATACTCTTCTCCTTCTCAAAGAGTGTCAGAACAGCCGGGTCAGAGACCATATCTTTTTGCACTTCCAAATATCCGGACAGAGTAAATATGTAATTCCTTATGTCTTCAAAAGTGATGGCATTGAGGAGAGTAAGTTTATTCCTGGCTTTTTCCAAAGCTTCTTCAGCCTTTTTCCGATCTGAAATGTCCCGTGCGACTGACTGGTATTCAGTGATTGATCCTGAATCATCGAATAATCCCCGAATTGTTCCATTGATCCATCTCTCCTCTCCATCAGGCTGGAAAATTCTACACTCAAAAAATGCCACCGGGTTATCAGATGAGAGTGCGGTGATTTGGTTCAGAATCCCGGAAAGATATTCTTCAATTTCCTGGATCTCTCCTCCTTGCTGGAGGATATCTTCCCTATTTAACTGGAAGAAAGAACAGAAAGCATCATTAACAAAGATAATTTTTCTTTGTGGTGTGAACCGGAGAATGAGTTCTGTCTGATCTTCTACAATATTCCGGTATTTTTGTTCGCTCATCCGAAGTTCCTGCTCAAATGTTGCGAGGGTGTTGTAACTCTCTCTCAGTTCCTCCTCATTTGCTGCTAACTTTTCATATGCCTCATGTAAATCAGAATTTTTTTGAATGAGTTCCTGTTCAAATCTCTTCTGTTCGGTAACATCGACGAGAGTTGCAAGAGTCTGACCTGTTCCCGGCATCTGGGTAACACTGATCATGATATCCCTGATCTCTCCGTATCGGGTTTTGAATCTGAAATTATAAAGCGATGGGATGTCCTTTTCTCCTGCCTGCCGTCTCTTGTTGTACTCAATCATCCGGTTTCGTTCTTCAGGATCTGCAACAAACTCCACCCATTTCTTCTGCCCAATCACTTCATCTTGTGAATATCCCCATAACTCCTCAAATTTTTTATTTATGAGTGAGATGGAAAAATCTTTTTCTACAAGAATCAGGGGATTTTCTGAGTGTTCAAATATTGTCCTGTACTGTTCCTCTGAAATACGGAGTTTCTCTCTGGCCAGCGTTAATTCTGAAATTCGTAATTCAAGGTCAAGGTATGATTCCCTGAGGTTCTTCTGCATCTGTTCGATTCCACGGGCAAGAATGCCTATCTCATCAGTACGGGTAATTTCATGAATGTCTGTCACCAGATTTCCCTGCCCGATNTTTGAAACGGTAAAGGTAAGGTTGAGTANNGGGTCGGTCAGATACCGGGAGAGGACATAACCAAGAAGGCCTGAAAAGAGNGCCCCNATAATAAGAGCTGCAATGGTTACATGAATCATCCGGAGAATATTTTCAAATGCTTCAGTTGTGGAAAGTTCAATAATCACTGCCCAGTCTGTTCCTTCTATNTCGGCATATGATCCGATCACCTCCTCTCCTTTTAATCCGATATATGGTGAAATATTAGTNCTTTCAGATTTTTNTGAAATAANATCCTGCACCGGTGGATATGCAGTCATTAATGAGCCATAACGGTCCAGTATATCAGATATCTTCTGATAGGCAACAAACTTACCCTCTTTATCAACAATATATACATACCCGCTGTTTCCAAGATCAATCTTCTCTATCTCTGACCATAATGGCAAAACGCTGGCAGTTCCTATAAGAACATGAGTAATTGCTCCCTGATGATCCGAAACCGGTATTGCAATATCAACGGAGATTAAACCTGTTTGGGGGAATACATAGATGGGTGAAATGACCGTTTCTCCTTTTAGGGCACGGTTAAATAACGATTCTGTTGAACGATTACCAAGTTCATCTGGCATGTAGGTATAAAAACGTGATAATTTTAAAACCTCTTTTCCGTCAGGAGTCAACACGGTGCATTCATGATACAATTTTCTCTTGTCATTGAGGAGGTCAATAAGAACTTCCTTTTGTTCTTTGATGGATAAGGTTGAAAAATGTGAACTGGTGGATAAAAGCATTAGATTATCAGCCAGATTTGAAAAGTAGTATGAAATTATCAGACTTACTTCTTCAGCTGTTTTCTTCTGGGTCAAATGGATAGTATTCCCCTGCTCTGAATATGCTATCCAGATAACTCCACAGCCGACGATCATAACCATAAGGATTACAAGAAGAACTATACTCAGTATGGTCCGGGTTGTAATCCGTTGCAGATAAGGGATGGTATGGGGTGATGTTGGGTACGTCATGGTTTGTCAGGGTTCGTGGCCTGGGTTGATTCTGCATATGTATCAGGCCATACTGTTGTCCATGATCCATTCTGTACCTGCATCATTGTTAATCTAGAATATTCATTCTGTCCCTCAGAGCTGAAGGAGATATAATCATCTGGGATGAGAATATCCTGATCGGAAGTAATATTCGTCTCTGATAATGCAGTTCGGATATCTTCACTCTCTAAAGATGCAGCCCTTTCCAATGCATCACTGAGTACCAGTATTGTCTGGTAGGTATGAGCGGAGGCACCAGAAAGGTTCACGCCGAATCGTGCATAGTATCGTTTATTTAAGTCACGGACTGCCGTTAGAGAATATACTAATTCAGATACTGAATAGATGCCTTCAGCATCAGGGCCGAGAGCATCTATAAACGCTTGTGAAATGGTTCCTCCACCTGAATATATCACAGGTCCGGTAAAACCTGCATTTTTTAATTCTCTGCTGATGATTATTCCATCTTTCAGATATGTTGTCGTAAAAATTGCATCAGGTTTTTCCCGAACAGTTCTTCTGATCTCTTCAAGATAATTGTCCACATCTGCTGCAACATAGCTGGTATCAATGGGAATGGTAAATCCCCCTCTCTTCAAAAATTTATGTTCAGCGATGGCTGCACTGGTTCCAAAGGCCGTATTTTCATAAATGAGTGCAACAGTTTTTATCGGATTAATTAATCTTCGGTTCATGGATTCAAGAAACTCGACTTTGGTATGTGCATAATCATCGACTGTGGGAATAATTCTGAATGTATAGGAATATCCTCTCTCAATAATGACATCAGATATTCCCGTATTTACCATGAAAGGAGTTTGATATTGCTCTGCAATCTGTGTAGCAGCGATGGCCACATTACTTTGATATGCCCCGACGAGTGCAGTTACCGTGTGATTCAGGATAAATTCTTTCGTTTTCATCGCACCAATGGTTGCATTTCCTTTTGAGTCAGCAATGATATATCTGAGCAATCGTCCTTCTTTGGATCGAATCCCTCCGTTTTTATTGATCTCTTCAATAGCCAGAATGGAGCCGTTCAGGCATTCATTTCCACGTCCGGCCAGTTCACCGGTCAATGGAAGGAGTATACCGATAGTGATGGTTTTGTTTATTACCGGAGATTTTTCTTCAACACACCCGCATGACAGAATAGTGCATATAATGAATAAACACAGTAAAACCGGGTAGTACCATGGTATCCGGGAATCTGGATCCAGTCTTCGTTTCATTGGGTATGAATGATAATCGACGAATAAAGTATATGTATATATTCAAACAACATAGGGGTGTCTGAAATATCGTGCCATGCCTACTGAACGTAATGGTATCATCCACTTGAAAAATAGATTGGTCCATGACCTGTACACCTAATGTGCATCATATTATGCACACTCTCTGAATTATTTCAGTAACTTTTCATCATTCTGTATTTAATTATTTGCATAATGGTTGACATATCCAATCCTTTTTTTATGTGGGAAGTACAATCATACATTACAATCTCACAAATAATGGACGGTTGTCTTTCTTTGGATCAGGAACATCCCTCTTTGCATATATGACAGTCATTAAAATTCTGCTTGTTGATGATCAGGAAGAACTTCTGGATATAACCCGGATTTTTCTTGAAAAGGGTGGGGACATCGTAGTTGAAACCAGCACATCTGCTATAACTGCGATAGAAATGCTCCGTGAGCATAAATATGATGCCATTGTCTCTGATTATGAAATGCCCCAGATGGATGGGATAGAATTTTTAAAAACCATCAAGAGGATGGGACTTGAAAAACCCTTCATCATCTTTACCGGAAGAAGTCGGGAAGATATTGTTATTGAGGCATTAAATTCAGGGGCTGATTTTTACCTTCAGAAAGGATCTGAACCAAAAGTCCAGTTTGCCGAGCTTCGGAATATGATTCATCAGGCTGTCATGAGAAAGAGGATAGAAGAAGCCCTCATCCAGTCTGAAACAAATTATAAAACCCTTGTAGAATGTACTCAGGATTCTATCTACATGGTTGACAAGAGGGGAAAATATCTTTTCATGAACTCTCATCACAAAGCCCGTCTTGGAATCAGTGACCAGGATTTTCATAATTATTATTATCAAGATCTTCATTCAGATGAAGAAACCGGACATTTTTTAAACCTTATTAAAGAGGTTATCGAAGAGAGCAGACCGGTTCATGACGAATATAGAAAAGGTGATAGGTGGTTTGTCAGAACCATCAGCCCGGTCAGGAATGAAATCCTTGATCTCACCATTGCAGCTACGGTAATTTCTACTGATATCACTCATACCCGGACGCTTGAAAAGACGGTCAGCACCCTAGAAGAACATTATAAAATACTTGTTGAAGCCATGCAGGACTCGGTGTATTCCGTCGATCCTGAATGCAGGTATAAATTTATGAATTCCCATCACCAGAAAAGGCTGGGGATTACCGGAGAATATATCGGGACTTATTATGGGGATTACCATGATAAAGCAGCAACCGATCGATTTGAATCTCATATCCAAAAGGTCATCAGTACAAAACAATCAGTTTGTGAACGATATACCGAAGATACCCGAATCTTTATCAGGACATACAGCCCGGTTCTGGACCCTGAAACACAGATGGTTCAGGAGATAGTTGTTATCTCCATTGAACCAGCCGGCAGATTTGAAAAAACCTAAACAGATAAATTGAGTTTTTTTCCTTACCATAAAGCTCTTTGGAATTTTCATTCCCTGATAATCACATCCTCGGTTTCGGTAAATGGATTTGTCCGTACTGCGAGAGAATGCAAATAAGGATAATGAATTTTCAGATGTGCGAGATATGAGAGCCAGACCGGGATCATCATCGAATATGCCCGGGTAATATCCCCCGAAACATGATCCACATCACTTTCGGGTAGGTTTGTACACTCTCCCCGGTGCTTAAGTTCTTCGGTCAGGTGAAAAACTGCCTGCAATACATCGGTGAAAGATTCGTGTTCTAAAAGCACCGGGTTTTGGAGCATTCTAACCAGGAGTTCTTCTTTCATCACCAGAAGATTTCGCAGGGGAATCAGTTCCGTACAGGTGATGGTGATCGAACAAGGCAGGTTCATTATCTCTTTTTGTTTTTTTTGATATTGTGGTGTATCCCATGTTTTCATCGATGAAAAAAAAGTTATCTTTTCTGTATGATCCCTGTCATGTTCAGAAAAATACCTGAGCAGCGGAGTTCCGATCTCTGAAAAAAATACTCCGATTACCATGTTCAGTTTATTGAGTTTATTCTTCATGGCCCGGTACTCAAGCATCTGATGTAAAATCAGGGTAACAAGAAGGACTTCTAATGGAAGGAAAGCAAGGTCATGGATGGTATAGATAAGAATATGATGAATATCATGAAAGATCATATAATGAAGAAGAAAAAGAAGGAATGATGAACAGCATAAGGAGAGAGCAAACAATATCAACCAGTTTCTGTTAGAAATCATCTGTTATGTGTATCATCTTATTTCCTGATGAGTATTTCTTCCCAGAGAAAAAAGGTTAGGCAGCATAGATATCTCCCGCCCCGGTCGCATAAAGCCAGTATCCATGTCCTGATTTGAGAAGGCGGTCATCCGAATGAATCCCTGAGCCCTTCCTGATTATCACGTCCTCGTATTTTTGCATACTATCATCATATCCAATGAGATATGTCCAGCTGTCCCCCAGAGTACTCATTGCATCATTAGCTTTTACCGGTCCGATTCCCGGAGATCCGATAGCGTTCCATCCAGGTTCAACCGTTTTCTTCCCGCCACTAACCGGATCTAACCAGAGAGTTGTGTCCACCCGGTTCTTGGAGTAAATCCAGTATCCTGTCACCGGATGCAGAACTGTATCCCTATTTACTTTTGTCCAGCCCCATGTCTGGTTTGGAAATTCGAATATTGAGTGCCCGCTTGTTTCTATGGATCCAAATAGTGCCGCAGTATCACTTCCTGGTGAGAGTGATTTTGGAGGAGTGAAGAAATTCCAGCCAGGCATTAGGGTCAGGTTATATTTGTTTCCGGTTCCGGTGACCGTGATATATGAGAGTTTTAACTCGGCATCACTCCCTTTCGGGCCGGTAACTGTCAGGTTTACATTATATGATCCGATGTTCTCGTATACATGAAGGGGGTGCTGCTCGGATGAGGATGTACCATCTCCAAAA
>JGI11944J13513_1001275_pt1 | contig 20766 bp, 19 predicted proteins | sample TerdegcoTASludge_FD_13513 | JGI IMG/M metagenome (IMG submission 13513) | reverse complement strand
GCCATCGTGAAGCTGGTCGGCCAGCCTGCTCCGCCCCCTCTGCCTGAAGGCCAGCGAGCGGTCGTCAAAAAGAGCAAGGAAGCAACTGCATAAAATGCAGAAATAGTTAATTCCGGGTGACGAAGGTTTGAACCTTCGTCACCCGATAGACTGAAATGGGATTTACCCGATAAGGGGTGACAAAATTTTTTTAATGAAGAAATAACATGCAATAAATAATGATAACCTGTTACGCATAATCGAGAGAGAATAACCGAGTGTCACAGTCCATGTACGAAATTTAAGAAGTCTCAAAACGGATGTCTCAGTAACTGCATGAGAACCGTCTCGAGATGATCCTTCAGGGGAGAAAATATCTGATCCGTATAAACTATTAAGGACTGTAATATTGTATCTGGTATGAACAAAAATATCGCCGATTGTATATTTTGCAACATGATAGCAAAGAATGATTATGATATTTTTTATCGTAATGAATTGTTTGTCGCAGTGGTTGATGTTTGTCCTAAAAACGTAGGACATTTTCTAATTCTTCCTGTAAGGCATATTGAGAGCATTTATGAGTTGACTGGTGATGAAATCTTACAATTTAACAAAGTAGCTTTGGATATAATGTCAAATAATTTTCATAAAATTGATCTTATTGGAAGGTATAAGCATTTTATTGATTCGGCATCAGAATCAGATACAAAAGCTATTGAAAGATGCAGAAATTCAATTGATTTTATAAACATGGAGGTAAAACTTGAACCTTCGGGATTTTCCTGTGGTTTTAATGAGGGTTCGAATTCTGGAAAGGAATATGAGCATTTGCATATGCACGTAGTTCCGGCTTATAAGAACAGGCCGAATGAACGTGGTTGCAGAAGTTTAACCGTTGGCGTGGACTATTAGCAGAGGGAACCGTATCGAGTATTATGTATGAATGAAGCCGTTCTTGTCTAAGTGTCATGCACTGGCGCATTGGTCTGTTCATGAAATAAAAAGTTAAAGTCGCTATAGGCTTAGTATTTCTGTAAATTATTATTGAAATATTGATTTATTGATTGAATCACATATTTGATTAATTCAAATTATTTTTCCCAGGCGGAAACGTTATTTCCGTGTGCCGCCTGAATGTTAAAACTGTTTCAGGTTAACTTTTCATCTTTCAAGGTAACTGCTGAGAAACACCTTTTAGTAAAATCCATCTGGTCATTGCAAGTGATTCATGTTTTCTCATGCTGTGGGTAACTTTTTTAAATTCAAAACCATTGCGCCGCAGAGATGTTTCATCCGGTTTTGAAACGTGGGAAATGCCCAAACATAATGTTTTCGGTTGTCTCGCGGTACTACTTGTCGATTTTCTTCCTGATTTCTTAGGTATTCCTGTTTCACTTGATTTCACATGCAATAAGCTCGGAAAAGAATTGGTATTTAATCAATATTTAGAAAATGTCATAACTACAGAAGATTGCGAATGTATTCCGACAAGCTGCAAACAGATACTGTTTTAAAGAAATCTCCATTTCTGGTTGTGAACCAGATAGATAACAATGAAGTGCGAATTTACAGTAAATTGCATGGCAATTTATCGTGTTTTAGCCCTGATATTAATGAAGTCTTGAAGTTCTTTGAATCTCCAGTTGCTGCAGATGAGGCTGTACATAAAATATCGAAGATTTATAAGTGCGATTCATTCGGTTTGATTAAAGAATTATACGACAAACGATTTTTAGTCGAAGAAAACAAAAATGGAAAAGATATATTTCAGGAGTATGTTGAAAAAGTAAGATCTAAGAATAAAATTCCGAATATTACAAAGGTTACATTTTTGACTTCTGCCAAATGTAATTTGGCATGCAAAGGCTGCTATCATCATTTTTATGATTTTAAAAGCAATGATATGAACAACGATTTTGCGAGTCAGTTTGTGGAGGGGCTGTTTACTTATTTGAAAAAGAGAGAAATTACCACGTTGCTGATATCATTTCTTGGTTATGAACCTTTATTGAATTTTAAAGCGCTCCGCGGGATTTATGAGAATGCAGACCGAATGAGTAAAAAATACAATATAGATACTTCATTTAAATTGTTTACAAATGCCTTTAAATTAAACAGGAAGATATTCAATTGGATCAGGCACAATAAATCCAAGTTGGGAATAATGGTCAGTTTAGATGGAATAGAGGAAGACAATGATAAACGAAGAGTAGACTTAACTGGTCAAGGAACATATGACAGAGTTGTTGAAAATTTAAAGAGGATTCTTGCGGCTGATATAAAATGCAGGGTGATTACCGTATTAAGTAAATTAAACATCTCTAATATTGAGAAGTTTGTAGATGAAATGGCTGCAATAGGAGTTAAGGGTATTACGGCAAATATATTCTGTGGTCATTCCGAAGAAGAGCGACAGCTTGAATTGACGGAAACAGAAAAGTTTGAAGCACTGAAAAGAATGGAGCAGGCAACTGAAAAATATGACATGGAATTTGATGGTGAATGGAAATTTGCAGTCGTGCAAATGATTACAGGGGCTTATTTTTCTTGCCCTGCGGGAATAAAACAATTGGTTTTGTCCGCAGATGGCACCATATATCCTTGTCAACGATTTGCCGGGACAAACATGAATTTCGGGAGTTATCATGAAGATTTTTGGCAAACAATACTTGATGGCCAATGTGAAGGTTATAATCGTTGGACTGCAGCGCTTTATGATCGAGTGGCGGATAGAATAAAGGGGGACGAAGCAGACCTTGCGGGCTGGAGTTGTCCTTTTGTTCCTTTTATAAGAGAGCAATTCATAAGCATGAATTTTGATAGAGTGTTAAATGAAAATCTTCTTGATTATTATCTAACACGTCCTTTGAACAGGATTCTTTCGAACTCACCAATAAATTATTGATGTGAATATATAAACAAACCGATTATGTATAAGGAGTAGGAAAATTTATGAGTGATTCTGCAGAAAAGACACAGAAAGAAGTTAAGTTTAACCAGGATAACCTGTATCGGGAAGAGACAATCACCGATCTCAGTGTTGGTTCTATTCGTATGCTGACCCCCATAAAAATTGATGGGACTGTTGACGCCAATCGCACCCCCCTTTTTATCGGCCAGGCTCAGCTGATGTCACCGGAAGGTCCTATGCCTATTCAGTGTCCTATAGATGCAAAATCCCTGACTGAAGCCATGGAAAAATTTCCCGAGTCCATGGAGTGGATGATGAAGCAAATTATCTCATAGGGTAAAAAATGCGGAGCGGAAAATTAAGAAGTATTTTTCTGCAGTGCAAATAATATTTTGCACCATGAATATCATTTGCTCCTGGCAGTACGAGGGGAAATATCTCTTTCATTTCAATGGGCTGTTGCTGAATTCCTTGAAGGAAGAGTGGCTGCTTTTATTTGCATGAGCGAAAGAGAAAAATTTTCTTACCTTATGACTGAGACAAACAGAACCCGTCTGTAATGCCTGCCATCCGTTCAGCCGTCTTTTTCCTGCTCTGCGTGTCTCTTACTATGGGAATGAGATCACCCGACGCACGTTGGCCGATCCTCCGGCTGTTTCCGGAACATCTTATAATGAGTGCTCAATCTTGAATAAGGTTTTGAAGAATTACAGTTTGTGAATTGACGGTCGAAGCCGATTTTTCCTTTCTCAGAGCTGATTTGCTTCCCCGTCAACAATTCTTCAAATTTTAAGAGGGATGCCTTATTCCCGTATTGACATAACGATTCTCTTCTGTCTATATTCGCACCGGAAAAAGCAATGGCCGATAAAATAATGCTGAATTGGGATTTTTTTAAGGATATACGGAACAGAGAAAATGGACGCAATATTCCCTTCTTGTAGAGTACTCCATCCTTAAAACATCATATGAGTTCTGCAGGTTCTTCGAATCCATGGCGGTACCCGTGTCGTTGGGGTGTAATCATTTTTCAGTACGATAATGCGGTTATGTCCCGGTATAACTATTCCACCGCTCAGGTCATTGCGGAAAAGATGAGAAAATCGGTTTGAATATTGAGTCTATTCTGATCCATGGGGAAATGACGATATTTCTTTTCACGTTTCCAGAATAAATAAAGAGAAGGAAGTAAAATGATAGATGAACAAATAAAAGAACTGGAAAAAAAAATGGCGAAGCCGCTTGCAGGGCCAAGAACTGTTTATTTAGGTGATGAAGAAATAAAAGAACAGGACAAAAAGATGGCGAAGCTGTTTGCCAGGGCATGGAGTGATGAATCTTTTAAAGAAAGGTTTATTTCAAACCCCAGATCGGTGTTGAAGGAATATGACATCTTTGTTCCTGCCGCTGTCGAAATCAAAGTTCTGGAACAAACGGATGCAGTCATGCACATTGTTCTTCCCTTGAAACCGGGTGAAGAATGGTCGATCAAACCGATAATGACTGAAGATACCGATGAAATATCCTGTGTGAGATGCGTGTAACCTGATTTCACCGATCTTCCCTGATCTGGCATGGGAGATGGCAGGCGGGGGAGCATGCCATTATGTTGTTCCACCTCAGGAATTTAAAAGATGATGATTTCTCCTGTGGCGCCAGGCGAACTGAAAATTGAAATCACAGATGCTTGCAATATGAATTGTGCATTCTGTTATCTGGGCGGTGAGACCCGTCTGGGTAACCGATTTATGCCGGATGACGAGGTGTTGCGCTGGATTGACTGGGCGGTGGATAATTCCATTCCTGCTATCCGTTTCACAGGGGGAGAGGCGACACTGCATCCGCAGATTGAAATGTTCTGCTACTATGCCCATCTGCGGGGGCGCTACATCGTCCTGAACACCAACGGAATGGGACATGCTGAACTCTATCGAAAGCTTTTCCGGGTTGTGAATGATTTGCGAATCAGTCTTCCGACGTTGGATGCAGGGCGCCTGGATGAGCTTACCGGCTGTTCGGATGTGTCAGCCAGAAAACTGGAAATAATCAATCTGGCGCTGGAGGAGGGGGTGCCCCGTGTCCGCCTGCTCACGACACTGCTGCCGGAACTGCACGGAAAATTGGATCATTTTATCCAACTTGTCAAAACCTCGCCTCGGCTTTTCTGGATGGCATTGCGTTACGAATCAACGCCGATACTGCCCCGTCCCTGGACACAGTCCGATGCCCAGCTCTTTGCGGAAGAAATGGAAGGTTTAATGGTCCGCTACCCAGAGGAGGCCCAAGGGATTTTTCTGGCCATGCCATTTTGCGGAGTCAAGCCGACCGAGCTGGGTGCACGGGTGTTTCATGGCCGGACGCAGGATTGTGGGCCCTTCGTGGCGCTGAACGTCAATGCCCGCGGACGAATGCAGGCGTGCTTTGACGTGAGTGAAATGGAAGGCTGCAGGTCACTCGAGGAAATCCGGAGCTGTCCGGAGATAGAAGCCTGCGCATCGGTCGAGGCGCTGCCTGCTGAATGCCGTCGCTGCCCGTATTCAGCCCGTTGCGCCGGTGGCTGCCGTAAGCCTTATGGCCTGGTTCAACACGGCGACCAGTGGATTGATTATCTGGCGGGGTTTTTATAAGGTGTCGCGATGAGCCGTTACAGGATCAAAAGGGGCATCGCTCCGATTGCCGACGGGAATTCCCGATGGTTCATCCTGGATGAAACCGGGCCTAAAAAAATTATCTCTGGACTGGCGTTGGAGGTCATTCGGTTGATCGCCAGCGATCTCGGCAACGAGGACAATCTGGCCGAAGCATTAGCGAATCGGTTCCCCCCAGAAAAGGTTTATTATGTCTTGATTCAACTCGAAAAGCAGGGTGTGATCGTCAAGGATTCAGTGCAGACTGAAACGCCGGCGGATTTGTTTCGATCTAAGGCGTATGGACAGGAAAGGACAGGATATCCGCCTTCCAGGAACGATGACTTGACTGTAAAAATATTTGCCATCGGCGAAGCGGAGACGTCTGCGGATGCCATCGCGTCATCGCTGTCTCGTTCCGATGTCGTGCGGATCGAACGCGTCCGGGATTGGCGCACTGAAAGGAGGTCTGCCGATACGGTTCACGTGGCCGTCACACCTGATTATCTCGAGCCGGAGCTGGCTGCCTTCGGACGTTTCGCCCAAAAGCTCAGACTCCGCTGGATGCCTGTAAAGCCCTGTGGGGTGATTCCGTGGCTCGGACCATTTCTTACGGAAGAAACAGGCTGCCTGGCTTGCCTGCTTGACCGGGTAATGGGACATCGGAGGCTGGAAGCGGATCAGATCCTTCAAAGTGGGAATAAAAAGTCTTTGCGCCTTTCCATAGGGCAGACAATTCATTCTTTGGAAACGGTTACCGGATTGCTGGCAGTGGAACTGGAAAAACTGGCCATGGGAGGTTCGTCGGAAATGACAGGTGTCATGGTCACCCTTGACTTCCAGACACTGCGGATGGAGCGTCATCTGCTTGCGAAACGTCCTCAATGTGCGGTGTGCGGGACCATCTCACAAAAAAACATCCGGCTTGAAACCCTTCCGAAGGAACCATTTTGCCTGGAATCACGAATAAAAGTGGATTATCGTGATGGCGGTGAGCGGGTCTGCTCAGCAGTGGAAACACTTGATAAATATGCCCACCTGATCAGCCCGGTCACAGGTGTGGTGGGACGGTTGATGCTGCTGGATGATATTCCTTCATGCTTCGGCTCGGTGATTCGCAGCGAATGGAACGTCCGGAACCGGGGAGAAGCGTTGCTTTACGAACAGAAGTCGCGCCTGTCGGCTACTGGTTTCAGTCTGGGAAAAGGCCGGAGCGAGCTGCAGGCGCGGGCCAGCGCTCTGGGTGAGGCCATTGAACGCTACTGTTCACAATACGAGGGTTATGAGACTCATATTCGGGCATCCTTTACGGAACTGGGTGATGTGGCGATTGCCCCTCACCATTTAATGGGTTTCAGTGAACAGCAATACAGGGACCGCGAAGCCTGGCGCAAAAAGGGGGGGACCACTCACGTTCCTGACCCTTATGATTTCGATCGTCCGATTGACTGGATGCCGGCCTGGTCGCTTACACAGAAGCGTTGGCGGCTGATTCCCAGTGCCTTTGTTTATTATTCCTATCCGCGGGAAAGGGGGGGAGACATCTGTCGCGGTTGCAGCAATGGTGTAGCAGCGGGGAACTGTTTAGAAGAGGCCGTCATGCAGGGCTTTTTTGAACTGGTTGAGCGCGATGCAACGGCGATGTGGTGGTATCATCGACTGCGGAAGCCAGCCGTGGATTGGCGCAGTTTAGATTCGACTTTTACCGCCGCAGTGGATGTATCCATGAAAGAGAAGGGCATGGGGCTGGATGTGCTCGATCTGACCAATGACCTGGGCATCCCCGTTTTTTCCGCCAATCTGTTTGGCTCAAAGGAAGACGACTGCCTTAAAGCGATTGGATTAGGCTGCCATTACGACCCGCATATCGCCTTGGAGAGGGCCATATCTGAATTGGGTCAATGTTGGATAATGGTGGATAGAAAGGAATACAGACTCAAGTTGCAGGACGCAGGCAGGGAACATTTTTTACGGGCGGACCCTCATCAGCCTCCAAGAATCTCTTCAGATTTCCACAGTAAACAGCGAGAGGATTTTCTTGACGACATTGAGGATGCAGTGCAGTTGCTGCGCACCAGGGGGTTGGAGATGCTGGTAGTGGACATGACCCGACCCGATGTTGGCTTTCCGGTAGTGAGGGTGATCGTTCCGGGACTTGTGCATTTCTGGCCCCGTTTCGGTTGCCGCCGGCTTTTCGACGTTCCCAGAGAGGCAGGATGGATTGACGGAGACGTGGGTGAAGATGATCTGAATCCTGTGCCGTTTTTTTTGTGATTTTTGTGAAATGAATGGGTTAATTAGCATGAACAGAAAACCTCGCCTTCAGAAGAGCAGCCTATCATTAGCTGTGAAGCTGCGCGATGACATCACGGTGGAGCGGTCAGGAAACGGGCGAATGACCCTGTTCAGAGCCGGGGAAAAGTTTCTGGACGTACCCGATAGTAAGCTTATGGAATCCCTGATGAAGAGCTGGATGACGGAGGAGTTGATTGACCGGCTGGCGGAATCATCAGCCCATCCTGAGGCTGTCTACTTTTTGTGTGAAAAGATGTTCTCTCACGGTCTTCTCCAGGCACAAATCAGCATTGATGGGCAATCCCTGCTTTCGCTCTACCCCACACCGGACTGGCGTGCATGGAAAGAAAAAATGCCTGCACCACTACCGGGTCTGTCTCCCTTCGCATGCCTGCGACGGGTTGGGGATTTTTTCGTTCTTGAAATGCCGCTTTCTCAGAGAAAATGCATCCTTCACGACGAAAACTGTCTGATCTGGCTGATGGAGATTGTCCATGGAGGTGCAGACTTGTTTTTTGAAGATGAGGGTCGCACAGCCTTTTATCGAGCGCTCTGGCTTATGAATGCCCTGGATGAAGGTGAAACAGACTCTACTGTGTGGGAATTTCATGACCTGCTCTTTTTTCACAATTCGAGCATCGGGTTTCATGATGATCCGATAGGTGCGACCTGGCGACTCAAAGAAAAGACTCCACCTGCACCGCTTTTTAAATCCTGCGCAGGGGAATGCATTCCCCTGCCTGAAACCGACGGGCGGCTCATGGACAAGCTGAATTTTCCTTTTGCCCATGTGCTGGCCAAACGTCGCAGCCGTCGCATCCCCGGTAACCGGCCGATCACCTTGCAGGAACTTGGTGCATTGCTGCACGTTTCCGCCCGAGTTCAGGAAATTCAGGATGATCCTTTCAGTCCTTGTTTGCGATCACTGCGGCCGTCACCCAGCGGCGGCGGATTGCACTCTCTGGAAATCTATCCCCTGGTGCGTCAATGCACCGGTCTTGCTCCGGGCGCCTGGCGCTACGTTCCGGAACAGCATCGGCTGGAGCCCATTGCTGCGAACGAGACGTCACTGGAGGCCTATCTGCTGAGCAATCCTCACTTCCTGATCCCCGGTGCGGGGCCTCCGCAGATCCATCTGGTCATAACCTCCCGTTTTCTTAGAGACGCGTGGAAATATGAAAAAATCGCCTTTCGACTTGTTTTACAGGATTTGGGTTGCCTTTATCAGACCTTCAGTCTTACAGCCACGGCACTGGGATTGGCCTCCTGCATTCTTGGCACGGTGGACGCGAGACGGCTTGGTGAGATGATGAAACTTGACCCGATTCTTGAACCTGTCATCGGTGAAATGACATTATCGTCTTCATAGAAAAGTCACACTCGAGGAAGAAATGTAGCAACTGACTGATTCTGAAAGTGAACCTTATCGTTGAGCTCTCATGCAGGCATTTGTGATTTGGCCGGGATTCCTTTACCAGATCAAGGCTCAACAATCCCTTTTATAAGGATAGTTTGGAAAAGAGGAATGAAAAATATAAATTTACCCATATCCATCGAAGAAGCTCAAAAAATAATCTTAGAATCTGTAAAATCTCTGACCGATGAAGGCATTTCGATAATGGAATCTGCCAATCGCGTTCTGTATGAGGACATTGTAGCAAGTACAATGATACCTCCAAGAGATAATTCCGCAATGGATGGCTACGCAGTCATTGCAGCGGACACGAAGGGAGCAACAGAGACAAGTCCTGTAAAACTTCAAGTTATAGCGGAAATAAGGGCTGGTGGCCTGCTGGATGGCAAAGAGGTGTTGAAGGGAACGGCAATAAGAATAATGACCGGTGCGCCCCTCCCGAAAAGTGCTGATTCGGTCATTCCGTTTGAAGATGCGGGAGAAGAAGCCGGATACATAAGAATATTCAATGAGACGGTGAAATACAGTAATTGCAGATTCGCCGGAGAGGATATCAAAAAAGGCGACAAGGTATTGGAAAAAGGCGACAGGCTCAGATCCGCGGATGTAGGCATCCTTGCTTCCCTGAATTATCAAACGATTAAAGTCTATAAACAGCCGACTGTCTCGATTATCTCTACAGGCGATGAACTGGCCGAAATCGGTGAAGAAGTTCAAATGGGTCAGATTCGAAACAGCAATGCCTATTCTTTATACTCTGAAGTGAAAAAATATAGCGGTCTCCCTGATTATCTGGGCATTGTGAAAGATACCTTGAAAGATACGAGGGAAATGTTTTTGAAGGCCATGAAATCCGACGTCATTATATCCACGGGCGGCGTATCCATGGGGAAATACGATTTTGTTAAGGAGATTTATTCTGATCTGAATATTGAAACAAAATTTGAATGGATTAAGGTCAAACCCGGGAGACCGTGCACTTTTGGTGTTAAAGAAAACAAACTGTTTTTTGGCCTGCCAGGAAATCCTGTTTCGACTCTTACATCATTTCTTCAATTTGTCCGACCGGCGTTACTCAGGTTAATGGGTGCAAAAAGGATCAGAAAGCCGGTTCTTAATGCAATTCTTGAGGAGGATCTCAAAAAGCAGCCGGGCAAAGCTTTTCTGCTGAGAGGGCATTTTTCTATTCGAAACAACGAGTTTTATGTTTCAACAACAGGGAATCAGAACTCATCCGTACTTCGTTCAATGAGCAGAGCGAACTGTCTGATTGTTATCCCGGAAAATACTTCAGAAGTAAAGGCAGGAGAAAAAGTTGCGATCCAATTAATTGACCATGATGAAATATGAGAAATTTTACCGTCCTGAGCAATGATCTTCCTCCGCTTTATCAGGTACGCCGTAAAGTGTTCGGTGACAATGATGATATGCGGCTGGAAACCTTCCGTGATAAGGCATCTGTCTTAAACAAATAACCTTGATCAGAACAACTTACCTGATTTGTCTGAAAGCCGAGGCCTTGATCGCAGCGTAGAGTTCGCGCCCCGTCTCGATTTCAAGTTCCCTGGCCGCCGGCAGCGTCACTTCAGCCACAAGGTGTTCTCCACCACAGTCAAGTTTGACTCCGATCCTGTGCCCGGAGGGGAAGGCGTCGACCACGGTGCATTTGAGGAGGTTCCGGGCGCTGATTGCATGAGGAAATCGACGTAAGAGGATGATATCCCGTGACGAGAGTTCGAACAGTGTTCCCGGCTGGCCCTCACCGGCAACGATGAGCAGCTCGCCATCACCCCACGGATAGGCATGCAACTCGTCGCGAAGTCGAGGATCTTTCAGCTTCAGAATGTTGATGTATCCGGTAAGGCTCTGTCCCATTCTGGATAGCGCCAGTTGTTCGGTTGGCATCTGATCGGCGATCCTTCCGTCTTCCACAACCAGGACCTGATCGGACATAAGGCGCATTTCCTTAAGCGAATGGGAAATGAACAGGTAGGGAATCCCGAACCGCTTACTGACGTTTTTCAGATAAGTGATGATCTGATATTTCAGGTTGTCGTCCAGGGCGGAGAGAGGTTCATCCATAAGAAGCAGGCGGGGGTTGGAAAGTACGGTCCTGCCGATGGAAACCCGCTGCTTCTCGCCCCCCGAGAGGTTGTTCACCCCCCGATCCAGGAGGTGTCCGATCTCCAGCACATCCACCAGATCAGAGAGTGTAATCCTGCGGTGCTGGGAAGGACACCGTCTGTACCCATACAAGAGGTTGCGTTTCACATTCAAGTGGGGAAACAGATTGGGATGCTGGAAGACCATGCCGACCCTCCGCTCTTCCACAGGGATGTTCTGCCGCCGGGAACTGTCGAAAAGAGTTTCCCCATCGATTATGATAACGCCGGAGTCCGGCTTGTGAAGGCCGGCAATGAGTTTCACAAGAGTTGACTTGCCGCTCCCGGAGGGACCGAAAACCCCCGTTGATACCCCGCTGGCCGTAAAGTTTGCAGCAAAAGAGAAGGAGCCGAAGTTTTTCTGTACATCTACCCGCAGTTCCATGTCAGTCCGCCTTAACCAGCCGCCGTGACAAAAACTCGTGGAACAGGAGGATGATCACCGACAGGGAGATAGACACCATGCAGAGTGCCAGCGCCATGACATCCCCGCTGGGAGAGCTTGTATATTCATAAATGGCCAGCGGTATCGTCTGGGTCACTCCGGGGATGTTGCCTGCCACAATGATTGTGGCCCCGAACTCGCCCAGTCCACGGGCGAACATGAGAGCGGAACCGGCCAGAATTCCCCGGAAAGAGAGAGGAAGGATAACAGTGATGATGTTGTCAAAGGTTCCGGCGCCGAGGGTGCGTGCTGCCTGGAGAAGCCTCTCATCGATGCTTTCCATTCCGATGCGGATTGCACGAACCAGCAGGGGAAACCCGACCACCGCCGTGGCGATGACTGCCGCTTTCCAGGTGAAGATCAGTCTGATATCGAGCGGCTGGAGCAGATATTTCCCGACCCACCCGTTTCTGCCGAGCAGTAGAAGCAACAGGTAACCGATAACGACCGGCGGCAGGGTCAGGGGAAGGCTGATCAGAACATCGAGGATAACCTTCCCCCGAAACTGTTTATAGGTCATGAGCCAGGCCAGCGCGAAGCCGACCGGCAGCGACAGCAGGGTTGCCGTCGATGCCACCTTCATCGACAGAAATATTGCGGAATAATCGGCAGAGGTAAAGGACGGCATATTCACCTGATTACTTTGCCGTAAACCCCAGTTGTTCCAAGGACTTTCTGGCTTCAGCCGAATTCAGATAATTGAAGAAGGCAGCGGCATCCTTGTTTTTACTGCCGGCTGCAGTTAATCCTTTGGGATACGTTACCCGCGGATAGAGTTCCTGGGGCACGACGAAAAGGATTTTAGTGTTTTTGGCCAGGAGGGCATCCGTCTTGTAAACGAAGGAGCCATCGACTTCACCCTGTTCGGCATACATGAGACACGCCCGCACGTCCTTGGCCATAACCAGCTTTCTTTCAAGCTCTTTGTCCATGCCGGATTTTTTCAGTGCAGCCATGGCGTATTCCCCCGCCGGAACACTCTGGGGACTTCCGATGGCGATTTTTTCCAGTTCTGCCAGATCCTGCATACTCCTGACTTTCATACCCGGCTTCCCCACAAAAACCAGCTCGTTATAGGCAAAAGTGCCGATGCTTCGGTCGTCCATCAGCTTCTTTTCCTTCAGATAATCCATCCATTTCTCATTGGCGGAAATAAAGATGTCCGCCGGTGCGCCGCTCTCAATCTGTTTGGCCAATGCGCCGGAAGCGCCGTAGTTCTTGATGAACTTCACTCCGGGATTCTTTTTGGCGAAATTGTCGGTGAGCTGGTTCACGGCGTCTTTCATGCTCGCGGCGACGGAAAGATTCACATCCCCGGCCATGGCCATCGAGGTCAACAGAAATAGAGCCAGAATAATCATCATGAATCCAGTTGCCAGATACTTAAACATAGATTTCATCATTGAAGTTCCTTTCAGAAATAGAATATGACCGGCTTCTTACCGGAATATGTGGATGGAAAACGCACAGACCCTTGATTCGCGCCATCCTCACGCCAATCAGGTCGTTACGACAATGTTGCTCTACAAGCGTTGAGTTTTATCCTGTGCTGACGACTGCATCCATCTTTCTTCAGTCACGGGAAGGGGGTATCAGGCAATGCGATGGCGGGAATTACGGATAATCGAGAATCGTTCTCCCTTTTTTCCACAGCACGGGATATTCTTCCCAAAGGCGGGAGAAACAGCCGTCTTCGGGAAGAATGTATCGGTCCTTTTACTCAACACCAATAATAACGCTGCTGGCCTTGATCATGGCGTAGGCGCTGCTTCCTGCCTTGAGCCCCAATCTTTTTGCGCTTTCTTCGGTAATCACCGCAACAATCGTATTGCCGGCGCCGACATCCAGGTCAACTTCAGCGCTGACAGGCCCTTCGACAACCTTCACCACAGTGCCGTTCAAGATATTGCGTGCGCTGATTTTGGCCTTTTCCAGTTCCGTTCCGACGATGATACTGCTTGCCTTGACGATGGCGAAAGCCGCGGTCCCCTGTTTCAAGGCAAGGTTGTCGGCGCTTGTATTGGTAATCACCGACACAAGCGCCGATCCGCCCTTCAGGTCGAGGATGACTTCGGTATTCACCGCCCCCTTCCTGACGCTTGCCACCGTGCCGCTTAAAACATTTCGTGCACTCAGTTTCATGGCCTGCTTCCTCCTTTTGTTGATGACATCATTAATGACTTATGTCTCATAATACATAACGCACTCATAAATCAACAACTTTATGAAAAGGCCTTGAATTCATCAGTAATTCAAAAAAAAGGGATATTTTCAGGGCAACTACAGCTCGATCACGATGTCCCCCATGTGAGTCGTGTCGTAGCCGGGCAACTCGTCAACGACGCGTCGCAGGTTGGGGCCTTGAATCAGATCGAAGAGTGGTTGTAGGAGGTCGCTATCGTAGTGTATGCGGGGAATGACCAGATCGTAACGTTCTTTCTCAAAGGGAATGAAATCCAGCCTAAGTGCGTGCGCAGCAGCGGCAATGCCCAGACCGCAGTCCACCGCTCCGGATTGCACAGCAACGGCAACAGCCAGGTGAGTATATTCTTCACGCTGGTAACCCTTTACATTCCCAGGTTCGATCCCGAGCTTTTCCAGATGATAGTCAAGCAGGACCCGTGTGCCTGCTCCGCGCTGGCGGTTGACATAGCGCACGTCATCACGCGCCAGGTCGGCCAGTCCCTTAATTCCCTTGGGATTTCCCGGAGCCACGATCAGCCCCTGCTCGCGTTGCATGAAGGTCATCAGCACGACAGGTAAATTTGGCAGGTATTGCTTTATATAGGAAATATTGTATTCACCTGTAGCCGGGTCCAGGAGATGGGAACCTGCCAGATGAGCATCCCCGCGTCGCAGGGCCATCAAGCCGCCCAGACTCCCGGCGTTGGAGCTGGAGAAGCGGCGACCGGAATCCGCCAGGTATTGAGACAGGATATCGAGGCAAAGGTCGTGACTCCCGATATGAACAATGGTTCGGTCGATTTCCGACGGGTCACGATACAGCTCTACGGTGACATCCTGCCCTGCATCGACCCCCTCCGAAAATCTCGGGATGCGGACAATTCCATCCGCCCGGACAAGGGAGGTGATGACGCCCGCCCCACGGGACAGGGGAGCGGCAACGGTTCTTTCACCAACCCGCCCGACGGTCACCCGCACCCATTCGTCTTCACCCATCGGCGAGAGCAGCTTGCGGCTGATGGTTGCTTTCACCTTGGGTTTTTCCCTTGGCGTCAATCCGAGCCAGTGGGAAATCAGGGGCTCCACAAAAATTTCCCCGGTCAGGGCGCAGGAAACCGGATAGCCCGGAACGCCGATGATAGGCGTGTGGCGTTCGGTCACGGTGCCGAGGACAACCGGATGACCCGGACGGATTGCGACGCCGTGAACAAGCAGGGTTCCCAGTTCCTCAACAATACTCGATGTAAAATCTTCACTCCCCGCCGAGGAACCGGCATTGACGAGAACGAGGTCATGGGTGACCGCCGCTTCCCGCACCGTTTCCCGGATGCGCTCATAATCGTCAGCCACGATCGGGTATCTGGTGGGCAGGCCGCCCCATTCGCGGATCTGGGAAGCCAGTACCAGTGAGTTGTATTCGATGATATCGCCCGTCTTTAATCCCGCCTGCGCCGCCTGCTCGACCGTAACGAGTTCGGTCCCCGTCGGGATCACCGCCACACGCGGCCGGCGACGAACGCTGACCGTTGCATGTCCGCAACCGGCAAGCGCTCCCAGGTCCACCGGTTTCAGCCGATAATTGGCCGGGAGTACCAGTTCGGTGGCGACCATGTCTTCACCCATGGGGCGAATCGCTGTCCAGGGGGCAACGCCGGCCTGGATTTCTATTAATTCGCCGCCGACTTCTTCCTCAATATGCTGGGTATGTTCGATCTGGATGACCGCGTCAGCCCAGGAAGGTATCGGATCGCCGGTATCGACATAGCTGGCCGGTCCTTCGGGACCGATCCTGAGGCGTTTCGGCGATGTCTCGGTTGCGCCGATCGTGTCCGCCGAACGGACCGCGTAACCGTCCATCGCGCTGGCATGATAACCCGGGGAAGACAAGGCCGCCCACACGGGCGCTGCCGTCACGCGACCCAGCGCTTCATCCAGCGGCAGCTCCTCGCCGGGGAATGCGACCCACGATCCGGAGCTTTCCATGGCCATGATCAACCGACGCCATGCTTCATCCAGAGGAATATCTTCAAGATAAAATTTCCTGTTCCTGCTCATCCCCGTCTCCTTTTTTCTTATTACATTCTCAGAATAACTCCACCTCGACCCGTTCGCCCTTGTGTAAACCATTGGAATCGAGTGGCACGCATACCATTCCTTCAGACTTGACCAGGGTGTAAATCAGGTTGGATTTGCCGAAAATCGGCTCGGCCCGGAGCTCGCTTTCACGCTCCACAAGCCGGACCTGCACAAAGTCTTCACGACCGGTGACCGACGCAATGTTATGGGCCAGTATTGCCGTCACCCTTTGTCGGGCAGGCGGCTTCACCAAGCCCTGCAGCCGCCAGAGCAACGGCACCAGGAACAGTCCCGCCACAACCATTGCACTGACGGGGTTGCCCGGAAGGCCGATCACAGGCTTGCCGTTGCAGACCCCAAGGACGGTCGGCTTGCCGGGCCTTACTGCGACACCGTGGACCACCAAACCAGGTTTCCCCAGGTTATTCACGACATCCGCTGTCAGGTCCCGTGTGGAAACGGAAGATCCAGCGGAGACCACCAGTACATCCGCAGTATCCAGCGCTTCACGGGTTGCGGAAAAGAGACAATCATAATCGTCCCTGATGATCCCCTTCTGCTGGGGGATGCCCCCGGAACGGGCCGCAAGACCTGCTATGGTGTAAGTGTTGACGTCCCGAACCTGACCGAGGCCGGGCGTCTGTTCCGGAGGAACGACCTCGTCCCCAGTGGAGACAATCGCCACACGCGGTCGGGCGGCAACCGTGACTTTCGTGATGCCTAACGCCATCAGTCCACCGAGATCCTGGGGGCGGAGGATGTGTCCCGAGTCAAACAGCGGTTCGCCTTCTTTTACGTCCTCACCGACTTCAATGACGTTCTCTCCTGGCGCTACGGCGCGTAGAACTTCTATGTTTTTCGCATCGAGCTTCTGAGTCCGCTCCACCATGACGACGGCGTCAGCCCCGGGCGGTATCATGCCGCCGGTGTAAACAATGGCCGCCTGAGCCAGACCGACCTCCAATTCAAAGCCGCGCCCCATCGGCACTTCGCCGATTACATTGAGATAGGCCGGCAGCGATTCCGTCGCACCGAAGGTATCTTTGGCACGCACTGCATAACCGTCCATCGTGCTGCGTGGAAAAGAGGGCAGTGAAGACGGAGCGGTCAATTTCTCAATCAGGACGCGATCAAGCGCTTCAGCCGTATCAACATTCTCCGTCATGACATTCGGAGAAAGCTGATCGAACAGGACTTTGAGTGCTTCCACAGGCGGAAGAACCTGGAACATTTCCGGCATGACATCTCCTTGGCAAAAAGTAATAATTCAATCTATACGACCCCTTCCATGCTTGTCAATCGTTACTTGCCCAACGGTTTGCCCTTGTATTAGATGTTAACGAAGCACGGAACAGGAAGGATCATCGATTGATGTTATCAAATAATCAACATGATATTTCGGCTTGGTGCACAATAATTCAGCCCGGAACTTAACCACCTTTAAAAAGCTGATGAGCCGATTCCCGGGTCAATCCGATTGTTCCGAAACAGATCTTACTTTTTCTGCATACAGAACGCATCACTTCATGATTTTTTCCAATATATTTATGACCCTGCCTTTGTTGGGTTCGGCAAGTTTCACGGGATCAACAATGCTCGAACTTTTGAGAATGCTTTTATAGTGTGAAAAGGTATCAAAACTGTATTTCCCATGATATTTACCCATCCCGCTGGAACCTATGCCTCCGAAAGGCAGAAAATGGGAGACCACATGCATGATCGTATTGTTGATGGCGCCGCCGCCGAAGGAAATTTCTTCGGTGATTCGCTTCTGGACCGATTCATCATCGGAAAATAAATACAGTGCCAGAGGTTTAGGCCGTTCGTTGATTTTATGGATAATGTGGTCCAGAGCGGAATAGGTAAGAACGGGCAGGATCGGTCCGAAAATTTCGTCCCCCATGATTGGATCATCCCAGTCCACAGGTGACAGAATCGTCGGTTCAATATAGCGATCTTCAGCATTGCTTCCACCGCCGTGGATTATTTTTTGTGAGTCCAGAAGTCCAGTCAGCCGTCGAAAATGCCGGTCATTGATAATTCGGCAATAACGCTTATGTCGGGAGGCATCTTCCCCGTAATATTTTTGAATGACTTTTATCAGTTCTTCGATAAAGGCATCTCTCTTTGATTGATGCACCAGCACATAATCCGGAGCCACGCAGGTCTGGCCGGCATTGAGGAATTTTCCCCAACTGATGCGGTGGGCGGCTGTCACCAGGTTTGCATCTTCATGAACGATCGTCGGACTTTTACCTCCCAATTCAAGGGTAAGGGGGGTCAGGTTTCGGGCTGCCGCGGCCATCACGATTTTGCCCACCGACACACTGCCGGTAAAGAAAATATAATCGACAGGCAATGCGATAAGCGCCTGCGTCTCTTCCACCCCGCCCTGCACCACATGCAGGTATTCCTGAGGAAATGCATTGTTGATTATTTTTTCCAATACTTCCGAAGTGTGGGCGGATAGTTCCGAAGGTTTGAGGAGGGCGGTATTGCCGGCTGCTACGGCGCCGACAAGGGGCATCATGAGAAGCTGAAAAGGATAATTCCAGGGAGAAATGATCAGCGTTAGGCCGTAAGGTTCTTTCTGCAGATAACTTTTTGACGGCAGCATGTAAACCGGCGTTTCCACCGATTCGATTTGAGCCCAGGAGGAAATATTCTTCAAGGCATATTTTACTTCAGCATAAAATCCGGCAAGCTCGGTCGAATAACCATCCATAGGATCTTTATGAAGATCTTGATAGACGGCTTCCAGTATTTCCTGTTCATGAGCCGCGACTGCCTGTTTGAGCTTTGTCAGACATTCAATACGAAAGCTGATGTCGCGGGTTTTTCCTGATCTGAAAAATTCTTTTTGTGAATGGAATAATTTTTCTAAAGCGGCTTTTTCCATTTTTGACCTCGTTACGGTTTCCTGAATTAGATTTTTTTCTTTGCTGGGGTGCAATTGAATCCAGTACTTTTTCAGTGAACATTATAATATTTCAAAAAGGAGAAAAACTTGTTCCTGCTGAAGCAGAGAAGAGATGAAAAGAGGAAAGGCTGCTGATGAGATCATACTATAGTTACTCAGAGGAATTTTCAAAAGCATCTGATTTAAAAAGGCGTCGCTTTTGTAAGATGAAAATTATATAGGCAGAACAGGCTTGTATGTCAATGAGATATCATGTAATCATTGCGGTCGTGCCACGGAAAAGAATTAAGATCCGACACCAGGGAAACAACAGTGCCGACCAACTCGATACCCTGTTTTGATAACCGGGAGGGAAAGCAACATGAAGAATCCGGATATGATGAAAAGTAAACAGGAAAGGAATCCTGTTCTCGATGAAAAAATCCGGCGCCATGCAAAGGACGGTGAAATAAGCTGTGCGGAAGCCATGCAGATCGCTGCGGAATTTGGCGAATCGCCATTGACAGTGGGTCGCATGCTTGACTCGATGGGTATCCATCTCGGTAAGTGTCAGTTAGGACTGTTCGGTTGTATTCATCCGCAGAATAGATTAGTAAAAGCCGCTCGGACGGTTTCCCCGGAGCTGGAAGAAGAAATCCGGAAAGCCCTGCAGAGGGAATTTCTGCCCTGTGCGATGGCGTGGCATATCGCTTACAAAAGAGATATTACTGGAATGGCCGTTGCTGAGGCCTGCGAATACCTGAAGATTCGGATCAAGCCCTGCCAGTTTGGCGCCTTTTAACATTATCCGTTCGATGATTGTGTCGGAACAAAAGGTTGCCAGGTGATTGTCGTCCGGAGGTTCCTGGATGCGTCGGCTGTTCAACCCGCTTTTTATTGATGAAAATTCTCCATTGAAAGCAGGCCTGAATGACGATTTTCCTGATATCTCTGTTTATTGGTTTAAGGCAAATTATTTTTGCCTGACTCCATAAGAAATTTATTACAATTATTCAAATTCAACCTGCATACTGAATAGCTGCAACCATCATTCCCCGGGGATTTGTTCCTTCGAGTCAACAGGACTTTTGTCTTTTATCGGCAGGAAAAGATATTCCACTCGTAAATAAAATGATTTTTTAAGCAAAATAAACATTTATTTCCTGACCATTAATTACACTGGAACACAATCGAACGACATCCGGCGATAATTTGTGTCTGATCCACAAAAGCGACTTTTCGATTCGTTCATTAAAAAACCAGCTATACCTTAAATTCTTGTTTATTTAATAAATCATCCAATATCAGCCTAATATGAAGTTTTAATTTTGATTAGGAGGGCCAAAAATAAAAGTTGTTCCATTTAAAAAAAGCCGTCTCATTGTTGACGGATAGGTCTGTTATGCTTAAATTATCACAAAAGGTGCGTAACGAACATTTAAAGAATATCTAAAAAGATAAAGGGGTAAAAAAATGAGGTACGCAGAAACTGGGTACAATTTGGAGATTGATTTAACCACAGGCAACGTTGAGAGGGTCGAGACGGACCCGAAAGAGACGGAATTTTTACTTGGGGGCGTGGGGACATCCTCGAAGATCATGTGGGACAGGGTCGGCCCTGAAGTCAAGCCCTTCGATCCGGAGAATCTGCTCATCTTCAGTTCGGGGCTCTTGTGCGGCACGTCCTGTCCCGGAGCGAACCGCACCATGATTACATCGGTTTCGCCCCAGACGGATTTCGTGGCCTATTCGATGATGGGCGGANTTTTTT
>JGI11944J13513_1001274_pt1 | contig 20780 bp, 28 predicted proteins | sample TerdegcoTASludge_FD_13513 | JGI IMG/M metagenome (IMG submission 13513) | reverse complement strand
CTATATACTCGCGGGCGGCAGCAATAAAAGCTTCTTTATCATTACTATTGAATGATAGCAGTAATTGTTTGATAAGGTCATTTGTTGTCATTTTATCACCTCCTTATTATTTTCATAATTTTTAATCCTTTTTACGATAAAAAAAAGGCAAAGAGCTAACTCACCAGGATACCCTGATGATGACCGCTGTTAACTTTTTGCCTTAGGAGGAGAGATAAACTCTCATGTATGCGGTCATGAAACATGAGAGAATATCGAAATTATGATAATATATATATAAATATAATAAATATCATAACTCAATAAATATATAAATGAAAAAATTAGAATGTCAAGATAAAATAAATAATTTTTTTAAAAAAAATTAAAAATACTTTCAAAAATTAAAATCTAAATTATAGGTTAAAGAAATATGAATATAAATAATAAGGAATTATTAAATAAAATTGAAAAAGCTATCTTATCAAAATATAAAAGTATAAGAAATTATTTTAATGAAATAAAAATGGATCCCACAATATTTTATCAAATAAATTAATTTTATTTTTTCTCTATAATACAATCTTCGTTAACTAAGAAATGATTGATAAAATTATTGAATTTATTTATTGGAATAGTTACACACCCCGCACTCCCATCAGAATAAACCCCTTTTGTAGAATGAATAAGGATTGATGTTGCAATATATTTATTCTGGTGTCTGGGATTTGGATAGAGTGAAGGAAGTGTTATATCCCCTTTTTGATTTGTTATTAAAATACTTTTTCCCAGTTTTTGTGATACTATACATTTTCCTTTATACAATCCATTTTTTATTTCCACCTTTCCATCCAGATTATTACTACTATCTACATTGCAAACATAAATACCTAATAGACTATTATCTAAGTTATAAAGTTCTATAACACTATCAAATTTATCTCCATTTGAAAGAATAATTTGTTGTTCTGGTGGTAAAATATGTGATTTAATTATTATTTTTTTCAAAGTTTAAATCCTGTTCATTATTTTTAACTAATTCTTCTAAATACTCAATTTTTCGTAGTAGTACTTGCACATCAACAGTGGTATAAAAAGGGTTATAAATTGTATTTTCATATGCAACAAATTTTACTAACTCTTTTAAATATCCAACAATGTCTTCAACCGACTCAACAGGAAGTGCAACACTTACTTTTTCATTTATATCACTCATTTCCACCATATTTCCCGCCTTTTTTTTGTATTATATTTGTGGTATTATAAACACCTACAATACTTGCAACTGTGATTATTGCAGTAGTACAATCGGTTTTTGTAATACTTGCAATTACCTGAAGGACAACAATAATAAATATTACAATCCAAGATAATATAAATTTTCTACTTTTATATTTATTCATCACTTCCCCAACATTTTTATAATAAAACTTCCTAAAAGATTATATTTACTTAAAAGAATAATAAATAAAATGCAAAATGATATAAAAGATAAAATAAAAGTAATGATAATAATTTTGATATTTTCTACAATGTTATTAAAATCAAGTTTAATTTTCTCTAATACTTTCATTTTTAACCTCTCTATAAAAGATATTAACAAACAGATATTTTATAATATTTTGTGTTTCTCTTACAAACCTTATTTCTTTTTTATTAAAACTATCAAACACAATATCAATTATAATTTGCTTATAAATTTCTATATATTCAATTAGTTCTATAATGTGATTATCATTCTCATAATGGGTTTTAAGACAATCAATCATATTATTTATTAACATTTCAACCTGTTCAACTCTATCTTTTGTAAGCATATTATTTTTTAGTATCATATCTGCATATTTTATGACAGTCCCAGCAATTTCATCAACCCTTTCTATATTAGTATTATTAATAAACTTTTTGTAATAATAATTAAGTAGTTGATACATATTTAAAATGTGTGTTTCAATTGTATCATCCTGTTCAAGTTCGTGTTTGATATGTTTTATATCATTCTCAATTGTTTCAAGCCGTTTTTCAAGTTTCATGTCGAGCTTTCGGCTGTAGAGATATATGAGAAAAGCAGTGATGATTGTTGCAAGGAATGAAAATATTGTTTTTAATATTTCGTTCATATATCTATACTACCTGAGTATTCTTCAGTATTTTTGATTTTTTGAATATCATTAGTAATATTATCAAACTTCTTGTTAATTTTCTCTATATACTTTTTATTGAAAAAAAAAGAAACAAGCCCACCTGAGAGTGGAACAATAATATAAATTCCAATTGTTTTTATCAATTCTTTTATTTCTTCCATGTTGGATTTACCTTAATTTAAAACTTCAAAAAATTCGCTAGTATCCCACACTGGTCTTTCTGCTGTATTATAAAATCTTAAAACATTTATATATATATCTTCATTTCCTTTATAAATATAAGGAAGTTCACTAAAAATCGGTTCTTCAAATAAATATGTTTCTGCATTTCGTATATATGTTTTATTTTCAAAAACAATTGTATTTTCATCTAATACAAAAAACTCTAAAACTTCTTCATTTCTTATTTTTTTAATATACAATTTTTCATTTAATATTTTAATTTCTATTTCATCAAAATTTTTGTTGTTAAAAACAGGTGAATATTTTACATAATATTTCATTTCTAACTCCTCTTTTTTTTTAACTATAACCGATTGCAATGTAAGAAAAAGTTATGGTCCCAGATGCTCTACTCAATACATCTAAAATTCTCATTGTTGCTGTTGTAGTAGATGTAGAATAACAATAACACCAAGAAGCTCCTGTACTCCATTGTGCTTTTGTAAAACTGACGGCTGGTGCAGATGAAAAAGTTACAGGTAAATTAATTGAAATTGTGTTTTGATATAAACTACCATACGCACTGCTGATTGAGCCTGTCACTGTTAAATCAGTTGCCCAGCAAATTGTAAGCCCGTTTGAAAATTTTATCCAGTTTCCATTGCTGTTTGAGCCTGTTTGTATAATTCCACTTCCAAGTTGCGTTAGGTTTGCACTTTCGGTTATTGTTGCAGATAACCCTCGTTTTTTATATGTTGTAGTAATATAATAATCACTATTCCAAATTGGATTATAATAAAAACTTTCAGTTTCGCTAACACTAAAAAAATTGTGAATATTGTTTGTAAATGAATAAATATAAAAATATTTACTTTTGTCTATTATTGCAAGATAATCTTTTGAATTGTATGTAAATTTATAACAAATTACAATATTATCTCTTGTAATTATATTATATTTTAATACATTGTTTTCAAATAATTTTACAGTTTTACTATTATAATAACATTCAACACGAAAGTTTGAAATTGGTGCAAATTTATATACAAAATCTGATAAATTACTTGTCAAACCATCTTTAACAAGTGTTGAAGAATTTATTATAGTATCAGTGTCTGCATTATAACCATTCGCTTCGTTTGCATTTTGATAAGTTAAAGATGATGTTGTTGTTGTAAGATTATAAGCGTTTTTAATGTGATTATAAAAACAATATAAGTTAGTTGCGTTTTTATCTAACACATAATAATAATTAAAAGTCAATTCATTGTTTTCATTAATATCATAATATTTAGAATTATAGTAATAATAACCACCAAGGAGTGTTTTTTTGTATTGCTGTGAATAGTCTAAACTTGAAGGATAAATATTGATTGAAGTTGAAAAGTCATTATAACTATAATCAAGCGTGTATTTACCATTCAGAAAATATCTTGTAGGATAATCAGCTGTTTTAACATTACAAGTTCCATAGTTGTTTTGTGCTTCTGTTCGTGTATCAGCATAATCATTGTAGTTTGATGTATAAAATACATCGCCATTCTCATCATAAATTTTCTTGAAATGATATGTTTTTGTTATATTACCATAGCCACCACCACTACGACTACAACAAACTTGAAACCAAAAACCAAACAAAAATTTATTGCCAGTTTGATAAGGTGCAAATATTCTAATAACTTGCGGTGATTGAGTATCCCAAATTGTTCCAACGCTTAATGTATCTGTTTTTGTAAAATATGTTGTAATTGTATCATCGCTGTTTATTTTATACAATTTAGTTGTAATTGTATAAGTGCCATTGCTGTAAGCATCGTTTGATGACATTGCATATAAATAACCATTTGAATAATTTACGGCAACTCGGTTGTAAACATTCGTGCCTAAACTTGTCCAAGAATTTGCCCCGCCCGCTGCAAGTTTATATAAATAACCAGTTGTTAAATCAAGTTTGTAATGTTTTGAACTTGCTGGTGCATACAAAATAACACTATTAGCGTTGTTTTTTATATCAAGTATATGATTAATAGTTGCATAAGTCGCAGAAGTGAAAGGTGAATTTGTTGCTGTCAAAGATGATATTTTTGCGTATGCGTTTGTAACAATATTTTTGCTATTCTCCTGATATGCAAATTTATTGCCTTGTAGAAAAATCCCCGCCACATTTATATCACTTAAATTTCCATCACTATTTATAACTTCAAGATATTCACTTGTAATTTGTTGCATATTTCTAACACTATCAACCATCAACTCTTTTGCTCTTAAATTTGCAAAGTCTTTAAAAGCATTATTATCTTTATATCTTTTTTCAACGCTCAAAAAACGCCCATTTGCATCCTCTTGTGTTCCAAGTTTCAAAACAACATTATCATTATCACTATCAATATAATTAATTGTTTCAATATCATCTGCGACTAAAGTTTGTGTTGTGGAAGGAATTGTTGGTGTATTTTCTACAACATTTTGAATTGGTTGTGATTGCACAATTGTTTCACTCTGAATTGTTGGAGTATAAAGAGCATCAGCGAAAATAAACTCTGCTTCGCTTATCATATTTTTGTTTATTTCAAATGTTCCTTTTTCCTTTGTTAAAACCGCATAAAAAGTTCCAATTCTGCTTATATTATCAAACTTGCAAATATTACCTAATTGTGGCATTGAATAAATTGTTGCATTTGCTTTATAATTGCTATATTTGTAAAGTTGAACTAAACTTTCTAATAAATTTTGTGCTTTCGTTGAACTATTAATATAGTTCAAATTACATTCTAACTTTTTATTATCACTTCCAAAAACAGATTTTTTGAAATTTATGTTTGTTTTATATTTACCATTTCCTTTAACTTGTAATTTGTAAATGTTTTTTGCCGAAATTGTATCTGTATTTTTTATTTTAACAAAATATCTATTATTGTCTGTTAAATATTGTTCAAGCACTTGTATATTATTATCTGCTTGAATTTCTAATATTGCATTTGAAATTTCTGCTATATCATAATTTTCATTTTTAGAATTATAATATGTTAAATCTAAATATACACCATTTGCATTATTTTGATAATAACTATTTGGTGGTAGTGTAATAATACAATCATACACCGCATTTTGATTTGTTGTTTCTTTAAAAAGTGTTTGATTTGAAAAACTTACTAAATCATAATATTTCACATCAACTTCATCGTATTCTTTCTCTGTTTTTTCAATTTGTATATCATTTAATAAAGTATAAATATTATTGTTGCCATCCGCCGCCGCTGGAATTTTTTCTTTATATGTTTTTGAAAAATTTGTTGATACATTTTTTATATCAACACATCTTAATTTCATTGTGTTGCTACTACTTATACCAACATAAATCACATAAGAGCAATCAAACGCAAGTTTTTCAATAACTTCGAGCGGTGTAATTTTTGATAAATCAAATACAATTGACAAACTTGTGTCTTGTAAGTTTGCATAAGGATAATTTGTATTTATACTTAAATTTGCTATTGAAAGCAAATCATTAATAATTTCATATGGAGTTTTATTAACATATCGTTTCACTATATTATAATTTTTTCTTAACAAAAAAGTTGATGCAACAACATTAACATCTATTTTCGTTGGTAATTTGTCTGCTTCACGCTTGATATTAAACTTGTTTTGTATAATTCCTTCAAAAATGTATACATTATTATTATTATAAAACAGTCTGCATTTTACATTTTTATTATTTATTAAATAATTGTATAAATCGGGATTATAATAAAAAGAAAATTCTGCAAAAACATCAGACGAATTTGAAGAAAATAAATTAATTTGTCTGGTTAAATTAAATTTATTTCCGTATATAGCATATTCAACCCAATTGCTGGTTTGTGTATTATAAATTTGTGCTTTTATATTTGTAATTTTTACTGCCATTTTTTAATACCCCATACTTTCAGCAAGTCTAATTTCATCTCTTAATCTTAATGCAATTTCTCTTGCATCGCCATTTACATATGAATTATTAAAATAAATATTCACATAAATATCTCTTGCACCACTTGCAGAATATGATGTTGTTGAAGTGTTTGTTACATCCGCAAATGGGTTTTCTGTTGCTGCACTTGCAATTCCAGATTGTGCATCTTGTATCATTTGTGATATTTGTTCACCTGTGAAAGCAGTCCATTTTACCTCACCTAACCTGTTCCATTGTAAGGTAACAATGAAATATATAGTTGTTGCAAGTGCTTTGAGTGCCTGAATAATATTTGCAATCATTGTTGCAAAAAGAATTAAAGGTGGGATAATCAATTGAAGAATTGGTGCAAGTATTTGATATATGACTTGTAAAATTGGTGCAATTGCTTGTAGAATAGGTCGAAATGCAACGTCCAACATCTTAATTATAGGATTTAAAACATTTTTTAATGCTTGAAAAGTTTGTGTTTGTTGTAAAATAGATAATAAAAATCCTTTCACACTTGATAAATCAACACCAAATGTGTTACCTAAAAAATTTCTGATATTTTCCCTTAATTTTGTTCCAAAATTTGTAACATCTCTTTCTGTGGTTTTAAATCTATCATTTATTACTTCTACTACATTTTGAAGACTGGTTTGAAATTGACTAAAATCAAATGTAATAGGTGTCAGTATATTTTGCATTGTAGTAAAAATATCTGTAAACCCTGTTATAACAAAATTTGTTAGTTTCTCTGTGTTTTCTTCTGTATTTGTTGTATCATCTTTTTCTTTATCATCTTTTTCTTTATCATCTTTTTCTTTACCACTCTCAGTTTTTTCATTTCTTTTTGAAAATAACTTTTCAACTATCTCAGTCACACTCACCATTCCAATTTTCAATTGTTGTTGTGCAATTATTGCTTCCTCAATCGTAAGTCCCCAATCTTTCATTAATTTCAACAACTCTAATGCTGTATTTTTTTCAAAAACTTGTCCTTCCAGAACTACTTTATTACTTGTAGAACCTTTTATCATTTTTTCCGCTTGTGAATAGTCAACCAATTGTCCACCAACACTAACCTTTCCTATCCCCGCTTTAGATTTGGTAAAAAGTTCATTTATTTTTTCTACGATAGTTGTTACAAAATTCACAATGTTTTGAAGTGCTGGTGCAATAGTACTCCCAATATTTTCTTTCAAATCAGAAAAACTTTCTTTGAGTTTTTGCATACTACCAAAAAGTGTGTTTCCTTGTGCTTCTGCCGCACCTTGAACTTTTTCTCCAACAACTCCAAGTATTTCACTATAGTCTTTTGCGTTCTTGATTGTTTCCTTTAGATTTGGTAACATCCTGGTGAGTTGTGTTGTCTCCCCTTCTTGTGCTTTTGCAAGCATTTCTACTGCATTTTTTAAATCAATTCCAAATGTTGCGGACAAATCAGCTGCGACCTTAACGGTTTTTTCCATATCCTTTACTGAAATACCCATTTGAAGACCAATTTGTATTACATCTTTGACTACTTCATCTGAAATACCTGTTGTTTTTTGTATTGAACTTGCAAGATTGTTAAAATGTTGTGTATATAAACTTAAATTTAAACTTTTCATACTTTGTTCAAATCTCACTTGAACCTGTTCTGACTGTACAAATTCTTTGACACAATCAGAAACACTTTTTGCGAGTAATGCAAAACCACCTGCAACAGCAAGAACCGCAGGGTGTGATAAAACAAATTGTTTGATACCATTTGTAATTTGAGATATACCAGATACAACATTCCCTGTCTTTATATTTTGAAACCCCGCATTGATATTGTGTGTTGCTTCCTTGACTTGTTTGTCTAATTTGGAAACATTATTTCTTGCTTGATCAAATCCATTGGGGGAAAATGAAGATCTTATTTTTATTTCTGCTGTTGCCATTATTTTATCCCTTTATAAATGTCGTTTAGTTTCTTTATATACAAACTCTGTATGTAGTTCAAAATCTGCATTGTTTTATATCCTTGTTTTGTAGGATTATTCCCCGTTGGTAGTCTCAACCAACTTCCGTTTTCCCTATCTACACACATAAAAAATATATCAAACCACCAAGACCATTTTTGATACAACTGAAATATCTCTTGTTCTACACTAACATCCCCACCATCAAAAAGAATGGTCGCAACATTTCTTATTTCTGTTGCAACCTCTTTTGAAAAGGGATTTGAGAAAACCAACTCCCAATTATTTCATTATAAAGTAATCCAGACTGTTTGAGTGTTTTCACTAGTACTTCGTTATTTATTTTCTCGCCATCCTTCGTAAAAGAATGGTCAATAATACACTTTGGAAAGAGGTCTCGCAATATGTTGATATTTTTTTCTTCATCAGTTGCAGAAAAATCTTTCATTTCAATCATTGTTGGTTCTCTTAACAAAATAAAATCATTTTCATCTATTTTTATCTTAATTTTGTAAATATATTTTTCTTCAAAATCTTTTATTTCCATAAAATTTACTCCTTTTTTATAGTATATATAAGTGTGGGGTAAATAATCTTTCACTACAATTGATTTTTACCACAAACTTTTTAGAATATTACTATTAGTTCTATATATATTTGTTTGCGTTTGTGTTGATAAGCTCAATCGTAACTAATTCACTTGAAATACTATCAATTGCTTTCAAAGAAAAAGAATGTTTAAGTACATCAGTTCCTTTTACTCCAAAATCAGAAGAAGTTATTTGTATGGTGGGTATAATAATCTTCATTGAATAATTTAATCCAGTTTCAATTTCTTCTTCACTTTCAAATTCTAGTTCAAGTGCAAAAGTATCATCTGTTTTGTAGTAGTTTGTATATTGAGTAAGACTATTATCATCAAAAATTGTTTCAATATTGAGTGTTATTTGTCTTTGTGCAGGTTGTGGTTCATAAGTATAAAGACCAGTAAGATTTGTCTGTATATCTTTTTGAAGGTTATTTTTATAATTAAAATCAAAACTTGTTATTTCAATTGAAGTTGTTCCAAATTTTAGTGTTCCACCAGAAAATTTGAAAGGTCTCCTGGAAGATTTTGATAAACTTGCAAGTGTTGTTCCAGTTGTTTCATCCTTTCCAACACCTTTTACATCTACTTTTACAAAATCACCTGCACTTCCAGATAATTTTAATTCATCAATTTTAAATCCAGAATATGCAAATTTGTCTGCAATTCTATCAATTTTTATCGTAAAAGAAGGAAGACTTGAACTTTCTGACATTTCAAGTGCTGTGAAAGTGTGTTTTTTTCCATTTGTTCCTACATCTGTAATAGTCCCTTCACTTCCAAGTGTTCCAGCAAGTAAATATCCAATATCATCTGCTCTTGCAAGACAAGAAAAACCACCTTCTACTTGAATTTTTGTAGTATAGTTTGCGGGTTCACCTTTTGAACCCACTATCACACCTTCTACTTTCTTTTCTCTTGTTTCCTTAAATTCTTCACTGAAAAATGCATATTCTTGAGTAGTAGTTACCAATGTTCCCCAGGTTGTTTCTTTTCCAATTTGGAGTTTTGCCTTATTTCCTGTTAATATTGACATTTTTTTTCTCCTTTAATTTATTTCTGTATAATAATTTATTTTAAAAATCAAAACTTTTGTGTGAAATTGTGATTGTTCATCTACATCATAAAAATCTACACTTTGTATTTTGTTATAATTTATACTATTTCCTAAATCATTATTTTCTTTATTAAAATTGTAAAAATAACTCACATAATTTTTTACAATATTATTACTATCAGTATTGCTTTTTTTTATTTTAAAAATCAAAACTATATCAGTATCAATTTCTAAAAGATTTGATACATTATCTAATTCTAATATATTTAAATTATTTATTAAAAAATAGAAATTTATTTCACCACCTTGAAGTATATCTGCATCACCATCAATAAAATTATCAACTAGTTCTTCTTTATCATTTACACTTTGTATATAATTATTTAAATTGTTTTTATAATAATTAAAAATATTATTATGTATTGTTTTATAGTCCATTTTTAATCCTTAAATTCTTTTTCTAATATTTTTTGTATTTTCTTTTCAATATATTCATTGTATTTTCCTGATTGTATGTTTTCTTCTCCTTTTTCCATAAACTTCTTTCCAACAAAACCTGACAATGTTTTTTTTCTGATAAGTGTTCCTGTATCAGATACAAAATATAGGTATTTGTTTTTGTGGGGATAACGGGGTTTAACCCCAGTGTTCTGGAAATATGCAATATATTTTGCACGTACCACACCTATGTTGTTTTTTATCTTACTTATTATATATTTTCTTATTTTCTCACTTTGTTTATATAGTCTTCTTACTTCTTGTTTTATGTCACTTTTAACCTTTCCAGTAACTGCACCAATAATCTTTTTGTCTATTTTCATTGCAAGTTTATAGTCAATTTTGCTCAAAAGATTGTTTAAATTATGTTCAATTATTACTTGTTGCATTATCTTCTGTATCCTTCTAATTTTCTCAAATATTTATCAAAATTAGTATAGTTTACAAAAGTCCTACTCATTCCATCACTACCCACAAGTCCTGTTATACCTATATTTTTGTGTGTTTGTATATAGAGAAGTGTTGCAATCTCCGCAATCACAACCTTGAATATGTTATCTACAGTTGTATCTGTCCAACCTATAGTATAATCAACTTCAACTTTTACATTTTTATAATTTGTGTAATCGCTTATCGTTATATAATATTTATCTATTGTAACATCATCACTATCAATTGTTGTACCGTCAATTTTTAGAGTATTAACTTTTGTGACATATCCTCGCAGGACAATAAAATCATTGTAGATGTTATAAAAAACCTCTTTTATGTTTGTTTCTTCTATTTCATATCCTAGATAATTACTCGCAATTTTTTGTGCAGACAAAATACAGTCCGTTTTTATTTCATCAACATCCGTGCTGGTCTCAAAATCGTTTGTGAAATTGTTAAAATATTCTAAATCTATTAACATTTTTAATTCCTTCAAATTTAATTAAGGAAGGTAGGGATGAAGAACCCCACCAACCTTGATTAAATTTTTACTTAAGCGGATTTTGCGACAAGATGTATTACATCATTGGCAATAATGGGCTGACCGTTCATATAAAGTTCCGCTTGATAGTACACATTCACATCACCAGCTTTTCTGATTGGGTTCACAATCAATTCTGTTGCTACTGCAACACCATATTTTGTCTGATCGTATGCTACTGCAACAACATCTCCACCAGTAGTGGAAGTTGGTGCATAAGAAGATATTACAATAGGAACACCGAAAATTGTTTTATTAATTAAAACTTCGTTTGAAACTGGATCTTTTGCGGAACTACCAACTAAAATATCTACAATAAAATCAGGGCAAATAACAACAATAGGATTGTCCAAAAGAGATTTTGCTTTGATTGCAAGGTTTAATAAATCTTTTGGTGCAGGTGCTCCAGTTGCTGCACAAGTAATAGTATTTGATGTGGTTGCTTCAAAAACACCAGTAAACTGATTAGAACCAGTTCCTACAAGGGATTGATACCAAACTGCATCAGCAAAAATCTTTGCAAAAATACCTCTCAATTGATTTTCAAAATTTGTGTTAAAAGCAACTGCTTCATAAGATACTGGGAGTAAAGATACAAAAGGTTTTGGAACAAGGGAAGTTGCACCAAGAACACCAGTAGTATCTGCACTAATTGAACTTGCGTTTTCTGCGTTTCCTACAGGTCTTGCAGGGGTAGGTGCAAATATAGGTATGTTAGTTTTTGCATTTTCTCCATAAAAATATGAATAATTTTTAATCCATTCATTTTTTTCAATTGCTTGTGATACAATTGATTGAATTACATTGATGTTTCCAGTTCCGTTCAAAGTTATCGCTCTTTTTTCCTTCATTGCTTCAACAGCACTTCTCAAAGATACATCATTTTTCTGTGTTGGTATTTCAATAGTTCTTAGTTCATTTTCCATTTCTTTCACTCTCCTTTCTGCCTTCATTGTTTCAATCTGTTTTTCAATGTTTTCAAATTCTGCCTTTTCACTATCTGTTAAACTTCTGTTTTCTTTCTTTGCGTTTTCAATTATTTCATTTGCTTTCTTTAAAAGTTCTTCCATCTTTTTTCTCCTTTTATTTTGTTAGTTGTAAAACTTTTAGTCTATAATAATACAAATCAATATTACCACCGTTCCCCGACTGTGTGCTTTCTTGCGACACAGTGTCGTGAGTAGTAGTATTGTCTTGTGTATTATTTGTTTGTTGTGTTTCAGTTGTTTCCCTTGTTTCTTGTTTTTCCTGTGTCTCTGATGTTTCAGGTAACTCATAAAAATATCTTTTTTTGATTTGGTTCAACACAAGATATTGTTCATCATCAGGAAGGTTGTCTATTGTATTTATGATGCTTCTCGCCTCTACAAAAGAAGTTGCCGTTTGGTATGCGGGGAAAACAACACCAAAACTAATTTCATAGAGTTTTGCTTCTTTAATCTCTCGGATGTTGTTTTCATTGTCCCAATTCTCTTTGATTGCGGAAAAACCAAATGAAAGTCCGACTACATCATTTCTTTTCACGCATTCGTAAAGGTCTTTTGCAAAACTTACATTTTCATTTATCTCAATTTTACATTTGAGAAAGTCTTCTGTGTCTTCAAAAGTCAGTGTCCCAGATTTTGAATTACCGAGACATTTGTCACTATTGTGATTTATCAACGCATATATTCTATTTTCAAGTATTGTCTTTGTAAAACAACCTTTTCGTAGTACCTCTTGAAAACAACCCAAATCTTCAGAAAGTTGATTGTATGGCATGTATCCAACTATATATTTTTTACCTTCATTCTCTTCTGCTCTCAATTCCTGTTTTCGTAGTTCAAATACTCTCACTTCTCTTTTTTTACTCATTCTCCAGCTCCTTTTGAATTTGTTTTGATTTTGCACCCCAACTTTCAAACACATCATCTTTTACAAGTCCAACACCAATTATAAAATTTATGTTTGCTGCATTGTTATTAACTATATTCATATTTAATTTCTGTCTTGCCTCATTGATAGATATTATTCCGTTTTTACTCATTCTCCAGCTCCTTTTGAATTTGTTTTGATTTTGCACCCCAACTTTCAAACACATCATCTTTTACAAGTCCAACACCAATTATAAAATTTGTGTTTGCTGCATTGTTATTAACTATATTCATATTTAATTTCTGTCTTGCCTCATTGATAGATATTATTCCGTTTTTAACCTGATTAATTAACATATTCGAGTATTTTTCAATGTCAGTTGTGATAAGCTCAGTAAAATCAAATTCAAAAAAATAATTGTTCTGGTCTGTTTCTGGTAGTAAAAATTGTGTGAAATATTGTGCGATACGGTCTGTGTATTGATTGAGACAAGTCTGGATGAAAAACTGGTTAAACTCTTCAATTGAATTGTATTTGTTTTGACCAGAAAGTAGTTCATAAGGTATATTAAAATAATTACAAATCTGTCGGTCCAGAAATTCTCTGTTCCTGTATAGTTCATCAGTATTGTTTTTATGTTCAATAGTTTCAATCTTTATACCCTTAAATTCCGTTAAAGGTTTTCCTAAATTTGCACCAGAAAAAAGATAACTGAAAAAATCAAGTATCTCTTTAATCTTATTTAAATCTAAATTTCTATAGTCGCTCTCGTTAAAATTAAGTTTTAGTTTTGAAAAAAAACTATTATTGAAAACAAATTTTAGAAAATTTTGCACTTCATTTGAAGTTGCAATAGTATTTTTTGCATACTCAAGGACACCCTTTCCCTGAACACCATCGTATCCAAGACTTGCGGGGATGTGTATTATCTCTTGTGTAGTATATATTTTTTCACCAATCTCAAACTTTTTGAGAAAACCTTCTTGAACTATTTTTACCTGTTCTGGGTTTACTCTCACAATCTGGGAAATATTTCCTTGATTGTCTTTCACTTTATAAACATATGTATTTCCAGTTTTGAGCAGGTCTGACACAAGTAAACTATAGAAAGATACCGAAGGTTCGTTTAGGTTTGGTTTGTATTTTACTAACCCATATAATCCGTGCCAACCTGCAATTCTTTTTTCTCCATCTTTACCTTTGTAGTATAAAATAAGTGGTAAAGAAGATACTACATTTTTAATAAGCTGACTGCAAAATACAACCACATTGTTTTTCTCTTCAAGATTTGAATAAAGATTTACCGTGTTAAAAAATTCAATTGGTATTTCAAGAGTTTTTTGTCTTTTAGAAAAAAAATTAATTTTCATATCTATATATATATAAAATAACCGTATTTAATTGTTGCTATTAATAGAATTAATCTAAATAGAATTGATTTTAGAAATATCTTGATCTAATAAATTTTTAATCTATATACAATGTTTTAAGGACATCAATTAAATCAGTATTGAATTCTAAATTTTGTATTTGTTGATTTTTATTATTATTTTGAATATATTTTTTTATTCCTATCAATGATAATAAAGTACTGATACATGTATCAATTTTCTTTTCTGAATCCTTATTTTCTTTTTGTATTTTCATTAAATTATTATTTTCATATTTTCTTGCATTTCCTAATTGCCAAAGTGAACATTTATTATTATCAATTATCAATTTTTTAACCAAAAACTCCTCGTAATTTTTTGTATGTTCAGATATATTTATCAAGTTTTGTCTAACAACTATGCAAGATTTTACAAAATTTTCTATTATAGATATATAATCAATACTTCCAAATTCATCAAAATAAAATTCTGTTTTATTGATCAGATCGTATTTTTTCATTTTTTCCAAAAAAGTGTGTAGAACAAATTCTTTATCTATATATTCACCATTACATACATATAGATCCTTTTCTTTAATAAAAATATTAAACAAATTCCTAATTGTTTCTGTTCTTTGCCAAAAAGCTAAATTAGTTGTAAATATTAAATGTTCTAATTTAATTTTATTTATTTTCTCAATATAAAATGCAAATGTAATACTTGTTAAATCTCTTCTATTAGAAAAATCAGCTCCAATACTACAATATGAATTTTTAAGTATATCTTCATTTATATCATTCTTATATTTTATTGCATTTTTCTGACATTCACTCATCACTTCATATGAAACAAATTCATGTTGATTACCAATAATCCATTTGTTCAAATTTTTTGTCAAAAAACTATCTAAAATTTGCTTTTTATTTTCAGCTTCTTTTAGCATTTTTTCTAATTTTATTATGTTTACAAAACTTGCTGGATTAGGTTTTGTAAAATTTTTTGTGCTTCTATAATTATCTTTTTTATCTAGCTCATACAATAAAGCAAAATATTCTTCATCATTAATAATATTATTCAGAATATTCTTAGAATATTCATATTCAATTAATCCAGGTGATTGATCTGAAATAAAATTTGCTGTTGTGATCATAAATAATAAACTATCTGCTCTTTTGTGCATTGCGGTTGTAAACATATTGAGTAAACTGTAATCTTGCATTGCTGCAACCTCATCACCTATGACTAAACTCGGATTAAAACCATCAAATCCTTTAAATTTACTTGAAAGAGGACGATAATAACTAAATTTTAAAGTATTTTCAATACTATGTGCATATATTTTTAATATTTTTGTTAGTGTTTTATCTTTTAGAATAAAATTTCTAAGATAATTATATATAATAGCACTTTGTGCATAATTAGTAGCAATTGAGTATATTTGTCCGCCAGATTCTTTTATAAGATCTATAAGTGCAATTGCTGCTGCAAGTGGGGATTTTCCATTCCCTCGTGCAACAAACACAAATGCTTTCTTGAACCTTCGTGTTTTATTTTCCTTATGATACCACCCAAAGATGTTAGCAATAATAAACGACTGCCAATCATCCAAAATGAAATTTTTATCAAGATATTCCTGCTCAGAAAATTTTAAACTTTCAATAAATTTTATTATTTTATCTACTTTTTTTTCATCAAAGTAATAATTAAAATTATTATCTTTTTGTTTATCAATATCTTTTACAAACCTTTTTATTGCTCTTAGTATATTTTCGCAAAAAATAATTTTTTTATTTAAAACATCATCAACATATTTAAAATATTTTTTCATATCTTTTAATCTTTTAATAGTTCAATAACATTATTATTTTCATCTTCTTGCTTTTTTTCTAATAAAGCAATCATCGTTTTATATCTTTGTCGTGGATTTATAAAAAAATCTTCAAGTAAATCAAATGCAAATGCTAAAAGGCTTTGATACCTTTTAGCAAATTTCTCATAATCCTCTGATTCTATTTGCATTTTTTCTTTTACTATCATTGCTTCATTAAAAACATCAAATCCTGTATATAACTGCAATGTATCTATCTTATATAATATTTCTAATGATAACAATTCAGAAGTTACAATTTTAAAATATTCTTTTGTAATATTTTTCCAATTTTTTTTATATGTTAATTTTTCTAGCTTTGATAATTTGTTATTAATTTTTATATCATCTTTATTATTCAATTTTTTTTCTTTGTTTTTCTTTCTTTTCACGCCTTTTAAATTTGTTTTCAATTCACTTATTTTATTCATTTTAATTTTTAATATCCTAATATTATTTATTTTTATTTTATTTACCCTTATTTTATAAAATTTCTTCAACTTTGTGTATTCGAGGGCAATATGTGGAACATCAAAATTTCAATTTTTTTATTTTAATACCCCCCACCCCATTTTGATATGCAGTAATTTTACTGTGGCAATTAGAACATAAAACTATTAAATTACTAAAATTATAAAAAAGATCTCGATCACCTTTTGGTGGGACAACATGATGTATTTCTAAATTTTCAGATGATCCGCATTTTTGACATTCTTTCTGTTTAGACAAAATTATTTTTCGTATGTTTTGCCATATGGGGGATCTTCTATATATATCATTTTGTCTATATTGTATATTAGAATGCATACCATTTAATTTTTTTTGATTATATTTTTCTTTATTAATTTTATTTTGCATTTCTATTTTATTACCAATAATTTGATGAATTTCGCAATAACCATTTTTTGTTTCTAAATTTAAACATCCAGGATATTTACATAATTTATTCATTATTTTTCTCCTAAAATTAATTTTTTATATATTTTTTCACTTTTCTGTATGCTTTTGTGTCTTTAGAATATTTATCCATTGCTATATCAATTATAGTATTAAACAAAGAATAATCATAATTGCTTTTAATTACTATTTTATTTATAGTTCTCAATATTTTATTGAATTTATTTTTTTCTTTAATAATAATATAATATTTACACATTAGATAATTAATAAAGTTTTTATCAGTCAGGATCATAAAACTTAATTCTTCAAATTTATATCTTTTTGCTGAACAATATAAATACAATTCATCAAGTAGATCATCAACTTCTAAGATATTAATAAAATTCTTGTAAAATTTATAATATAAATTTTTTATCAATTGAGTTATCTTTTTTTCATTTTCTATGAACCATTTGTCTATTTCTCTTTGTTTCATTTTTTCTCCTATTTAATTTGTAAACATAATAAACATAACTTATATTATGTTTATTTTTGTTTTTTTCTCTTATTGCTTATTAATATTAATGTTTTGAATAATTTTAGTTTTATTGTTTTCTAACAAATTTAATTCATTTACTAAATTTATTTTATCTAAACAATTTTCATATCTACTACATTTATATCTGCAATTTTCTATTATAAAATCTCCCATGCATTCAGGAATATAATAATATTCATTATTGCTTTTATATATGTTTAATTCATTTAATAAGTTGTCTAATAAATTTTTTATTCTAGCATCCATTCTATAACTCCTTTATATTTGTTATTGTATAAGAAATATTAAATCCAGTTATAATTCCTAATATTGCACTTATTATTATTTTGTTTATCATATTTGTATCTGTTTCATAAATAATTACTAAAATTAACAAGAATAATATTACTATAAATGTTAGAATTAATAAACTTGCGAAAATATATTTCTTCATAATATGTCCACCTCGTTTATTTTTAATTCTGTATCTACATACATATCATTTGTAATTGATGTTGTTGAATGTCCAAGATATTTGGAAACTGCTTTTACACTTTTTTTCTCATTTACTATTTTATATGTTGCAAAAAAATGTCTTAGCATATGTGGATGCATCTTGATTCTATATTTAGCAAATTCTTTTACTATCATCTTATATGCATAAATTCTATTGATCATATTACCAGATTTTGTATGAAATAAATATTCTGAATTTTTGTTATAAAACTTTCGAATTTTGTTAATTAGACTTTTTTTAATTACTATATATCGTTCTTTTTGTCTTTTTCCTATAATTCTAATTCTTACGTATTTCTCTTTTATTTCCTTTATATCTTTAATTTTTATAGATAATGCCTCAGATATTCTTAATCCACTATTAACAAGTAAGAGTATTAATAAAGTTATTTTATTCTCATTTTTAATAACTTTTTTAATATCATTAATACTTAATTGATTAACAACTGAATATGAAGTAGCTAATCTAACTTTTGTATAATATTTTAATTGTGTGATTGGGTTACGATTGATTTTTTCATTTGCGATATATAGATTAAAATATTTGTTCAATGCACTAAGTTTTCTGTTTATTGTTGTGTTTTTATATCTTGATTTAAGATAATTAATATATTCAATAATATCTTTTTCACTAATATATTTTAGAATATCATACGATGAAATGTTTTGATAATATTTTTTAAAATATTTTGTAAACTCTTTTAAATCTTTTTCATATGCTTTCCTGGTATTCTCAGAAAGAGAAATTATACCAATTTCTATTTGATTCATATTTTATTTTTTATTCTATTTATATTTTTTCGTGTTTTACTCGCCACTCGTGCCATTTTCCCTTCTTTTTCCACATACCAAGTTTTTCTAATGCTTTTGCTACTGTTTCAATTTCTTCATAAAATTCAACTTCTGTTTTACAAGTATTATATGCTTGATTAATAATATCAAGCATATGTTGTGCAAGTTCTTTGTATTCTTCATTTTCTTCTTGTGTTAATTTAGGGAGTTTAGGTTTTGGTTTTGTTAGTTCGATTATTGTAGAATATTTAAATTCTTGACCTTGAACCATAAAATATTCTAATATTCTTTGCAGTTTTTCTAAATCTTGTGTTTCTTCTACTACCTGCTTGATTAAATCTTTTGACCAAAATTTTTTACTGCCTGTAGAAATTATTGCATTTTCAAAAATTTGAAATATATTTTCTTTGTTCACAAGAACCTCCTTTTAGCATTTTAAGAATTTCTTCTTTTTTGTCTTTAATAATTTTGTTTAACTTCTCATTTCCCTCCTTCTCTTTTTGAATGCGGGCTGCTTCCTCTTCGGCAGCTCGCTTTAATTCTTCTTCTTTAATTCTTCTTTTTTCTTCAATTTGCATTTGAAGTTCTAAATTTTTGTCTTCTTCTGCTTTTTCTTTTGCTTCAATATACATTCTTGTTTTGCAATATTCAACCGACATTTTATTTGCTACTTGTGGATTTGCGGCTAGAGCAAGCCATTTGTTTATGTCTGATAAAAATAATCCTATATCGTGTAATTTACTAATTAAATAACCTTCAGGGCAATTAAAGAAAGCTTGTAAACTTCTTTCTAATATTTCTAAATCCTTTTCTACTTTTAATATATTCTTTATTTGTCCTGATACTTTTGGTGTCAATTTAGGTGAGTTTAATTTTTTATATTTATTAGACCAATATTTTAAATAAAGCTGATAAAAAGAATATACTAAATTAGATTTTTTATTCTCATTTAATTTTTCTATTAAATCACTATTATGGGTAGTTTCAATAACTACTAAATCTTGTGATTGTTCTATACTTTTTTCTTCATCACAAGATTTATTCTCTATATTATTATTTTTATTACTATTTTTATTAATATATTTATTACTATATATATTGTGGTTTTTCAGCAAACTCGTTTGTGGTTTTTCAGCAAACTTGTTTGTGGTTTTCCCGCAATCTTGTTTGCAAGAATTATTACTATTAAAATCTTTGTCTTCCATATATTTTACCCAATCTGAGTTAAGTTTATCCCAATTTATTTTATAAAAAAGTCGCTGTGGAATCCCTTGCTTTTTTTCTGTAAGGTATCCAGCATTTTTTAATTTTATTCTTACGCATTCTTGCGCATATCTTGATAATCCGCTATCTTCTTCAATTTGCTTTTCAGTCCTGAAAATCCAACCATCTTGGCTCTTATCTTCAAAAAACATAATAATATTTAAGAAAATTGCTGCATTAATACTACCAAGAAATCTTGCAACTTCTACATTGTACCCTTGTATTCTGCCAAAATTTATTATATCACTAAACATATTCCCTCCTAAAATAATTTTGTGCTATTTTTTTGCCAAATATTTATCTGATTTTTAATATCCCTCAAAAGGAGTAAGAGGCAAATGGTCATACTTGTTCATCATTTACCTCCTTATTATTTTATTCTTTAGTTTTTCTCTCATTAGGAATTTTTCGACCGCAGT
>JGI11944J13513_1001270_pt1 | contig 20826 bp, 22 predicted proteins | sample TerdegcoTASludge_FD_13513 | JGI IMG/M metagenome (IMG submission 13513) | reverse complement strand
TCCTGAACAGTTTCGGGACAGGAACAGTATCGGATGAGATAGAAGCAATATTATGGGCTGCACGAAACGGTGCTCAAATTTTTTCATGTTCATATGGGGGCTCTGATTTCAGCCAAGCCGAGTATGAGGTCATTGCCGGAACAGAGGGGCTTTTCATCTGTGCAGCAGGAAACAGTGGGCAGGATAATGATTTTGAGCCTCATTACCCGTCAAGTTATGACCTTGACAATATTATTTCTGTGGCAGCGACGAATGCCCATGACGAATTGGCTTCATTTTCAAACTTCGGAAAAGTATCAGTTGATATCGGAGCACCAGGAGCAGATATCTATTCTACCAAACACAATATCTATAAACCAGACCCGGTTTGGCGTGATTCATTCGAAACATTAAACAACTGGACGATTCACGGAAATTGGACGCTCAATACTGAGAATTTCTCCTCTCCACCATCTAGTGCCTCCGGATTGGTAAACAATACCGTCTTGAACCAGACAGAGCCACCTGTTATCATCTCATTAAAAGAACCCCTTGATATTTTTAACCTGACTGAACCGATAATCTCCTATCAGCTCCAGATGGTGGGGGCATACTCCACATTCTATATTGAAGCTTCCAATGATAATCTGACCTGGAAAAAACTGGAGTATGACACAAAACCATTGACCGTTCTTCCCTGGATCTACCGGGAGTGTAAAATTCCATCAGATATGATGAACGCACCTCTGTATATCAGGTTCGGTGCGGATGGCACCTTTGTCATGTGTTTCCTCGATGATATCACCCTTTCAGAGGGGTATGGAGATCTTGTCGAGACCAGGTATGGGTATATGGACGGTACATCCATGGCTGCACCGTTTGTCAGCGGAATGGCAGGTCTTATGGCGACATATGCTCCTGATGTCTCATATCAGACAATAAAGGAGGCCATACTGAAAACTGCTGATCCAATTCCCAATCTCGCAAATATTACAGTATCAGGTGGGCGGGCAAATCTGTCTGCAGCTCTTGCATACCTGAAAAAACCTGAACCAGAACCGGACCAGATATCCCTGTATCCAGGATGGAACCATGTTTCCATTACAAAAAGGCTGAAAGCTGGCAATGACACCGCCTTCGACCTCTTTGGACAGATCACCAACACCTCCGGACATTCGGTTCTGAAATACGCACATGCAAACTGGACAACAGTCCCGGCAGAAGAGAAGATTGCCCCGCTCTCATCATACTGGATATATTCAGGAGAGAGTCAGCATATCACCCCAAAATCAGATCCAAATCAAAGCGGAACATACAGCAGAGATATGGAAAATGGCTGGAACGGGTTTGGAGTCGTTGGAACCGGATATGAATCAGCAAAAACCAATCTGATTCCTTTGGGAGATAACTGGACCTATGTGATTGGGTATGATGCCCAATCTCAAATGTACGATGAGCCCATTTTACGGAATGGAACCGGGAACCAGAGTGATAGCCGGATACTGGTACCCTGGCTGGGATACTGGCTCTATACCACCAGGAATGTAACCTACCAGGTTACCATCTGATTTTTAATTAGAGAACAGCAGAGATTCTCCTCATCGCTTCTTGTAACCGGTCCATTGACGCTGCATAACTTAACCGAACCCATCCCGGATGATTGAACGCAGATCCATGGGTGACAGCGACATGACCCTGCTCCAGCCAGCGGTTCGCAACCTCTGCATCATCCCCGTCGACCTTGACATAGGCGTAAAACGCCCCGTCTGCCGGTGCATACGAAAGTCCCATCTCATCCATGCTTTTCAGAACAAAGGCACGTCTTCTCTCAAATTCTGCCCGCATCTCCTCAATACACTCCTGCGGCCCTTTGAGTGCTGCTACCCCGCCATACATCGCAAAGGTCGTCGGATGGGAGATGGTATGCTGTTGGACCTTGTTCATGTTCCCGATGATCTCTTTGAATGCGACGGCATACCCAAGTCTCCATCCGGTCATAGCATAGGCCTTTGAGAATCCATTCACCGTAATGGTCCGATCCTCCATCCCTGGGAATGCCCCGATAGAAGTGTGGATTTTCCCATAGATCAGTTTCTCATATATCTCGTCGGAGAGGACAATGAGGTCATGATCCTGACAGATATCAGCAACCAGCTGCAGGGATTCATGGTTTAATATCGCTCCGGAGGGATTTGACGGAGTATTGACAATGATCATCCGGGTCTTCTTTGTAACCTTCTCAAGAAGACTGTCATCAACCTGGAATGTATTCTGATGCAGAGGGTGATGTACTGGTACACCTCCGGCAATCTGAACACAGGGCTCATAACTGACCCATGATGGATCCAGAATGATGGTTTCATCACCTGGACTCAGGACCGCTTCACATGCCTCATATATCGAGTCCTTTGCCCCGCATCCGACGACCACCTGATCCGGAGTACAGGGAATCTTATTCTCCTGCTCGATCTTTTCGGCGATGGCCTTCAAAAGCTCCGGGATTCCCTTGCCGGGTGCATAGTGGGTTTCACCCCGCCGGAGAGCATCAATACATGCCTCGGTGATATGGGCCGGGGTAGGAAAGTCAGGCTCCCCGATAGAGAGACTAATGACATCTGTCCCTGCAGCTTGCATTTTTCGGGCTTTTTCCGTGATCTCGATCGTTGCTGACGGAGCGATGGCAGCAAGTTTGGTCGAGAGAGGCCTCATGCTAACCGCTGTACCAGTTTGATTGCGGATTCGACCGCACGCTTTCCATACTCTATCCGCTCAGTTGCCTCGATCCTGGTCATACCCGGACCAGAGATGCCGAGGGTCACCGGCTTTTCAAACTCAAGGGAGAGATCAATGATCTTCCGGGCTGCATGCTGGACCACAATTTCATCATGCTGAGTTGCCCCTTCAATGACACACCCGATGGTAACTACGGCGTCGACCTTGTTATCTCTCAGCATTTTTTTAATGGCAAGAGGCATGTCATAGGCTCCGGGGACATACAGCCGCTCTGTTACCTCGGCTCCCAGAAACTTTGCATGCTCTTCTGCCTCAATCTCCATCATATAGGTGATGTCACGGTTAAATTCCGCGACAACAAAACCTAGTTTTATTCCTGTATTATTCACTGTCATAATTATCCTCTTCTATTGTCGTGCCGAACCGGCATCAGAAAAACCCTGTCTCTGACCAGTTCCGGCTTCCCGCTCAAGGGTTCCGGGTCGCATGAGTTTGATGACATTTACCGCATGTTCCCTGGTCCGCTGTTCAGCAAGCCAGGCAAGTTCTGCATCATCTGCTGCTTCATCTTCATGGACAAACACTTCGATGATATGGCGGTTTGTCATGAGCTGGCAGGCGATAAGGCCGGTAGATGCTTCGTGGGCACACATCCGGTCTTTTTCCTTCCCGCCAGGCATCCCAAGAGCCATGCAGATGTCACACTGATACTCGTCAAAAAGCTTTTTGCAGGCTACCGGTAGATCTTTCACACCGGGGACGGTATAGCGCTCTATGGTAACACTACTATGTTTTTTCAGTTCATCGATCGCGAACCTGCCCATATTCACCCGTGCAAAGGTCGTGTCCGCGATACCTATCTTCATCCTAAGTCCTCTGCTGCAGCCATCACACCAGACTCCAAAACCTGATGGCCGGTCTTTCGGACTGCGTATTCTGTTGCTGCAAGGGTTGCCAGAAGCTCGGGGGCTGATACAGCGCCCATATGACCGATCCGGAATATTTTATCCTTCAAGTGGTCCTGTCCACCTGCGATCTGAATGCCAAGTTTCTTGACTACTCCCCTGAAATCCTTGTCATTTGACCCGGCCGGGATACAGGCAGCAGTTACGGTATTTGAGTACTGATGAAGACTGTCGGTCTTTGGGAACATGTCAAGACCCCAGGCTTGTACTGCCTTTCTGACTGCTCCTGCCATCCTGTGATGCCGGGCGATCCGCTTGTCAACCCCTTCTTCTTCAATGATGAGACAGGCCTCCCGAAGTGCAAGAAACAGCGGAACTGCCGGAGTATAGGGAGTCTCCATGGGATCTTTGGCTGCATTCTTCTTGTACGCCGGAAGGTCCAAGTAATATGGTGGATTTTTTACTGCCCGGTCCCATGCCCGATCTGACACGGAGACTGCTGCAAGACCTGCAGGTGCTGCCAGACATTTTTGTGAACCGACGACGGCAACATCGACCCCCCAGTCATCGGCCAGAACCTGGTCACCACCGATGGAGGTCACCCCGTCCATGATAAAGAGCGCATCATATTTCCGGCAGATCTTACCAACCTCTCCTGCAGGGTTTAATATTCCGGCTGATGTCTCATTATGGACCATCGTGACGACCTCACACCCATCCTCAAGGGCAGATTTCAGGCTTTCAAGGTTCAGCGGAGTGCCCCAGTCTGACTCAATCGGACGGGCTTCGGATGCATACCGCTGTCCAATCGTGTACATCCGCTCCCCAAACTTACCATTGATCAGGTGGGCCATTTTGCGGCCCTTTCCAAAGTTTGCAACCGCAGCCTCCATTCCGGCCGTCCCTGAACCTGAAATGACAAGAGGATTATTCTTCGTACCAAACAGGCCTTTCAGAACACGAACGATATCTGCATATGCATTGCCGAATTCTGCCCCCCGGTGATTGATAGCCTGCCGGGCCATGACTGCACGAACCCGTTCAGGCAGCGGAACCGGGCCCGGAAGCATCAGGAGCAACTCATCTTCCATAAAAATCGAGTATAGTATTTTACTTCCAGACTGATTATAGTGCCTTTCACTCCATCCATCATAATCGGGATGAAAACAAAGATTATTTCCTAGTGTATATTGTATGTGCAAAAGATGGGATAATATGACCCTCTGATAGGGAAAATTCCCGGTAATTATGGAGAAAGTATGCCTGACGTCAGCATTATCTGTGGTTCCTCATCTGATGAAGAGATCGCAAAAAAGGCCTGGGAAGTCCTGAAAGGTTATGAAATAAGTTATGATTACCAGGTCATTTCAGCTCACCGTGACCCTGACCGATTGGATGAACACATATCCGCTTCTGATGCCAGGGTCTTTATCTGTATTGCAGGACTTGCCGCCGCCCTTCCCGGTGTTGTAGCATCAAAAACAAAAAAGCCGGTGATCGGTGTTCCGGTCTCCGGTAAACTCATGGGGGGTCTTGATGCCCTGCTCTCGATTGTGCAGATGCCGAAAGGGGTTCCGGTCGCCTGCGTCGGAGTTGACAACGGAGAAAATGCTGCCCATCTTGCAGCACGAATACTTGGAATCGGATCTGGATAAAAACAGATTATTATTAAGTTCAGGGCAAAGACCTGATAAACTCATCCATTCTTCGTATTGCTTCAGTAAGTTCCTGTCTTGAAACTGCATAGGAGCACCGGACATGCCCGATACCACTGTTCCCAAAGACGCTGCCTGGAACAACGGCAACACCTGCTTCTGTTATCAGACGCTCGGCAAACTCATAGTCGGTAAGTCCGGTCCCTTTTACGGATGGGAATGCATAGAACGCTCCTTCAGGTGTATGACAGGAGAGCCCGATCCGGTTTAATCCGTCAACAAAGAGGTTTCTCCTGAGGTGGTACTCACGGACCATCTCACGCATCGCATCTTCTCCGTTTTTCAGTGCCTCGAGTGCGGCATACTGGCTCATAGTCGGAGCCGACAGCATCACATACTGGTGAATTTTCAGAGTGGCAGCAGTGATATCCGGAGGGGCGCAGAGATACCCAAGTCTCCACCCGGTCATGGCAAATGCTTTTGAAAACCCTGAAAGTGTAATTGTCCGATCCCACAGACCTTCGATTGAGGCGGTAGCGGTATGATGGCCCTCATAGGTCAGTTCGGCGTAGACCTCATCTGAGAGGATGAGCAGATCATGATCAATCGCAACATCTGCAATTGCTTCAAGATCTTCCCGTCTCATGACACCGCCGGTCGGGTTATTCGGAAAGTTCAGGATGAGAACCTTGGACTGCGGAGTGATATGTTCCATCAGGACATCTGCAGTAAGACGGAACCGGTTCTTCTCTGTGCAGGGGACCGGAACCGGGGTCCCGCCTGCCATGGTGACACAGGGAGCATAGCTGACATAAGACGGGTCAATGACCAGAACTTCATCTCCCGGGTTAGTTACCGCACGAATGACGATATCGAGACCCTCAGATACCCCGGTGGTGATGATCATCTCTGACATCGGATTATACTCAACCTGGTACCGGTCCCGGAGGAACCGGGCAAGCTCCCTTCTCAAAGACTCCATGCCGGTGTTTGAGGTGTATGCCGTATGACCCTGCTCAATAGATGTGATCGCTGCATCGCAGATATGCCAGGGAGTTGAATAATCCGGCTCTCCAACCCCGAGAGAGATGACATCCTCCATCTGTCCGGCCAGATCAAAAAATCGGCGTATTCCTGACGGTGGTATAACTTTCGCCCGTTCAGAGACGAAATCCCGTTTTCTCTGATCAGAACGAGAATGGCAGGCGTTGTCCGTCTTCACGCTCAACATAGAGCACCCCGTTTTCCTTGTATGTCTTCATAATAATGTGTGTCGCTGTCTCCCGAATCCGTTCCATGGGAGCAATCTGCTCAGATACAAACCGTGCAATCTCCTGCATACTCTTTCCCTTGACCAGCAGCTGGAGATCATGGGTCCCGGTCCTGAGCCGAAGGTTCCGGACATTCGAAAACCGGGAGATCCGTGCTGCGATTCGATCGTACCCATAGTCCCGCTCAGGTGCAACCTTCAATTCAATAATTGCATACACTGCACCTTTATCCACCTGTTCCCAGTTTATAACCGCAGAGTACCGGCGGATAATGCCATCTTCTTCAAGTTGCTTTTTCCGTTTTTCTACCTCTTCATCACTGCACCCAAGCATGACTGCCAGATCATGAAGGGGNGTTGAGCAGTCTTCTTCAAGAAGAGAGAGTAATGATCGGTCTATATCATCCATGAATTTCAGCCCTGTTTNTTTACCGTAATATCTGGACCACAATCTGTTCATCAACCTGTGCGAGACGTCCATCTGACTCTTCCATGATTACCTCCCATATCTTGTCCGTGTTGGTATCAAACCACATCTCTTTGGTTCTCCCATGGCGACCCCTGTTTACCAGTCTTGTATTGATAACGCCGAGCATGTTAAGTTCTGATATCAGGTCTGATATTCTCCGTGCGGTAAGGACATCAATCTCAAGAAATGGAGTGAGTTCTTTATATATTCTCGTAACATCTCCTGAGATGAAGATCCGCTGACCTGCCCGGTGCAAAAGAAGCATGCAGTATAACACAATNTTGCTCTGNGTNGGNAGNGTCCTGATACACTCTACCATGCTGTCAGTCTCNATCTTTGCCTGGGCCTTTTTCACATGTTCAACGGTGACCTTTGATCNATTCTCCCTGTCAGCAAGCTCACCTGATATCCGGAGGAGGTCAAGAGCCCGCCTTGCATCGCCATGCTCCTGGGCAGCGAGTGCNGCACACAAAGGAATGACTTCATCTTCCAATGCATCTTCTGCAAAACCTATCACTGCACGCTGCTGAAGAATGTCACAGAGCTGAGGGGCATTATAGGGGGGAAAAACGAGTTCTTCTTCTGACANGGATGATAAAACCCTGGGATCAAGAAAAGTTTTAAATCCGAGATCGTTGGAGATCCCGATAATGGATACTTTAGACCGGTTGAGATCAGTATTAATCCTGGTGAGATTATAGAGGGTATCATCCCCACTTTTTTTGACGAGTTTGTCTATTTCGTCTAAAATTATTATGAAAACACCGGAATTAAGTTCAATCTGATTCTTAAGTTCACTATACACCTGATCTGTCGGCCACCCGGTCATGGGGATATGAGTTTTAATCTTGTCACTTGGTGTTTCATCCTCACCCATGATTAACTTGGAAATCTGTGCCAAAACCCGGTACTGAGTGTCAATGACTTCACAGTTCAGATGGATGACTCTGCAGACGGTCCCCCTTCTGGCGCTTACTGACTCCAGCTCTGATCCGACATATCGGACAGATGCAGTCTTTCCTGTTCCAGTCTTTCCATATATTAAAATATTTGAGGGAGTTTCTGTTTGAAGTGCTGGTGCCAGAATGGCCGCTATTTGATCTATCTGAGGTTTCCGGTGAGGAAGAATATGAGGCCGGTAGGAATGGCGGAGTACCTCACGGTCCCGAAAAATCCGATTCTCTGAGAGATATTTATCAAAAAGTCCAGGACTGTCATTCATATCTTGTGTCATGGAACAGGTAATCCCTCTATTGTACGATCGGTACTCCAATAATACTAGTGGAGTATTCAGGTGTCTGAAGAATTATACCCCCACCCCTTTATTTCCACTGGAGCACTTACTTTGACTCATGCCATGTAGTTTTTTAAAAAATAGGATAGACTCTCTGTGGTATAGGTCAGCTCGAGTACATAAAAAGATACCGATTTTATTATAAGATAATAAAAAATTTAAATAATTAAGAAAAATGAAAGATTGTATATGAAGGAAGCAGGTGCGAAAGATGTTGTGGGTGAAAGACGATCCATCTTTCCAGTGGAAACAAAGGGGTGGGGGATCCTGCTGATAGAACCCTTCCAGTCGAATACTATAATACCAAATCTATCAACTTTTTTACATGGATCCCTCTCATATTCAAAAGATATCTGTTCAGACGATCATTCTGGTGATCTCTACATCCAGAACAGAAAAAGAAGATACAGCAGGAAAAGCAATACAATCACTCTTTCAGGAGTCATCAATCCCGGTTATCAGAACTGAAATCATTCCCGATAATATTGAAAAGATCCAGAAAGCTCTTCACAAGGCTCTTTCCGAAGCGAACTGCATTATCCTGACCGGGGGTACTGGGATAACTCACGATGACTGCACCATTGAAGCAGTGGAACCACTTTTTGATAAGAGACTTGACGGTTTTGGGGAACTATTCCGCATGAAAAGTTTTGCAGAGGTTGGAACCAGAACAGTATTAAGCAGGGCTGTGGGAGGTATCATTGATGGGAAAGCCATCTTTTGTATACCTGGGTCAAAAAATGCCGCAGAACTTGCTACCCGGGACATTATTATCCCTGAAATTTATCATATCCTCACTCATGCAAACCGGTGAGTTTTCCTTTCTAGGAATTTTTTTTTCGTTGGCACCACTCAAATAAACCTGCTTATTACGTATTAGAACAATCATGTCTGCATGGTTCAGTGGTATCATAGTATCATTACAAAACTCACCGTTGCTTTTGTCATTCTGATTCTGGTTATTGCCGGTCTGAGTGTGCTCTATACATTCGGAGCGACAAAATCAGCTTTAAAAGAGACTACGCAGGATGAACTGGTGGCTCTTGCCAGTGTTATTGCAACCCAGATAGACGGGGATATCCTTGCAGCGTTGCAACCTGGTGACGAGGTAACTCCTGAATTCATCACAATGCGAGATCAGCTCTATGCGATGCAGACCTCAAGCCCTGAAATTTTATACCTCTATACTATGAAACAGACCTCAGATGGGATTGTTTTTGTGGTTGATGCAGAATATGGAATATCAGAAGATTCTGCCGGTATTGGTGATGTATATGATACTCCCACAGAAGAGATGAAGATGGGATTCCAGATTCCGGTTGCAGAACATGAGTACACAACCGATCAGTGGGGAACCGTCATTTCAGGGTATGCCCCGGTAAAGAATGCAACAGGAGAGGTCACCGGCATCGTTGGTGTTGACATGAGTGCGACCAGGGTCATCGAACGGCAGGACTTTATCGGGAACATCATCTACCTGATCATGCTGATCGGTATCGGTATCACCGCAATCATCATCGGGGTCATCAGTAAGACCATGATTCGGGATATAAGAAGCCTGAATGATTCTGCCGAAAAGATCTCCACCGGTGATATGAACGTTCTGGTGACGGTTGAACGAAATGATGAGATCGGGGAACTTGCCGGGTCATTTAGCAGGATGGTCTCAAGTCTTAAGATCATGATGATGGATGATAGTCCCTAGGCAGGGAGTCTATGTCAGATATATCAGAAAAGGTCCTTGCCATAACCATTCAGGTGTTAGGTCCGGCTTCCAGGCGTTTTTTGGAGCGGCAGACAAAATTTCACCTGGACGGCCTTGAGTTTGACGACCTGAAAAAAGAGCATATCCCTGAGCTGGCTAAATGGGTTGGGATATCAGCCCAGCTCGTTGTGGATGAAAAAAAGGCCTCTCAACTCGCAGAGAAAATAAAAAATATCTCTTAATTTTACCGGTTCACAGCCAGGAGAGCACACCGTTCACATATGAGATCTGTCAGGCGGTCCGGACCAGTTACCTCCAGTTCTTCAGACGTCACCTCGAAAAACTGTATAAGTCTGCTTTTTTTCTCTTCAGACATCAGACTCCTGTCATCATCCCTGACCTCCTCCATTCCCTCCAGAAGCGATGTGACGGCTTCCGGTTTTGGAGGAATTATACAAAGATAGCAGTCATTAATACCATTTTCAGGTCCAAACGGGGCAATCTGCCCGGTCTGCCTGGTACCGGCGGCATAGAGCAGGACCTCCATCTCAAGACTTCGTGCGATCATCCGGTCTTCTCTCCAGGCGCGGATAGCATGAACCAGGGCGGTTTTCACATGCTCAAACCCGGCAATCATGTTCCGGTTCAGGCACACAATAGTCACGCCATATTTTTCTCCGGTCTTTCTGATCAAATCAAGAAATTCTGCCCGGTCCTTGATGGTCACTCTGACCGGGATGATATCATATTCATTAGTATATCCGTGTTCCTGTGTTAACATCCAAAATCCTCCCAGGAAGACTGGCCCCTAATCTTCTGCGTATCAGGGATCTCTTCTGTCTTATCTGAAGATGAGTTTTCTTTTTCAGAATTAGACAGAAATGCCAGGACTTTTCTTGCCCTGGCTGCCCCGAGAACATCCGAGAGGAGCACCTCATCAGCAGTCAGCAGGTCAGAAACTGTAATTATGCCAGCATTCTGGAGTTTTTCAGCCATTTTTTTACCAATTCCCGGAATATCAGTTAATAACTCAGGTGTTTTCTGCTGATAATCATCGTCGGATGCGTGTATTCCGGATCTCTTCACTCCGGTAATTTCATCGATAACCTGCCGTGCAATTCCTTCCCCAATTCTTGCACGAACGCGACCGATATTACGGAGAGCAACGAGAGGCAGAAGCTCTGGTTTTACTCCATGATGAACCCTGACCGAGAGCGTCTTTACAACCTGGCTCATCTCCGGCATCTCGACAGAAACCAGTCGCTCCGTTCCATGGAGAAGCCATTTGCCGGAGTCTACGATATTATAGAGATCCCCGGCTCCGATTCCATACCGCTCCTCTATCATCCCCTCTGAAAATTCATCAGCCCAGTCGGTCAGGACCAGAGCGGTCTTCAGACCGGAGAGCCAGAGTTCTTCCTCCTCCTGTTCAAAAGGAAGGGGTAATATGAGGTCATCCTTGTGTTTAAAGAGAAATGTCCGGAGAAGCTGGGTGTCAGCAGCCTTAAGATACAGCCGCTGCATATCAGGTGAGACACAGATGACATGAAGCAGTCCGATAAGTGTCGGAGTTTTACATGACTTCAGGCTGTCCAGGATCAGGCGTGCCGTGCAGGGATTCAGGTACAGCCGGGAGACCAGACTACCAAGCCTGGTTGCTGAAAGTGTATTCTCTCTCTCCTCTACCATCCCTGCCGTGGTGAGGAACCGGATCGCATCAGCAACCAGCCGGGGGAGCGAACGGGTTTTGGGATGCTGAAAAAAGTAAAAGGTGCGTTCCATGAATGATGACAATGCCTCCTGATCATGGGCAAATCCGGTTGCGATAAGAGAGAGGATATGAGCACACAACGACGCATCATCCACGCACTGTGAATCTACTCGTTCCGCTTCTGCATCGATGAAGGTTTCAAAAAGTCGTTCAACGCTCGGTGCATCCTTTGCCAGAAGGACTGCCTCTCCATAGGGATCAAGATGGGGCCTTCCTGCCCGTCCGGCCATCTGGTGATACTCCCCGACCGGGATCGGGACCATACCAAGACCTGAGGCAAACCGGTTATAATCCCGTATGATGACCCGTCGTGCCGGAAGATTGAGACCAGCAGCGAGGGTCGGGGTAGCGGCAATAACCTCAATATAGCCGTTTCGAAACCCCTCCTCAATTATTGTCCGCTCTTGCCGTATAAGACCGGCATGATGGAATGCGGCCCCCCGCTCCACGCAATCAGCAAGGACATTTCCTTCATCCCGGTCACGAAGTCTCCGAAGTTCTTGTGCGAGGGCCTTTGAGTCCGGGCTGCCGGCTTTTAATGCCCCTGCTGCTTTTTTCGCAAACCCCTCGGCATTTCTTCGTGAAGAAACAAAGACCAGGCACTGTCCTCCTTCTTCTATCGTATCAAGACAGAGGTTCAGATCATCATGCTTGGTTTTTCCCTGGATCGGACGTTCCGAGTCAGAAAATCGTATCTTCCCATTATAATAAACTCCCTGACGAAGGTCAACCGGTCGCCAGGTGCTGGTGATCAACGTAGCATCAAGCCATTCTGCGAGCTGGGCCGGGTTTCCAATCGTTGCAGACAGACCGATGATCTGCATATCGGGATTTGTGTACCTAAGCTTGGTTATGACCATCTCAAGAGTAGCCCCCCGGTTCTCTGACCCGATCAGGTGGACCTCATCCAGCACGATGCAGGTGATCTGTGAGAGCCAGGGTGTCCGGTTTCGAAGTAGTGAGTCAGTCTTCTCACTCGTTGCCACAATGATATCATTCTCACCAAGGTATGCATCGGTCCGGTCAAGATCACCGGTGGCGATACCGACCCTGATGACCCCTTTCTTTGAAAATTCATCGTATTTTTCAGATGCAAGTGCCCTGAGTGGTACAATATAAAGACATTTTCCCCCTGCGGCTATCCGTGACCACATCGCCATCTCGGCAAGGAGGGTCTTCCCACTTGCAGTCGGAATCGATATTAAGAGATTTTTCCCTTCCAATAATCCCTTCTCTATACATTCCGCCTGTGGTGGGTAGAGTGACCTGATCCCTTTTGCATGACAGGCTCTGATAAAAGAGTCGGGGAGGGGGAGAGATGCAATCTCCATGGATTCACCAAAGCAACGGGAAAGAAGAGGGCATGAAAGTCCTGTTAGTAGTAGTAACTGATCATATCCTGTTTTAATTCACGGCGTTTCTTTTCAAGGAATGAGAAGACCGATTCATGTGACACACCTTTGATGAGCATCTCAACCGCTTCCCTGGCTATCTTTACCTGTTCAATGGTGCCGATGATACCGACGGTTTTGCCATATACGGATATCTCTGTCGCCGTCATATCCTGGATCTGGGCTCGTGACCGGCCGTCACGTCCGATGATTCTCCCCCTTATCCGCTCAATTTTTGAGTCACTTCCGGCATATTCGGAGAGTTCGATGATCTCAAGATAGAGGTCAGGATCTTCAAGTAATATGGCTGCCCGTTCAGGAGAAAATCCCCGGGCTATTGCCTTTACGGTCTCAACAGCCTGGATAAACCCGTCTGCATCCTCACCCTCGATGCTGACCAGACCCTCCTCACTGTCAACCTGTATCCGCGTTTTTGTCTTCTCCTCAATCTCCCTCTTCGTAAGCCCTTTCTTTCCAATAAGAACCCCTATTCGTTCCTGGGTTATTCGTGTTTCCTGTTGCATAATTACTCCAAAATTACTCTGAAATGTGATTATTGTAGTGATGAGCCGCACAGCTCATCAAGTGTGTCTGATACCTCAATGGTAGAGCACTGCTCACTAAAGAACCGGTTCAGCTGTTCCAGATCGCGTTTTAAAAAACCCGGAGCATGGGGGTGATCCAAGGTTACTGCCTGACCCATATCTATCAGATATGGATGTCCTTTGCCATAGAGAATGTTATATTCTGAAAGATCCCCATGAACCAGTTTTGCTTTCCTCCACAGAATCCTGATATCCTCCAGTATCTCGTCATATACCGCCTGAGCATCTTCATACTCTGCAAGCCTCAGCTGAGGAAATGCCCCATGTTCATCTCCCAAAAAATCCATGACCAGGACATTCCGGTCAAAAACCAGAGGGTGAGGTACCAGTATTCCGCTCTCTTCTGCACGTTTCAGGTTTGAAAACTCTTTTCTGGTCCAGGCAAAGATTACATCCCTCCTGCTTTTCCCGATATTAATAAATCTCCGGTCAGCAGTGATGTAATCCTGCATCTTTTTAAAATTCGCAGTCCGTGTCAGATAGATCTTGACCGCCACAGGAGTTCCGTCCCGGTCGGCAAGATAGACATTCGCCTCTTTACCGGTGGATATGGGCCCCCCCATTGCCGTAATCCACCCCTTGGAAAGAAGTTTATAGAGGCCGAGGAGGGTGTATTCATCAAATACATCATCCCTGACCTTCAGCTGGTCAAGTCCCTTTATTTTGGTCCTGAGTTCATCGACCTTCTTATCAAATTCATCTGTCTGTCGATCTCTCAAGAAACCACCCTGAACTTATTTAAGATACTCACGGACCGGTGCCAGGATGGTAATCAGGCTTTCTGCGACTGCCGTTTTCAGGTCAGCAGGATGAATCTCACCCTTGGCATACGCCTGTTCCATCTCTTCATATGATCCAAATGTCCGGTTGCCCCCGAACTTCTCTGGTCGTTCGATGGTTACGGTGTCAAGTCGTGGGAAGATGTGATGCTGCAGTACCTGCAGGACCGGGTTGTCTTCTACCTCCGGTGGGCAGAACGCCTTTTTCATCTTTTTTCTGATATCCTCCTCCGACTCTGCTACGGATATGTAATTGCCCTGGGAAGAGGACATCTTCTTTCCGTCAAGTCCGTGAAGAATGGGGACATGAATACAGACCGGGGAGGGATAGTTTTTCGATGGCAGATACTCACGAGCCAGCATATGGATCTTCCGCTGATCAATTCCGCCAAGTGCAGCATCAACACCAAGCATGGCAATATCAGCCATCTGCATAATGGGGTATACCATCTGTGAGACGGTCGGGTTGTCCATCTGCCGTCCGACCTCATCCATACTCCGCTTGGCACGATTCAGGGTGATGGCCTGGGACAACTCATGAACCAGAATCTGATACTCCGGGGAGAGCTGGAAACTGGACCCGAGCACATATTTGATGTCAGTCAGGCCCAGCCCTTCAAAACAGCGGCGGTTATATTCTGCAAGTTTTTTGACCTCTTCCATCGTTCCTTTCCGGTTCAGGAAAGCGTGGAGATCGGCAAGGAGAACAGTGACTTCAAAACCTGCATCTCTCAGGTCTATCAGTTTATTGATAGTAACCAGGTGTCCAAGATGGATCTCTCCACTTGGCTCATATCCTGCGTAGACCTTTCTGACCGGACGGTCAAGGAGGGAACGCAGTTCCTCGTCAGTAACGACCTCGACCGTGTTCCGTATTACACGGGCGTATGTATCCATTCTGAGGAGGTTTGTATTGGATCGTGATAATAGGATGAGTGATTAGAGGGCAGTAAACTGCATGGCCTCGTTGGTCATCCTGATTGAAGTCTCCGGGTCTCTGACTTCGCCCATCATCGCGCGGATTGCATCCACGTTCTCAATTACGACATCAGCCTCCTGATGGATAGCCTGGAAGAAGAAGAGTTCCTTTCCAACCATATTCACCGATGCCTCAAATATGCCGTTCTCCCATAAGTCAGAACGTGGCCGGCCCATATCCATAACATACTCCTTGAGTTCTGCCGTGCTCTTGATCGCAGTCTTTGGCTGGACAAGACCAATCCGGTTGTGACTGCGCATGACGGCGAGTACATCATCACGACTGACTTCCTTTTTCAGTTCTATGGTGATGGCGTGCATATGCATCTGGGTCGTCGGTACGATCATGGCCATGGTTACAATATCGATGTGGGGAAGGACGGTGTTGACATCCGGCCCGTGATGACTGGGAATGGTCGGTGGGTCAAGGACGACCGCATCAATCGGGCCCTTCTTGACGACATGCGGGTCGGCTCCTCTTCTGACCATGACCGCCCGGACTTTTACAACTCCGAAGGCATCATCCACCGCTTTGATAACCCGGCAGAGACCGGTGGTGTTACAGGATACAACTCTGACAAACTGTCTGCCAATCGCATCCTTGTAATTTGCATGGGCATTGAATGAGAATCCTGCAACCTCGTGATCTTCACCGCCCTGCCAGATAGCCTTGACCCCTGCTTTCTCATACAGGGCCTTGTTTGATTCACCGACACCGCCAGGGGTTCCATCTACAACAATGTCGGCTTTTTTGAGCATATCTTCAACTGAACCTGCAACCGGGATTCCAGCTTTCTCGAACGCATCCTTCTTGCTCATGTCAGCAATGTAGATCGGGTACCCTCTCTGGACAGCAATCAGGGCCTCGGCTGATGGTTTTGTCTTTGATATCCCGATGATCTCCATATCTTTCTGGGCAGATACCGCATCCGCAACACGCTTTCCGATGGTTCCATATCCATTAATTGCAACTTTGATCATGTGTGGACCTCTGAATAACGGTGATTGAGTTTGGTATCTGCTTTATAAATACATATAATATCCCTTCATGTCCAATCACCGGTCCGGTCAGGGTGTCCGAACTTCAATCTGAAACGTATTTTTCTCCTTTTCAGCAAAAGACTGAATATTACGGAGTATATACTCATAGGGATCAGATGGATAATAAAAGAGATGGCCCTCGCAGGTGCAATCTGATGATCCAAATCCCACAATGACAGTCCCGGTCATATGCCGGGCAAGATGGCATTCAATCCTCTCTTCGGTATGGATACAACAGGCCAGGACTACCTGAAAATAGGGAGAAAGCAGGAGTGAGTCAATATGCCAGCGGGGGCTTTTATTTTTATCACGATTCAATCTGAAATGTCGCATTACCCGGGAAAACCCTCCTGGTCCCAGGGCAGACCCAACATATGCATGCCATCCGGCAGAAAATGTTCTCTGACCTTGTGCTCCTACCTGAATCCTGCATTCATCATTCTTCAAAATGAGGATGTATGCTCCCTTATCCATATCCTGATTGTATGAGGGCTGCAGCCGCCTTAATAAACCGCTCTCCGTTCTCCCGTGCAGGAATTCCATGACCGGGGTATAGGCCCCCGACCTTCAGCTGGGTCAGTTTCTGTATTGAGTCGGAAAGGGTGCTCCTGCTCCCGCCCGGGAAGTCATACCGTCCGAATGCGCCGTCAGAAAAGACCGTATCACCGGAGATGAGTTCTGCTGTTCCTCTGTCATACAGACAGATGCTTCCCGGTGTATGGCCGGGAGTGTGGATGATCTCATACCCTTCAATTATTTCCCCTCCATGGAGGATGATATCAGGGATGATTCCGGGAGAATGTTCTCCGAAATGCATTGCAAGGCTGAGGTTGTCATGTATGAGTCCTTCTGCGTCAGCCTCATGAATACAGATCTTAGCCCCGGTCATCTTCTGCAGAGCCGGAAGGTAGGCGATATGATCAAAATGACAATGGGTCAGGATGATATGGGTGATGGTGTTTCGATGCGCCTCTATTGCCATCGGGGTCACACCGGCGTCAACCAGAACCGTACCCCGTGCAACATAGGCATTTGCATACATCCCTCTCCCTGGGATGAATTTTACTGCCATGTGACTATCATATTCCCCGGCATACAACAAGTAGGATATGGTACCTACCCAATATTCCCTTCCTGATACATCTGTCCTGAATACAATAGCTCAGGCTGAATCACTCGATAATGACCGGTTAATCAGACTGATACAGGCGGGAAGGGTAGTAGTCCCCCGAAATCCGAGACGGCTTTGCCCCCCCTGTGCCATCGGTGAAGGATGCAAAGTCAAGGTCAATGTCAATGTTGGCACGTCCCAGGGTCTCTGTGATCCCGCCCTCGAAAAGGAGAAAGCAGAGGCAGCGATTCAGAACGGTGCCCATACGTTGATGGATCTCTCGACAGGGGGTGATTTACCTGCTATCCGCCGTATGGTGCTTTCGTCTCCGGTACCGGTCGGGACCGTTCCTATCTACGAGGCTGTCAGAAGAGCAGGATCGGTCCGGGATGTTGATGCAGACCTCTTGTTTACTGTCATTCGGGAGCACTGTAGGGACGGGGTAGACTTTCTCACCCTGCACTGTGGGGTAAACCAGGATGTGCTCCGATCCCTTCGGGAAGATCCGCGCCGTATGGGGGTTGTTTCACGGGGAGGATCGTTTCATGTCGCTATGATGGCTGCACAGGAGGAGGAGAACCCTCTCTGGAGTGAATTTGATTACCTGTGTGAGATACTTGATGAATACCAGGTCGTGGTCAGCCTTGGTGACGGGATGCGTCCGGGCTGTCATGAAGATGCCACACGTGAGGCAAAGACGGTTGAATATCTAAACCTTGGCCGGCTCGCACGAAGGGCTCATCACCTCGGCATCCCCCGGATGATTGAAGGACCGGGTCACATGCCCCTTGAGCAGATTGGATACAATGTCCGGATGATCAAGGAACTGACTGATTATGCCCCGCTTTACCTCCTTGGCCCGCTGGTGACTGACATTGCGTCCGGGTATGATCATGTGGTTGGTGCGATTGGTGGTGCCATTGCCTGTAAGCATGGGGCAAATTTCCTGTGCATGGTATCTCCCAGTGAACACCTCGCTCTCCCCCGGGTTCATGATATTATTGAAGGGACCCGGGCCTCTGTTCTCGCAGCCCATATAGGGGATCTGCTCGCCGGCAGGGAGGATGCACGAAACCGTGAGATTATGATGGGAAAAGCCCGTCAGGAACTGGACTGGGAAAAACAGTTTAATCTTTCATTATTCCCCGAAGTAGCACGGAGTATCCATGATCGGGACCCGGAAAAGGAGACCTGCTCGATGTGTGGTGACCTGTGTGCGGTGAAGATGGTCCGGGATCTCTTCACGACCCCTGATGATAATGGAACAGCGTGAGAAGGCATGATTAACCTGTGGCCGTACATTCTCTGGGATGAGTGCCTTTGTTGATGTGACACCTTATGCTCCCAACCCAATTAAGTATGTTATTTATATATTCGAAGATTTTGTGTTTCAAAGGGTGGAGATGTGATACTCACTATATCAATGAAATATTTTGTCAGACGTATGTCTGCCGGATCTTCCTGAGATCAGATTAGCTCGTACATCTGATCTGAAATATAGAATAGACTTTTAAATGATGGTCGAATTTAATTATATTTCTCTCCTAATGTATTTTTCAATAATTCTGATTCTTAAATTAAATCCTCATCAAAATTATTCTGCGAAATTGACTAATATTTGTAATATTTAATAAATCTTAACTAATTTATTCGACATTCTTAAAAATATGCTTCTAAATTCAGCAAAAAATAAATAAGGACCATAAACTGTGTTATTATCTGGATTCATACGAAGAAAATTGCGTGAAGTGGGAAAAAGGAGACTGGGGGTAACAGCAACCCTGGTTAGGATTGTCAATTGATGATCCCCAACCAAAAATGTATGGACAAAAATCCTGTCGGTACAGGGGGTTTTCTCATGAATCTGGTTTTTCGTAACTATGAAATGAACTTAAAAAGGACTACGGTAATAATGTCCTTATAAGAAAAAGAGGTTAGGCGAATTTCTCTGCTGCCATCTCAATATCTTCGGCCTTGAGAGTCTTCCGACCGGCATGGATGGAGAGTTTGTTTGCTTCCTTTACAAGTTTTGCCAGGTAATTTTCCGCATGTTCAACAAGTGCCTGGGTAGCATCTGCTCCGACCCGTTCAGCTCCATTGTTCTTTGCGACACGGGCAACGGCTGCAAGTGGTAAATCTGCCATAATATATCAAGGATTAATATATGAAGTATAGTATTAATATATTTTGCTCATATTTTGCCTAAATCTTATGTTATCAAGCCCGGTATAGGAAGAGCATATAAATAAATTCAGTCGTCTTCTGATACATGGTTGAGCGTGGATCCCTTCTCCGCGATCTGAACAGATCCGCACATTGATCCTCTGGAAATCTGATTAATACTCTGACAGAATCGATGGTTGCAACCGGTTGCAACTGTTGAAACTGGGAGAAATTTTAAATTTCATCTAATATCTTCTGGTTTCTCTCTCACAGAATTTTTTCTGAAAACCAGATGCAACCCATGAGAAATCGCCTGATCGATCAGTTATCGTGGTTATGATTCTTTTTGAGAAAAAAACACACGATTGTTTCAATAAATTGTTTCAGACTGTTTTCCAGTGGTTTTATCCATATCCCTTTTAACCTGTTTCGGGCAACACTGGTATGTCACACAGAGCCCTGTGAAAACCCCAGGACATAACTCCTGGATGACTGACAGGATCTCTGTGAGGTGAGTTGTGTTCAACATGTCCTCCTACACCTGTTGTATCAATCTCATCCGGAAAAGGAAACTCCCCTGGTCAGGAGAGGGTTTCATGTCCTCCAATTCTTCTCTCCTGACCACACCTGAACTTCACCCGGCCGATACCAAGGCCGGTTTTCCTCCTGCAATGTTTCAACGAAGTACTTATGGAGATAGACATGCTTTTACAGAGTAAATTTCGCATAAAATACAATGAGCGTCAGATCTGTCTGATAAATTACCTCAAATGTCAGATGAAACCAGGATCCAATTTTTTTAAGTCAAAGTATATCGCCAGGGATACTGGGTTGTCCTCAAAAGAAGTGGGGACTAACATGGCGTTATTGTCAGAGATATGTCCTGATTTTAAGATTGAGCGGTACAGTTACTCGAACAGTACGACCTGGTTAGTGACAGTACCACAGGTATAATCCTATTTTCCTCCTCGTTTTCA